>Ga0182011_10004598_pt1 | contig 11029 bp, 8 predicted proteins | sample 711E1DmetaG_FD_120481 | JGI IMG/M metagenome (GOLD analysis project Ga0182011, IMG submission 120481) | Permafrost microbial communities from Stordalen Mire, Sweden - 711E1D metaG | ecosystem: Environmental > Terrestrial > Soil > Wetlands > Permafrost | place: Sweden: Stordalen | collected... | reverse complement strand
AGGGCGATGACGGGCTACCTGTTCGCCAGGGACTCCTGGGGATTGGGATATGCGAGCGAATCGCTCCGGACAATGGTCGCCGCGGCCGGGGCGCTGGGCGTCAGGCGTCTCTACGCACTCTGCCACACCGGGCACGAAGGATCGAGGCGGGTCCTCGAGAAGGGGGGCTTCATCCGTGAAGGGGTCCTCCACCAGTACATGGAATTCCCCAATCTTGCTCCGGGGGAACCGGCTGACGTGTTCTGTTATTCTCTGATCCTTTGACCGTTATTGTATTCATTGCTATCTCTCCGTATGTTTACTCGTGAACCTGGTCCTGCGTCCGGCCTGCTTCATACCTGGGAGTCGGTGTAACATGAAACACGTGATGGCGACGATCTGCCTTCTCTTTTTGTTTCTCGTTTCAGGGGAAGCCCCTGCCGGGCCCCCATCGCCGGTCAAGACGGGGTATGTCCAGGTCGGCAGGTATTCTCTCTATTATGAAGAGACCGGGAAGGGGGAGCCGCTGATCCTGATTCACGGCGGGCTCCTCGACCGAAGAATGTGGGACGGACAGTTCGAGCTCTTCAGCCGCTGGTCGCGCGTCATACGGTATGACAACAGGAATCACGGGCTCTCCCGGGGTCTGCCCGACACATTTTCATACCACGAGGACCTGAACAGGCTCATGGAAGCGCTCGGGATTCAGCGGGCGAGGCTGGTCGGACTCTCGCTCGGCGGGGCCATCGCAATTGATTTCGCTCTGACACACCCCGAGAAAGTGAGCGCCCTCGTTCTTGTCTCCTCCGGCCTGTCGGGGTATGAATTCCGGGATTCCACTTTTAAGGCAAATCAGAAGAAGCAAGGTGAAGCGGCCGCGAGGAAGGACATGAATTCATACGTGGAGTATTTCCAGCGTTCGTGGACCGACGGTCCGCACCGGACGCCGGAGCAGGTGAATCGTGACGTCCGGCAGAAGGTGCGGGACATGTGCAAGTCCACGCTCAACAAGCCGGAACCTGACAACACGACGGTCCCGCTCGAGCCCCCCGCGATCGGGCGTCTTTCGTCGATCCACATCCCGACACTGTTTGTTCTGGGCGACCTTGACATGCCCGGTATACAGGAAATCGCCGGTCTGGTCGTCAAGGGGATACCGGGGTCCAGGAAAGTCGTCATCAAGGGGGCCGCGCACATGGTGAACATGGAAAAGCCCGACGAATTCAACGAGGTTGTCGGCGAATTCCTTTCCAAATAGGGAATTCTTCAATCGGCGCTGCACTTGGTTTACTCTCCTTTCGAAGCTCCACAGGTATGTCGAAAAGGATCTCACTATGACATATTACAATCTGGAAGAAATCTTCACGGACAAGGTACGGATCCTCGATACTCTGGAGAAGACTGTCCTTCCGCTTTCGGCATCTCAATTAGCATTCCGCCCGGCTCCGGGAGTATGGAGCGTTGCGGAGGTTGTCGAACACGTATCGATTGTTGAAACCGGGTTGATCAGGCTGGTTCGTTCTCTTACAGAAAAAGCGGAATCTGTGCCTGGAACCATCCCCGCTCCGTTTGAAGTCACGCTGGACGACGGGCTCGGGAGCGGCAAAACTGGAAAAATCAGGACAAGGCCCGAATTCGAGCCGAAGGGGAACGTCCCGCTCGCAGAATCTCTACACACTCTCCGCGGCGTCCAGACGGGCCTCCTGGATCTTCGTCCCCGTCTGGAGGCGGTAGAGGTCTCATCGGTGAAGTTTCCGCACCGCGCTCTGGGCGACATGAGCCTGGGGCAATGGCTTGCCTTCATCGGCGCGCATGAAGCGCTGCATCTCGGTCAGATCCGGACCGTGATTTCATCAGCGGGGTCCCGCGCTGACATTCTGTCCGGGGCAATCGCAGGAGTGATTCAATGACCGCATATATGATACTCGCCTTGCTGGGATTCACTGCACAGATCCCGCCGCCCGCGGGTGATCCCCAATCGTTGCCTCTGCGGGTTGTCAAATCGGTCGATCTTGTACGGTATTGCGGGACATGGTACGAGATCGCAAGGTTCCCGAACCGTTTCCAGAAGGAGTGCGTCAGCGATGTAACTGCCACATACACGCTCCTGGAAGACGGCACCGTCAGGGTCGTCAACCGCTGCCGGAAGGCGAACGGCGACACATCGGAAGCGGAAGGGAAGGCGCGGAGGAAGAGTGACGCGGAGCCTGCATCCAAACTCGAGGTGCGGTTTGCCCCGGCCTTTCTCTCGATATTCCCCTTCGTATGGGGGAACTACTGGATCATCGATCTTGCGCCCGACTACAGCTATGCGGTAATAGGGGAGCCGTCCCGCGAATACCTCTGGATTCTCTCGCGTACCCCGGCCCTTCCGGTGGAGGTGTACAGCGCGATACTGGAGCGGATCAGGGATCAGGGGTATGATCCCACCGCTCTCGTGCTGACGAAGCAGGGGCAGTAAAAAACAGAGGCAGCCAATTGAATAGCCCACTGGTACTTCTGATCCTATCGCTCGGCGCGGGAGCGATTACGCGGGCGCAGGAGGCCGTCCCGAAGCCCGCGGATTCACTCGCCGTAGCGGGGAAGGAGCTCCGCATGGGGAACACTCCCCGCGCCAGGGCGCTTTACTCGTGGGTACTCCACGAAGACAGGAGGTCGACCCCGGCCCGGATGGGACTGGGCAAGGTGGCCATTGCGGAGAACGAATGGGGAGAAGGCTGCGACCAGTTCCAGGATGTCATCGACAGGGACACCGGGAGCATTGCCGCGCGCTACTGCTGCGGGATCTGCCGCCGTGAATACGGCGCGCAGGTGGCATTCATCTTGAGGAAGGTCCAGTGGGGGAAATCGATGGACGACTTTCTCTGGGTGCTTGCGCGGGACTCATCGTACGAAGACGTGCTTTACCAGCTCGCCCTCCTCTACCGCTATAAAGATGAGTATGACCTTGCGCTCGACCTGGGGCGCCTGCAGATTGACCGGAAACCTGACCTGGTAGACGCCCGACTGGGCCTTTTCAAATTGTACAGGTTCGTGCTGGCGGTTGTGCCGCCGGGGGACATATTTCCACTCCTGCGGCGAAGGCACGACCCGTTTGCCGTCTACTTCGCGGCGGAGGCTCTGCGCCGGCAAAAACGGTACGAGGAGTCTGAGCAGATTCTCAACGCAATTCTCGGTCGGATGGAGTCGATTCCTGTTCAGGCGATCTACTCCTCGCTGGCGAGAATATACTATGCCCGGGGGGACCCCGCACGGGGAGAGGCGTACTACTGGCGCGCCGTCGACAGCATATCGTCGTGGCTCGGCTCGGCCATCCTCTTTGAAGATATCAAGTATGTCCTCACCGACCTCGAATTGAAGCATTACAGGTCCCTTGTCTCGGACCGGAAGAAGTCTGCGTTCTTCCACCTGTTCTGGAATCTCCGCAACCCCTCGCCGGCCGCAACAACGAATGTCCGTCTCGCCGAGCACGAGCGCCGGATCATTCGGGCCGAAAACGAATTTGAATACTATGGATTCCGGACTCACTTCAACGATCCGGATAAGCTGCACTATCTCAGTTTTCCCCGGGCGTTTTCTCTGAACAGGGAATTCAACGACAAAGGGCTGGTGTATGTCCGCCACGGTGAGCCCGACGATATCCAGAGGACGATCGGAGAAAACCTCAACGAATCCTGGCTTTACAACGGGACCGATGAGTCCCCGAAAAGGGTATTCTATTTCACGCAGAGCAATTCCGCGGGGAACAACTGGCGGCTCACCAGTTTCCCGGAGGACCCGCAGATGTGGGAGAACCTCGTGATGTGGGACCACAGGTATAACAGGCTGCTCAACGGGCAGGCGCTCGACCAGGCGGAATTGCAGGACCAGTTGCGTGAAGAATCGGAGACCACCGTCAGCAGCGGGCTCGCCACAGACGAGCACACGTGGAAGAAGGCGATGAAAACGTTCAACCTCCCCCATTCGATCAGCGCATTCAGGGGGGACGGAGGAAAGACGATTGTGAATGTCTCCTACGCCCTTCCCGTGGGGGACATTGCGAAAGACCTCGCTGATACGGTGAAGACTCTCCGTGTCGAGGTCGGCCTCTCCATGAACAGGACGAATGGCGAGGTCATGGCCTCGGAGCTCGACACGCTGTCGCTTCCCCTCGGGTCCGGGATGACCGGCGCGTATGTCGAGCTGTACAGGTTCGTGCTCCGCCCCGATTCTGTCAGGATCGCCATGCATGCCCGCCCCCTCGGCCTGGAGATGGTGTCCACGTGGGACCGGCGGATACGCATCCCGGACTTCCCGGTGACCGTGCCGATGCTCAGCGATATTGAGTTCCTCCTTCCGTCCAGTGCCAGGAGCAGCATCGAGATCAACGGGGTGAAGGTGATTGCGAGCCCCTTCGATGCCGTTCCCCGGAACAAACCGCTCTACGTTTACTGGCAGACGTATAACCTCACGAGGGATGCGGACGGGAAGACGGCGTACCGGTCCCGCGTCCTGCTGACGCCGGGGGAATCGGGGCCGGACGATGAGAGCGTTGTCGCCTACGACAACGATCACGCCGGGCAGGAGGAATCGGCCGCCGAGCTGGCCCGGATCGACGTCCGCGCGCGCGACAGGGGGATGTACACGCTCACGGTGGAGATAACCGACAGGAAAATGGTCCGCACATTCTCGAAGTCCCGGCTGCTGCGATTGACGGGAGACTGATCTCCCTCCGTTCCGGCCCCGGCGTCAAATTCAACCGAAAAACTCTTCTCCCGGTGTCAATGCTTCTTATCGGTATACTCGGCTCCGTCGGTTCGGGCAAATCCTCTCTCCTCGGCCGCCTCGCTGACTGGTGGCGTCTCCAGGGGAGGTCTCCTGACGGCTTCGTGGCACATGCCGGTGACCGGCCGGATGAGGGTCGCGGCGCTGCGAGGTATGATCTGGAAATGCTGAAGGATTCGCGGCGTCTCCCGTATGCCGTCCGCGATCCGGCCCTCCAGCCCCCCTATCGTTTTGATCCTGAGACCGCCCGCGAGCTCGACCTCTGGGCGGACGGACTGGGGAGCGGGCCTGCGCGCTCGCTTATTATCGTTGATGAGTTCGGGCCCGTCGAGGCGGCAGGGGGGGGGCATATAGCCCTCTGGTCCAGGATCGTATCGTCAAACCCGGGGGTCATCGTTGTTGCCATGCGTGCCGGGGAAGAGGCCGCCTTGAAGGAGAGGCTCGGGACCGGGTTCGACGTGCTGATCGACGCCGCGTCTGCGGACGCCTGGGAGAACCTCCGCCGGGCATGTGACGAGCACCCGGATTGGATCCGCGTGGGACTGTACGGAGGAGGCGCCGGAGGCTTCGAGTCATCGGTCGGGGCGGTGCTTCACGGAATCCAGGCGCCGATGACCGGGCTGTTTATGTCGAGCATGCAATCAGTGATCATGACATACGCGGCTTCAGGACTCCGCGAGCGGAGGCGTGTTGTCTGGGTCCCGCTCATTTCCGCCTCGCTCAAGGCCCTCTCGCCCGCCGGGAACCGATTGCGCCCGATGCTTGCCATCGCCATGCAGGGACTCCTGTACGGGGGGGCTGTCACCCTCTTCGGCTGGAACATACTCGGCGTTGCGCTCGGGGGGTTCCTCATCGGCGCCTGGTCGGCGGTACAGGGGGTTGCGCTCCAGTTCCTCTTTGTCGGGAGCGATCTGATACGCGCATACGATTCCATCATCACATGGGTGGCAAAACTTCTCAACGTCAATACCCCGGGGCTGCTGGTGCTGATCGGGGGATGGTCGGTAGCGTGCGGGGCGGTCTCCTGCCTGCTCACGCTTTTCGCGTGGAAACGGCGCCAGCACATGCCCGGGCGTCTTCGGGATGCGGTATTCCGGAAGCGGAAAGGGATTGCAATGGAGGGGAAGCCTGCGGGGAGGACCGAGGCGATGAAGCGGGGGCTCAGGGATCTCTCGCGCCCCCTCTTCTGGCTGCCGGTCCTCGTCGTGGTGGCCTTCACGCTGGCGTCCGGTTCGCCGCTGGAATCGGCCCTCTGGGTCGTTGTAAGGGCTGCGGGGATCGGGTTTGTGCTCTTCTCTCTCGTCCGTGTATTCGACATGCACCGGTTCATCGCCTGGCTCCAGTCACACGGACACTGGGGACCGGCGCTCGCCTATCGCCACGCTCTTGAAAGGATCCGGTCCGGGGAGGCTCCTCACCCGGGTCCCGGCAAAGATCCTTCTTCGCATTAACGGCCGCGTCCAGAAGCGCTGCCGGCGGTGCCGCAGGCGCCGTGATCGTTTCCCGCCGGCATTGGGGGGCGAGGTAATCGATCACGCCGCCTTAAGGCGTGACTGGCAGTCCCGCCGATCTTGAGCGGGAGTAACTACCGTGGCTCGAAGACCGCCACATTTGGCCCACCCAGCAGCTTCTCGTTCAGAAAGACCTCTGAACGGAACTTCGCAATCCGTTCAGCCGAAGAAGCATTGTGCGCTGCCTGTTCAAGCGTCGTCTGCCCGGTCGAGATCACCCCGTAACCCGCGACGACGCAGCACCCTTTATACCACCTGAGCATGTTCAGTATCGGGTTTTCGGGTGTGTAGTTCGCGATCTGCTGAATGTCGACGAGCCCGAGCTTCGGGTTGAGGTAGATCGCCTCGGCATCGATGGGGAGCACCGCGGGATGCTCGGAAGGGGTGTAGGGGATGTCGTGGGTCTTCCCCGTGAGGACGTCCGGTCCGTACTGCTCCGCAAGTATCGCCATCCCCTCGGCGGTCGCGAGCGGGTTCGTGGTGATCATGCACGTGTTCTGATGCGTGTGCTGATAGATCAGCTTGTGCATCCTCAGATCGGCGCTGTCGTCATCCGTGAAGTCGATCGTCATGTGGAGGAGCGGGAAATCGAATTCCTCGGGGATCGCGGACGCGGGGGAGTAGATCATCTCATTTGAGGAGATCTTCTGGCTCATCGAGCCCGTCGCGTAGGCTCCGATCGAATTGCTGTAGTTGTAGTTCAGCCTCGCCCGGAAATCTTCGACCACCGTCGCGTCGTCAACCTCGCACACCGGGGTTTCCCCGTCCTTCCGGATATGCGGCCTGACCGGGAAGAACCCTTCCACCCCCCGGAGCGTGATTTCTCTCTGCAGTGCGACGACGTCGACCCCCCGCCTCCTGAGGAACATCGCGAGCCTGGCGCTGTGGTCGAGGAGGCTCAGCGTGTAAAGCGCGTCTTCAGGCGACGTGCCCCGTACGAACGGACCGTGCCCGCGGACCACGGTGACCTTCTTGTCCGCAAGGTAGGCGGGGATCCTTTCGTCCATCTCCGCGGACCCCACGGGCTGGAAATAGCTGCCGATTTCCACTCCTCCGACTCCGAACGATCCGAAGAGGTCGACCGGGTGAAAGAGGTACTCTTCCCGTCCCTTGGCGTCCGTCCCCATGAACCGGAGGAACATCTGATGTTCTCTCGTATCGAATGAGAGAAACGTCGTGTCCATGAAGTGCGCGTGTATCGCGGCGCTCACCCCGGGGATCATCAGTATCTTCCGGTGGATCGTCGATTCCGTGGATCCCCGGGCGTCACCCCAGCTCACCTCCGAAAACCGGACCGGGACGATGTCCCGTTCTATGAGCGAGCCGCACTGGCACCCTGTCGCGGTGATATAAAAAAGGTCCGGGTCGTGCGGATCGCGGATGGAGAGGTTGCCGCTGTGCGTGTTGTTTCCGTTGACGCGCCCTATAGCCGCGCCGACCCGACGGAGTCTCGGGAAAAATATGTCCGTCTCGGTCGTTGTGGTTTCTGTGTCCATTGTCCCGGGTTCTCCCTGTGGATCAGACCATGACAGCCGCCGCATCCGCGGGGACAAGATCGGCGAGTTCCAGATCTTCGAGCGTCTGAAGAGTCGGCCTCCCCTCCTCATCCCAGCCGACCGAACGGTAGTACTCCTCGTGCATCTTCGCGAACGCCTTCCGGTCACAGATGACGTCTCCGTCCCTTGTGTGGATCGTCTCGGAATAGAAACGGTCCGGAAGCCAGTCGTCCTTCCTGTCCAGCCCGCAGAGCAGATTGAACATCCTTTCGAGCGTGATCGTGCGGACCGCGATGTGCTCCAGTGTCCCGGAATTGTGCTTGTCTCCCGTGACTCCGTTGACGAGGGCCGCATATTCGTCCAGCCCGAGCGAGAAGGAGCTATATGCGCACGCGCCGATGACATCCAGCGTTGTGTTCTTCAGCGTCGCGTTCTTCGATATCAGCGGCGTCCCCTCGATCCTGTGTGCCGGCCATTCCGCATACCCGGCGCAGTAGGCGTAAGGGGCGGTGTATCCCCCTTCCAGGTGGCATCCCCCCCGGTTGCTCATCTCGTACGAGAGAGCCTGCGTGAAGGACGTCCTCGGGTCATAGGCCGGGAGTTCAAGCCGCTTCACGCTCATGGAGAGCTCGGGATGCCCGTACCGCTCGCAGAACCTGTAGGATCCTTCCGCGAGATATTTCCCGATCCCCTGAGCGGTTCCTATGAGCTGCGTGAGGGGAACAAGAATCTCCGGCCGTCCGAAGACGGGCTCGCCGTGTTCCGCGATGAACTCCTCCAGGTCTGTGAACAGTCCGGTCTCCGCCGGGGTCATGGTCTCTGATTTCCCCTTCAGCATCCCGTAAAGATCGAAGAATGACGCCAGCGTCCCCCCGAGCGATATCGTGTCGATCCCGTAATGGTTCGCCAGGTAGCACGCCTCAGTGACGGTGGCGAGATCGTAAATGGAGAGGTTCGCCCCCATGAGCGCTACGGTCTCGAACTCGGGGCCTTCCCCTTTCTCGATGATGCGCCCCTCGGAATCAAAGAGCGTCGTCTGCCGCTTGCATATGATGGGGCAGTTGAAGCACGCGCTCTTCTTCACGGTGATCTTTCGCTCTCCGGGCTTCGCACGTTTGGCGTGATACCGGAGCGCCTCGCCGTTGATCCTTCCGATGTCGGCGAGGGCGTGGTTTGTATCCTTCATGTTGTTGTGTATGAGCTGCTGGTAGTTGTTCACCATCCCCAGTATGCCGAGCGACCCCATGGAGGCGAGGACGCCGAACATGTCTTCACTCTTGGTGAACTTCCCCAGGTCCAGCTTCAGCTTCACATGGTACATCGCCCCGTGCTTGTTTTCGGGGTCAAAGCTCTCTTTGTCCGCCACGCTGATTCTTATTTTCTCATCCGGGATCACGGCCAGCGCGTACAGGTTCTTGGAGCCCCAGACCGCACCCCCGCCCCCCCGGCCGAGCGCCTTCCCCGTATCGCTCATGACCGCCGCGAAGCGGATCAGGTTCTTCCCCCCGGGGCCGATCGTCAGCACCTGTGCCCTGTTCTTCGACTGCTTCTTGAGAAGCTCGCGGGTCTCGATCGCGTCCAGGTCCGCCGTCGGGCCCGCGTCCATGAATTCGACCCCCGCGCTCGTCACTATCAGGTAGACCGGATGAGGGGATTTTCCGGTAATGACGAGGGCGTCGGACCCTGTCCGCTTCAAATCGACTCCCCAACGTCCCCCGGCATTCGTGCTCCCGTATCCGCCGGAGAGGGGAGACTTGTAGTTCATGTGCATCCGTCCCGACGTGGGCATCCGCGTCCCCGTCGTCGGAGAAGTGGTCACGACGACGACGTTGTCTTCAGAAAGAGGATCGACCTGAGCAAAGGGGTTCCTGTACAACCCCTTTGTCGTGAGTTCCAGAAAGTGCCTGCTGAGCAGGGCCACGCCGAGACCCCGCCCTCCGAAGAATCGCCGTGCAAGGTCCGGGTCGAGTTGCTCCGTAAAGCACTTCTGAGTGGTGAGATCGATGTGGAGAATTTTCCCCAGGTATCCGGGGGGGAGCGATTGCCGGTCGGAATTCATTCTCGTGTCTCCTGTGTTGCCGGGAGTGCGCTGTAACTCCGGTCAGTCCTTACTTTTGTGCCTTCGCCTCCATCCGTTTCAAGAAGGCAATGCCGCGTTCCGTAAACGCCCGTCCATCGGGGCAGACGTTGTGGAACATCCCCCGCTGAACAGCAAAATCGTCGATTGACGAATTATAGCTCTCCAGACCTATGTACCCTGCGAACCCGATCTCCCGGAGGACGGAGAATATCTCCTCCCACGGAACGAGGCCCCCTCCGGGAGATCCCCGGTCGTTTTCGCACGCGTGGAGCGCGTAGAGGCGGGGGGCGACCGTACGGAGGGCAGATTCGTAGCTCCGTATCTCCGTGACGATGTGGTACGTGTCGAAGAGGACGCGAAGGTTTTCGTGGTCTGCGAGATCGATCAGGCGCATCACCTGCCCGGGCGTATTGACCATGTGCGTGCGGAAATGGCTCATCGGCTCGAGCGCGATCACAACTTCCCTTGATGCGGCATATTCCGCGAGGGCATGCAGCCCTTCGGCGGTCCGTGGAAATTCATCCGCAGGTGGGCGCCTCCGTTTCACGACGCCGGGGTGCGCATAGAGCGCTCCGGCATATGCCACCGCGCCGAGTTCCGCGGCGGTGTCGACCTGCCGCTTGTGCCAGTCGAGACCCCGGGCGCGGTTCTCCGGCTCATCAGCCGAGAGATCGCATTCCAGCGGCCATGCCCCTCCCGGCCCGATGAAAAGGTCGAGTCCCAGCGATGCGGCATGTTTTCCCGTCCTCCGGCGGTCGAACGGGACATCGTCCCCCACGGAGATCTCGAACATGCTGAGGCCGAGTTCCTTCACCAGGTCAAGAACGTGCAACTGGTCGTCGGACCAGCGTTCCGTGAAGAGATAGGAGTGTATGCCGTATTTCATATGAGAAGAAAAAAGAAGGTACAGGCGCGTGCGCCATATTTCATATGACAAGAAAAAAAAGGTCTCCCCGCATTATCGCGAAGAGACCGATGCCAAAGAGCCCACCATGTCAATGCAGGGCCTGTCATTGCCAGTGGCGCCACGAAGCGCGCTCTTTGCGTCCCGCCGCAGGCGGGGCAATCTGGTCAACCCATCAAGAGAAATCTAACACACGTTCCCCCCATATGCAAGGATGGCATTGTGCGGCGATGATCGCAGTCTGACGGCAATCGTATGGGAAAAACCGGACTATTTCGATTGATGGATGGGCGGT
>Ga0182011_10004597_pt1 | contig 11029 bp, 9 predicted proteins | sample 711E1DmetaG_FD_120481 | JGI IMG/M metagenome (GOLD analysis project Ga0182011, IMG submission 120481) | Permafrost microbial communities from Stordalen Mire, Sweden - 711E1D metaG | ecosystem: Environmental > Terrestrial > Soil > Wetlands > Permafrost | place: Sweden: Stordalen | collected... | reverse complement strand
GGTCACGGATCAGGTCTTGCCGGCTGCGCGCAGGATTCTCTCCCGCATCGCGGTAAAGTCGAACCGGGCTTCGGAGATGGGGACGCCCGCGACCTCGTTGCGTTTGAGGTCGCGCAGACCGATGCCTAGTTCCTCGCCGAAGCGCAGCATGCTGTCGGAGTTGGTGAAGGGGGATGTTCCACGGTCGGCCAGGGGATCGAATCCCATGACGGACATCGCCACGGCGTCCGTGGCCACAGTATTCGTTCCCGCGATGATCACGCCCGGGTTGACCGCGGCCTGGGGCCGGCTGCCGTAGTTGGTCTCGGCGCCGGTGGCGGTCCGAATGCCGTCAATGATCGCCAAATCCGCGGGCCGCGCGGCGTTCAGTTCGGCGATGATGCGCGGAAGCCGAACGCTCTGGTCCTTGGAAAAATTGGGGTCGATCTGCTGAGGCGCGCTTTTGGACGGCGCACGCCGCGCAAAGTGAAAGACACCACCGCGTCCGCCCTGCGGGCGGATGGACGGCTCGTCGATCCCCGCGCCCTCGCCATAGATGGTGATGGGGGTGGTCCCGTAAATGTTCTTCATGGACAGGGTGACCCCGGTCGCGGCGTGCTCCTTCAATTTGGCGTGCGAGATGAATACGTCGCAGTCCTCGTAGGAATGGTTCCGGTCGTAGCCGGGGAAGACGACCCCCCCGCCGGGCACCATGAACCGCGAATACCTTTTCCCCCGTCCCAGGTAGTTCGTATTTTCGAATTCCACGTTGGGCGCCGCGTTCAGAATGTCCTCCGGCCGCCAGTTCTGGGCCAGCATGACTTCTTCCAGGGTTTCGGCGGTCGACCAAGGACCTTCCAGCACCCGGATGCGGCGCGCTCCGGCGTGGCCCAACAGGTGCACGGTGGCCCCGATCATGCGCGGATGCGACCAGAAGGTTTCCTCCATCGGCGCGGTGCCTAGGCGTTGCCAGCGGACTCCAATGAAGTTCACCTTCATCGCCACGGTCTTCCCCTGGACCAATTTTCCCAGTCCCCCCAGTTCATCGAACATCTTCTCCAGGGTGGGGACCAGATTTGGACCGTAATCCATGCACTTGCCCACGGTGACCCGCCCCGGGCGGGCGTTGGCACCCAGACCATACTCGGGGCTTGGGGTGGCGAGGGGCGTTTGGGCAAAACTCAACACGGGCCGCGTGAGGAGATAACCGGCCGCGGCGCCGGCTCCCACCAGCCACTCTCTTCTGCTGAAATCCTTTTTCATGGGGTCTCCTTGAAATGTCCGGGCTAGATTTCCATTTGGACTGCGCCATACACGGAAATGCGCGGCAGCGAAAGCTCCGCCCCACCGGCCGCCTGCGGCACGACCTGGAGCGCCACGGGCGAGGCGATTTCCGGGCTCACAAAGCGAGCCGATCGGCAGGGCGTCTGCAGATAGACGAGGGCATTGTCACTGGCGGGCCGCCGCGAGTAGTTCAACACGTGGATCACCCCCTGCCGATTCTTGGGCGACGCCTCGAAATAGTAGTTCATGGACGAGCCGTTGTACAAACGCGCCGGATCGCCGCGGTGACTCATGATGTTCTGAACATCCATGCACGTGAAGTAGGTGTCGGGCTTGTCTTCCTTGGCGACCGCCAAACGGCCTTTGCCCAGGCTGCGCAGGTTGAAAAGGAGGTACGTTTCCTCCGATGAAAGCTGGATCGGCGAACCTTCCGGGTTCGGCCACGTGGAACGCACGAACAAGGTCCCGCCTCCCTTGACGAAGGCGATCAGTTTCCGCCGCAGCTTTGGGTCCGGCGGCTCCTGGTCCGCGTAGAGAATCCCCTGGAGACCTTTGAACGATGCGGCCAATCCCTGCGACCTCGGGATCACCCGAAACGGCTCGCGCAGCCGGGGCAGCAGGTTCAGCGCGTCTTCGCCGAAAAACCGGTCCGGCTCCGAGAAATTCGACATCACCGCCAGCCGACCCATCCGTTGGTAGGCCCTGGGCGCCTTGTTTTGCTCGAAGAAGGCCAATGCGTCGGTGATCTTTTTCCAGGCCTCCACCGCCGGTGTGCTCTTCACGGCCAGGCCCGCGCGCATCTGGTCATCCAGCGAGATCAACCACCGCCCGCCGTACGTTGCCGGGTCGGCCACGGCCAAAAGGTAGTTCTCGACGGTCAGCTTCGCCTTGTGGGGGGGATCGGCGACGAGCCATACCGCTTTGTTCGGCGCGAGCGCCTGGGCCATGGCGAGCAACGCTCCGTTGGAATCCACCCAGGGCAGGTTCGTCGGACCGCCGGTCGGAGTCTTCTCTTGCGGAACTCCAGGCCAGAGGCCGTCCGCCACGCCAAGGATCGGGGAATTGGCGCCCCAGAGTGCGTCGCCGGACTTGGCCCAGGCAACAACCGGAATGCCGGCATTCTCCGTTGGAACAGCTTCCATGGCGACAGCGGAAAGGCCCGCCGACCGGGCGGCCGCCGCTGCGGCTGCCTTGTCCGCCGGGCCTTCGACCAATCCCACAAAACTCAAACCGGCTTGGCGGCCTTTCTCGATCAGCGGCTTCAGCGCTTGTTGCTGCTCGGCGTCTTCCGGCAAACCCGAAGCCCAGCTGACGACCAGGCAATTAACGGGCGTGCCCTGCACCAAGGCCAGTAAAGATGGATCCTGCCACTGGCGGAGCACCTCGGCGATCTCGGGCGTGAAGTTCTTTCCCTTCTGCCGCTTGGCAATGTCCAAGGGACCTGCCGGCCATCGCATCGGTACAGACTGTGCGCCTATTGACATCGATTTAGGCCTCCGATTTTGCTTCCGGAATTGGGTGCTGACGAGGATTTGACCTCGTCACCCTTGGGTCTTCAACCGCCCCGTCGTCCCGCGCGGGATTCATTGCTTCGCTGCTACCGTCGCCTTGGTGGCGGGTCAAGCGCGTTTCCCGAATCACCCCGACTCCCAAATCAGGACCGTAATCTCAACCGTAACGATGCAGTTGTAGGAAGCGAGCTTGCTCGCGATTGCGGGGACTCCATGCTGGAAACAAGTCAGAATCGTCGCGCATCAGGTTTATCGCCAATGAAACCAACCGAACCCCGAATTAACCGATCGCGGATCGCTGCGCTGGCCGGCGCGGCGGCGGCTTTGCTGCTCGCCGTCTCGGCCGCCGCGCAGAACGTGCGGTACGAGGCGTTGCCGGCTGGCAGCAAGGTGAAGATGGAAGGCACGTCGACCATTCACGATTGGACGGTCGAAAGCCCGACGATCAACGGTTTCATCGAAGCGGACGGCGACTTTCCTCAATCGGCGCTCCAAGACCCGAAGGCCGCCCAGCCCAGCGTGCAGGTGATCATTCCGGTGGAGACCCTCAAAAGCTACGCCGACGCGATGGATGCCGTCATGCAGGATCACTTGAACATGGCCGAGTATCCTCGCATCGAGTATCGCCTCATCGAGCTGAAGCCCAAGTCCGCGGCCGACACCACCGGGCCACTGGCCTTTGACGCCGTGGGCGCCCTGACGGTGTCGGGCACGACGCGAACGATCGCCATGTCGGTGACGATTGAGCGAATCGACAAGACCAAGCTCAAAATCGTCGGTTCAATCCCGCTGAAGATGACTGATTTCGATGTCGTGCCGCCTGCGCCGCGCATCCTGGGAATGCCGGTGATCAAAACGGGCGACGACATCAAGATCAGCTTCGAGTGGCTGGTGGCGCAGAAAGCCGTGCCGGCCAAGACGCCATAGCCCGGATGTTTCCCAGAATCGTCGTGCGCCGCGGCGACTCTGCTGGAGGGCGGTGCGCCGTCACCGCCGATCTCCGGATTTCTGGCCCGGACGGCGCCGGGCGCTCCACCTTTGGTTGCGGTTCTGCCGCGCCGGGAAACATCCGGGCTAACGCGCCTGCATCCAATCGCGCACGGCCGCGTTGAGTCCGAAGTAATCCGACTTCCAGAGATCGTTGTGCACACTCGGCACCGGGAGTCTCGTGACCGGAGCCGTCGCCGCGCTCGCGAGGCGCTCCGCCATCCAGGGCGGCACCACTGTGTCGCGGGTGCCGTAGACCAGAAGGATCGGACACGAGACGGATTTGATTTTCGCGAGGTTATCAAAGCGGCAGTTGGCGGTCAGGGCATTGGCGAGCCAGCGGGGTGTCCAGATGGGCGCGGCGACGGCCATGTCCGCGGCGTTGGTGAACCCGCCGACAGCGATGAGGCCGGCCAGATGCCGCCGACTGGCCAGATCGATCGCCGTGGCTGCCCCCAATGACCGCCCGGCGGCGATGATCCGATCGTGGTCGATGTCCGCCCGGCCCAACAGGTAGTCGAGCGCTGCGTCGGCCGCGGCGTAGCACTGGCGTTCGCCGGGCGATCCTCCGCTCATGCCATGGCCCGGAAACTCGGGGAAGAAGACATTCACGCCCATGGCCCGGAGTCCCCGGAATACCTTTTGGTTGGAGGGCGCGGCCAGATTCTGCCTCATCCCATAGAAAAAGATGACTGTGGGTACGTGCGCTACGTCGCGGTGCGGTTCGTCGACAGGCGCTTCGGCCTTGCCGAATTGGCCGACAATCCTGGTGCCGTCCTGGGTGTGCAACGCAATGAGCTCGTAGCTTGGGTCGGGCGGCAGGACCGCTTGAGGCTTGCCCTGTAGCAATCCGGGGAGAATTAGCCGCCGGCCCATCACCGCGCACCCGGTGTCGAGGAACGCGAGGCAGATGACGAAATCCAAGAGGAGAGTCTTCGCGACGAATTCGCCAGCACGTCCCTTCACGCCGGAAAAGCCAGTCTCTTTCATCACGCAGTTTTGCTCAAAGCACGCGCAAGAAGGGTCATGTCGAGGAGGCCCCGATTTGATGGACCGTGGGCGAGAGGGCAACAACCAAGGCGAGTTCATGCCAGCTCGCCTCGGTTTGAGACGGGACGGCCTCCCGCATGTTTGCCCCAAGGACGCGACAAGGGCGTCGCGTCCTCTAGCGGTGATCTACTTTGCCGTGGCCGCGCGAATCCAGTCTGAGACCAGCTTCAACGCCGCCGGGTTGAACGTTTCCTCGATCTTGCTGTATTCCGTCGGAGATCCGGTCTGGCACGTCTGGAACAGATGATTCAGACCGGGCAGTTCGACGGTTTGGACCGAGTGATTCCCTCCAGCCTCCAAGGCGGCGCGGATGGCGGGCAGGTTGTCTTTTGCCGACACTTGCAGGTCCTTCTCGCCGTTGATGGCCAGGACCGGGCATTTCACCAAGCCGAGTGTTGCGTGCGGATCGTACGCGAGGATGTCGCGGGACCACGGGGAAATCGCCATCTTGATTTGGATGTCGATCATGGCGTCGGTCCGTCCGAGGGCCTTTCGCTCCTCGTCGGTCAGCGAGGCCACTTGCTCGCGAAAAACCTGCCGCACAGCCTTTTCGATCTGCGCCGGGTCCTTGGTCGATCTCACGATCCGGAAGATCTCACGCTCAACGGCGGCGTTCTTGGCGATTCTTTCCTCGCTCAATCCCATGACCCGGGCGATATCGCCGGCTTGTCGAAGCAGGACTTCCTCCATCGGCACGCCGATACCCGCCAGCAAAACAATGAACGCGACCTCGGGTGACCGGGCCGCCGCGCGCGGCGCCACGATGCCGCCTTCGCTGTGGCCGACGAGGCCGATGCGTCGCGGATCGATTTCCGGGCGGGTGCGCAGGTAGTTGACGGCCGCCAGCGCGTCGTCGACGAAATCGGCGTCAATCGCCGTCGCGAAGTTCCCGGTGGATTTACCAAATCCGCGATCGTCACACCGCAACACGGCGATGCCTTGGCGCGTCAGGTGGTCCGCGAGCACGAGGAACGGCCGGTGGCCCATGACGGCCTCATCGCGGTCCTGCGGGCCGGACCCGGTGATCAGCACGACAGCCGGGTGTGGCCCGGCCCCGGACGGCAGCGTCAAGGTCCCGGCGAGCGTCAACCCGGCGGCCTTGTTTTCCACCGCGACTTCCTCGACGGTGTAAGGGTAGGGCTTCTTGGGCTCCTGCGGCCGATTCGGCGGGGTCAAGCTGACCTCCTTGGCTACGCGTTTGAAAACAAGCGGGAAGGTCGTTCCACCTTGTTGCCACTGTCCGGCCAACTCGGAGCCGTCGCCGTTGAGTTTCCCGTCAAAAACGCCCCCGATGCTTTTGGCTTCAAGATGGACGGTGCCGTCCTTCTCTGTCAGAGCGCTGATGGGAATCCGGGCATTGCCCTGGTCGAGGCTGACCAGCACGCCTTCCGGCTTTTCCGCATTCGCACTGGCGATTTCCAAAGCCAGTCGGAGTTCGATGGCGGGCATGGGCTTGAGGGAACCCTGCCAATGACCCTCGAGCCCTTTGCCCGGGACCCCGACGGCGGGCGCGCCACCGGTGGCCACCGCGGGCGGCGCCTTGCGCTCCAGTCTGAAACCGAATTTGCCTCCCCCTTGGGTGAATTCACCGACGAGGCCATTGGCGTCCTCGGCGAGCCGGCCGGCGAACTGCGGATCGCCCGGGATGCCCGGCATGGCAAACGTGACCGAGGAGCTATCGACCTTCACCGGATCCAATTTGGAACCGCTCAGGCCTTGCACCGGAATGTCGATCGTGCCCTGCCATGAGGTTCCGCTGTGCGATAGGTCGACGCGGATGCCCAGCTCCGCGTTGGGCAGGCTGATGGCACCTTCCCAGTGGCCGGCTGGGTCGGATTTGGGCTCGGCCGCTTGCGAATTCGGAGAGAAGGCCAATGGAAGGAGGAGCAGAAACCGAGCGATTGAGTTGCAGGTTTTCATGGGAGAAAGGTCAGACGCAGCCGGATGCATGCAGTTGTAGGAGCGAGTTTACTCGCGATTGCAGAGACGAAATCGCCTGCAAGCAGGCTCCTACATTGTTCACCCAGTGGCGTCGGAGACGGCGAGGGAGGTAATGGTTCAATTGCATGGATTCGGCTTCGTGATCGAGAGAGAGATTGAGCTCAGAAAGCCGAGGGCGGGATCCGGCCGGAGTGGCCCGGGAGTACGCCGGCCCGTCGGCCTGGCTCGACTGCTGGCGAAGTGCGGGGAATGCCTTCATCGGGCGGGGACCATCGAACGAAACGCGGGTCGGCGTCGAGCAAAGCAGGATGATCGGAAGACCCAAAGGCCAGACGGCGTCGTTCCGTTGTTTGATGGAATTGGATCGCCGATCGGGCGAGACCGGGGCTGGCGAGAGCGTGATGCTCTTTCCACCACAGAGAACCTAGCGCAGCGGAGCCGCAACCAAATGGCTGACAAAAGCCTTCTTCGCGGATTGCGCGGGTCAAACGGATGAAGGCAGATCTATCCGCGACTATCAGTGTCATCCGCGGGGAACGAATTGCATCGTTTTGTCATGCCTTATCGTGGCGACCAGACGTTTGCCGTTCTTGGTGCGGTCGAGACGAAGCGCCTTGCTGACCGGGAAAGCCAGGTTCGCGGGCGGGAACTTGCCTGCCCGGCGGTGCGGGAGGCGCGTCAGACCCACGTTCGCAGGCCGATGACGCCCCAATAGGCGAGGTAAAGGGATACAATTGTCATCGCCACAGAGGTGGCGAGCGAGTGCCACCACACGAGTCGGCGCATCTCGGCGTGCCGATGGCGTACCGCCTGCACCACGCCCGCCACGGCGAAGGCCGGCAGCGCCAGCGTCAGGAGAAACAGCGCCAGCGACCATGGCGTCATCTGCCCGAAGCGAGGAATTGTATCCGGAATTCCGCGCAAGAAATACTCGGCAAGGCAGGCGGCTGAGAGTGTCGCCAGCAGCGGCAGGAGGCGCACACTCAGGTGGCCGCCGCCGCGCATGCGACCGAAAAGCTTCCGGGGCACCCACACGAGCGCGAATGCCGCCGTCGTCAGCATCAAGAGCGCGGTGACGGCGCAGGTTCCCAACTGCAGCGCCACCTGCCAGCCGGGAACCCGCCGCAGTGTGAACCCGCACGCGGGGACCGTCGTCTGGATCAACGTTCCCTCGGAGCGATCCGCGATCAACGCCAGCGTAGGCACCGGTTCTCCTGCGCGTCGGAAGAACCGGTCACTCACGGCGGCGAAGACCTGTGGCCGCCGGGTTAGCCGCCGCCATCTCAATTCCGTTTCGGTGAAGCGGACCATTGAGAGCAGACTCAGGCGCAGGATGAAGCGATTGGATTCCCAGGGTGGGCTCGCGAGCTCATACCAACCGGCGTAGTCGTGCGCGAGCGCCGGGGACACGTGGACGACGGACGGTTTCACCGGCGCGGGCAGAGATCCCGTGATGTGATGTCGAATCAGCGAGCCGATCCCACTGAGAGCGTTCTGGTGGGCGGAGTTGGTCACGACCACGTAGCCAACGCCAGCCGCCGGCAAGTACGCCAGTTCGGTCAAGCCACCCTTCACGGCACCCTGGTGACCATGATACACCCAGCCGTCCTGCACCATCGCGTAGTTGGCCAAACCGTAACCCCCACCCAGGCCCTCCCGCGCGGCGTAGCTGGTGGTGGCCCGTTCCATGCGCTCAAGGGCCGCGGCCGGCAGGAGTTGCACGCCGCCGAACGCGCCTCGATTCAGATAGAATTGCAGGTAGTTCGCCAGTTCCCGGACGGACGCGTTGATCGCTCCGGCAGGCCGCAGGCTGATCTTATCGTAAGGAAGGGGCGTGGTGCCGTCCGCGAAATAGAGCTTCGTCAACCGGCTCTGCACCTCGGGCGTGCCCCAATAACTGGCCGTCGTCATCCCCAGAGGGCGGAACCAGTTTTGCTCCACATAGTCTTCGAAACGCTGGCCGGTCACCTTCGCGACCACGTAGGCGGCGGCAGCCGATCCGACGTTCGAATAAGAGCACCGCGTCCCCGGCCGCCAGCGCGAGAGCCGGGCGATCGGGCGGAGCGCGAGCGCCTCCTGCAACGTTGCCTCTTGGTCGGGTTGAAAGGCCAGGTCGCGTAATCCCAGGTCGTCCCAGCCCGCCGTATGTTCAAGCAGATGCACGATCCGCACCGGATCGGTTTGCTCCCAAGGGTTCTCGCAGGCGAGGTCGGGCGCGCGGGATTTGAGCGTGTCCTGCAGGTTTAGTTTACCCTCCTCCTGCAACTTCAGGATCGAGAGCGCGACGAAGCTCTTCGAGAGCGAGCCGATCCGAAACAGCGTGTCGGGCGTCACCGGACGGTGAGCCGCGACATCCGCCAGCCCGATGCCCGCGATCCATTCCGGTCCGTCGATCCGGACGATCGCCACGCCGGCGCCCGGCGTGTGGTTCTGCTTCAAGACCGCGTCGATCTGGCGTTGCAGCGCCGCCAACGCGGCGGCGGGCGTCGCCGCCGGGTCCAGGATTCCTGGCGCGGAACCGGCTGGGCTCTGGCCCGGAATGGCGGCCGCTGGCGGGGCGGCGGTGGCGCCGGCGAAAGTGGCGCCCAGAATCAGCGCCACCAGCAGGACCACAATCAACCAACGTTTCGATGCGGCTGTCATGGCGGGCGTCAGAAGTCGATCGCGCAGGTTTGACGGGTGCGGAGGGGAAACTCAATGCGCATGCGCCGACGGCGGCGGCCGGCGCGCCGGCGGCACCACCGCGCTGACCAGCAGCGAACGCATCGAACCGGGCTGGCAGTCGCGACACGCGCGGCCGTGCAGTCGCGGGGGCCAGGGTGACGCCAGACAACGGTGGCGTGCGGATTTGAGGTGCGGCGCGGGAAAGTAGCGATTGCGGGGGCGCGCGCGGGAATCTCGGTCGGATTTGTTGTGCTCATGTCCGACGATCGCAGGATTCCGGCCGTTTGATAACGGACAGGCCGCCGCCCCGGACAGGCGGGGTCAGAGGCTGTCCGGGTATGGAGGCCCGCACCGTTCGCGGGCGTGCGGGCCGCGGAGGCTAAACGTCCCCAACGATCCGGCGGCGGGTCTGCTGAGCGCGGAAACTGAGACCGATGCGGTTGGCCAGTTTGCGGATTCGCTCCTCCCAATGAGCCCCGGCCAGGCTCTTGTTCTCCGCAAAGAACGGCTCCAGCACCCGCGCGACTTCTCCGATGCTCCTCAGCTTCGAGATCTCGGGCCAGTAGAACCAGAGCAACAGGTAAATCCCCGTCGCGTCGGTGGTGCTGCGCTTGGCCTGCCGGTTGAGCAATTCGGGCAACCGGTTGCCGACCGCGAGTCCCTCAGCAAAGGCGCCTCGCTGTGCGAAATCCGGAGCGAACAGCCGGTTCATAATGTGCTTTTGGAATTCATCCGACGCGGCGATCGCGCCAGATTCCACTTGGACCGCCGCATCGCGCGACGCGGCGTCCATGGCGAGCCGATCGGCCAACCGACGCGCGATCCGGCCGCCGCTGGCGGCAGGAGTCTGCTGCGCCTCGCGCGCCTTGGCCATCCAGGCGACCGCCACGCCCTCGGCGAAAACCGATTGATCGGCGGCGAAGATCGCCGCGAACTCCCGCGGCAGGAACTGATCCTTCAGGATGCGCATGACGCGCTGCGTCCACGCCGGGAACGTTCGCAATTTCGCCGGCTCCATGCCAACTCGTACGGCCTCGGCGACGCGCTCGATCAGACGATCGGGCGTGAGATCCGGCAGCGACTTTGGTTGAGCGCGGCCCATCGGGGGCTAGCGGCCCCGAAAGCCGCCCGTCCGACGGAGGGGTTCCCGGTGTGGCTGGGAAAAATGCGACTTGCCACCCGGGACGGGTCCTCCCTTGTTGCCGACCCGACCCGGAACGAAGGCGGGAACGCCTTTGTGCGGCACCGGCTCGGGGGCGCGTTTCACGGCATTGAGTGTATCGGGATTGATAAGATGTTTTGGCATGATCGAATGATACCGCCGGCGAATGCCGTTGGCGAGTTTGATTGTGGCAAGGTGGACAGCCGAGGTGGTCCCCATCGCGATCCGGTGCCAGAGGGCCGGATCCGGCCGAGGATCGCAATCGGCCGAGGCGCGGGGGGCACCGCGTGATTCACACTTGTTTTGATTTGACCGCATCCGGTCCATCCTTCCTGCCCCTCCAGGCTTCCGCTTGACGCGATAAATCAGAGGTCCGACGCTTTATGGCACCCCTGATACTCGCTTCCGCAGCGTGTTTCCTTTTTCCCTGCCGCTGACAACAAGACCCGCC
>Ga0182011_10004596_pt1 | contig 11029 bp, 8 predicted proteins | sample 711E1DmetaG_FD_120481 | JGI IMG/M metagenome (GOLD analysis project Ga0182011, IMG submission 120481) | Permafrost microbial communities from Stordalen Mire, Sweden - 711E1D metaG | ecosystem: Environmental > Terrestrial > Soil > Wetlands > Permafrost | place: Sweden: Stordalen | collected... | reverse complement strand
CTGCCTGTCTACGCGGCTTTACACAGCGTCCTGGCCAGCCGGCAGTTCAAGAGTCTTGTCTGGCGCATCTATGGGCCCGGCATGGATAACTGGTACATAAAATTCTTCAGCATATTTGCCGCCATCTCCCTTGCTCCTTTGGCACTGCTATTTCTGTCATCTCCCGGCAAGAGGCTCTATACAATTCCTCCGCCCTGGCGCTGGCGGATGGTTGCCGGCCAGCTTGTGGCCGGCCTCGCCACAATACTCGCCTTCACTGATGCCCCTCACAGATTTTCCATAAGCCAGCAGCTGGGCAAAGCCGAGAATCCGGAGCCTCTGGATCCGCGTGGCATATATCGCTATGTGCGGGACCCATTTCTCCTCTCCGGATTCATGCAGATATGGCTTACTCCATTTATGACTACAAGGCTTATTGGTCCTTTACGCTAGACATCGGTTTACCTCTACCTCGGATCACTTCACTGGGAGAGAAGGCTGCGCTATCAGTTCGGCAGAGAGTACGAAGCCTACCAGAAAGAGGTGCCCAGGGTTATCCCCAAGGCGCTGAAGTCGAGGCTATCAGGGGGCTCGAAATGAAAAAAGCAGGTGGATAAACAACAAGAGTTTTTTAAAAGATAGATAAATAGATATAAAAAATAGAACAAAAATGAACCTGCTGTGGTGCAACCACAAGCAAGCAGCAGGGTATTTATCCTAAAAATAAATAAAAAATAAAATCTATTTCAATCCTTTAAAACACTCCTCCAGATGCTTTTCATCCATTTTCTTAGTCCCCAAGCTAACAGCCACGGTTACCAGGATTGCCACAGGCAGGGCTATTATTATGGGGTCCACTACTGGCCAGGGCATCTGGGTGATCAGGAAGTCTCTACCAATGAGCATCTTACAGATTCCCAGTGGTACTGCCTCCGCTTTGTGGATGAACAGATACAGGAAGACAGTCATGAACGTCCCGGTTATAAGGCCCGCCATGGCTCCGGCCCGCGTCGCTCCTCTCCAATAGAGGGCGGAGGTGTACATGGGAAGGAAGGCGGCGGCACATAGTCCGAAGAAGATCGCCGTGCCGCGGGCGATTATGTTCTCAGGAAGGACATAACCGAGGACGACGGCTATTATGATCGCCACTACTATTCCCAGTCTCGTGATCAGGATAGAGCTGCCACCCTTTTTCCGGGTTAGCGTCTCGTAGATATCTCTACCTATGGCGCTTCCCTGGGTATGGAACTGGGAACTGGAGGTCGACATAGCTGCCGCCAGAAGCGTGAGCATGAAGAGGTAGACGAACCACTCCGGCATGGCGGCGTTGATGTAGATGGGAATTATGCTGTCTGCATTGCCCTTGGCTACATTTATGGATATATCGTTCTGGGTCTGGAAGAAGAATACATTGGAGAGAGCCCCCACCACGAATGCGACTCCCGTCATGGCCAGAATGAAAATGCCTCCAATCAAGACGCCCCTGTTGAGTTCACGGTTGGATTTGACTGTCATGAATCGCACAACAAGCTGAGGCATGGCCAGAACTCCTATTCCCACGCCCATGACGATAGTAGATATCAGAGTCCACCACCAGGTGCTGCCGAGTGCGGGCATTGATGTCCAGCCGGTATGCCCTTGAGCCGCAAGTTTTGCCGGAACCAGATATGCCATGTTGGTGAGGGCCTGGTGAGCGGCCGTTATTCCTCCCAGACGGGAATAGGTCATAACCAGTAGAAAGGCCATGCCCACAAACATGATGGTTCCCTGCAAGGCATCGGTGTACATAACTCCACGCAGACCCCCCCAGATCACATAGACGGCGATGATGAGTGAATAGATAAGCAGCGCCATATGATAGTCTATAGCGAGAGTTGTCTCCATAAAACGCGCGGCCCCAATTAAGACCACCGAGGCGTAGAGCGGCATGCCAAAGAAGATCACAAGGCCGCTGAAGTACTGGATAAATTTGCTGTCAAACCGTTTTCCCAAAAGCTCGGGGAAGGTCATGGCATTGAGGCTGTGGCCCATTTTACGGGTGCGCTTGCCGTAAACTATGAAGGCCAGAAAGATCCCAACGAAGATATTGAGCAGCGTCAGCCATAGGAGGCCCATGCCAAAGAGGCCGGCCGTACCGCCGAAGCCTACTATGGCCGAGGTGCTGATGAATGTGGCGCCATAGCTCATTGCCATGATGTAGGGATGAGTCTTCCTGCCCGCTACCAGGTAGCCCTCCGAGTCCTTGGTGGATTTCCATCCTCTGTACCCAAGATAAAGCGTGGCCAGCAGGTAGATCAAAATGATTACATAGAGAAGAATTAGATTCATCTAAATCACAACCCCAGCTCTTTTTCCTGCATCGCTTCCTCGCCGGCTTCCCAATCGGCTTCTTCTTTGATCTCCAGAGATTCCTGCTCTCCGCCTCGATTCCAGTTGACAACGCCGTAAATCACGCACAAGAGCGCGCTAAAAATGCAAAGAAGATAAACGCTCAAGATCCAAGGATCATCAATGCCGAGCATGCTTAACACCATCCCTCTTGCTGCCTCACAAATGCAGCCCTAACAACACGAGCATCTCCGCCATTCAACGGGAACGTCGTGGTATGTGGTAGCATGGATCACTGTAGCAAGCTATAAGGGTGTCGGTCAGGATTATATGTTATGATCTTTAGCGAAGATGTAACTATGTCAACAAGCAATTTTATAATATTTTCTGATTCGATCTAGTTCTTTTTTGATTGATTGTCTATTTTATGAATAACCGTGCGAAGAGACAGGATCTCAATCTACACTGAATAATTAAAAATGATATTCTTGGTGATTATGGCGCGACGAAGCGCCTGGAGAACCAGGCAAGTGGTTTCGTCCTACACCGGGTAGATCGGAATGCATAGAGAAAACTATAATTCCCTGTGGCTGAAATTTCAGATGCTGTTTTGGCAGAGTGAGCCAAGATAATTGTAACATTGGGAATTTCTGGATCTGGTATGCTCGGCACTAATATTCCCGTCATAGCTCTGGCTGCTGTTCTGATCCTCATTGCTGTAAGGCAGCTCGGGGAATTCAAACTTCAGATCTGGCAGATCATGCTGCTGGGCGCTCTGGTGGTTCTCGCGTTTGGCCAGACAACGCTCTTGGATGCAGCCTGTGCCATAAACCTGGATGTGATGGTATTTCTGGGCGGGATGTTTGTGATTGGAGAGGCCATGTCGGAGAGCGGCTATCTCAATCATCTCTTCAACAAGTTGTTTTGCCAGGCCACGAATCTGGGCCAGCTCTTGCTTCTTATTCTCTTTGCCATGGGCTTTCTTTCCGCTCTGCTCATGAATGATACTCTGGCCATAATCGGCACGCCATTCATGCTCTACCTGGCAAGAACGCTCAATATCTCCCCTAAACTGCTCCTCCTGACTCTGGCCTTTGCCGTGACCACCGGCAGCGCATTGAGCCCTATCGGCAACCCTCAAAATCTCCTCATTGCCATCAACGGGAACCTGGCCAATCCCTTTCTGGTCTTCCTCCGATACCTGTTTCTTCCTACCGTCGTCAACCTTCTGCTGGCTTATCTTCTGCTCCGGCTCTTTTACCGGAATCAGTTCCAGAATCGCCCCTTGCAGATCTGCCGGGAACAGATCCTTGACCCAGAGCTTGCACACTTCGCCAGGATCTCGGCGATTTTGCTGATTGTATTGATATCGGCAAAGATCCTGGCGGTCACTTTGGGCATTGGCGGGGATTTCCGGCTGACTTACATCGCCGTTCTCTCAACCCTGCCTATCATCCTATTCAGCAGGCAAAGATTTGTTATCCTGAAGAATATTGACTGGAGCACTCTCGTCTTCTTTGCTGCCATGTTCGTCCTGATGGACAGCGTCTGGAGGTCGGGTGCCGTTCAGACACTCCTCTCTGGAAATTCTGCCAACTTCACGTCCATCCCTTCGATCCTGGCTCTGAGTGTCCTCTTCAGCCAGATCATCTCCAATGTGCCATTCGTCGCCCTCTTCCAGCCGCTCCTGCTGAATCCCTCGACAAAGGACCTCATGGCTCTGGCCGCGGGAAGCACCATCGCCGGGAACCTCTTCATTTTGGGAGCCGCGAGCAACGTGATAATAATTCAAAATGCAGAGAAGAGCGGCGAGACCCTGACATTCCTTGATTTCGCGCGGGTGGGCGTGCCCTTGACTTTGCTGAATGTGCTGGTCTACTGGATATTTCTTTGAAGAGATGAATGAGCAAGATGAATGAGCAAAAGCGCGAAATTAAATAGAGATGGCGACCATGATGAAGCGATGAGCGAGAACGAAACCGTCTTCTGCTACGACACGCATGCCCAGGCGTATGATCTCTATCAGTCCAGAGTTGTGCCAGGCTACCTGGAGATGATCGAGCTTGTGGCAGAGGCGGCTCATAGATATCTGCCGCATGAGCCCAGGATCATAGATCTGGGCTGCGGAACCGGCAATGCCTCTATGGCCATCCTCAAGAGAATTCCTGCTAAGGTTTTTCTTATCGATGGCTCGGAAAGAATGGTGCGCACGGCCGTTGAGAAGATCTCCCGCGCATATCCCGGCGCAATAATTGGCTCCATGGTAGCGGACCTATCCGGAGATGATTGGGATGAAGGATTGGGCGATGGAGCATACGATGCCATTGTGTCTACGCTGGTTCTGGAGCACTTGCCCTTTGATCGCTACAGGGCAGCTATAGAGAAATGTGCTCGCAGGCTTGTGCCGGGAGGCTGGCTCCTGGCAGCGGAGGGCTACGCCGAAGAAGGAAGCGATATGCAAGAGTGGTTCTTCCAGGAGATGGAAGCCCGGCGCCAGACGGTTGATCCGGCCATATCCGACTTCGTGGCCGGGCTTAGAAATGATTTGGAGACTCACTACTACACCAGCAAAGTTGAGAAAGCCGGGTGGTGGAGGGAAGCGGGACTCTCTGATGTCAATGTTCTATGGCAGTACCTTTGCATTGCGCTCATGTGCGGAAGAAAGCCCCCATAAGAACGATCTCCAGAAGTCCAACGAAAATCCCGCAACCTAGTTAACCCAAGTCTTCCTTCTATCATGAGGGATACAAAGAATGGCAGCAGAGAGGATTGCGACTTCGGTCACCATAGGATTGATTCAAACCTCGGTAGCAAAGGATCGCGATTATAACTTAAAGAATACCATTGAACGGGTAAAAGAGGCGGCGAGCAAAGGCGCGAAGATCGTTTGCCTGCAGGAGCTCTACCGGACGCGCTACTTTCCCCAGTGGGATCAAAGGGACGTCTCTCTTTTGGCAGAGACAATTCCAGGCGAGTCTACAGACGCCTTTTCCCGACTGGCCAGAACGCTCGAGATTGTGATAATAGTACCTGTTTTCGAAAAGGATGGCGTCGACTTCTACAACTCCGCTGCCGTGATCGACAGTGATGGCAGCGTTCTGGAGACCTATCGCAAGATCCATATTCCCCACGATCCGCTCTTTTTCGAGAAGAGCTACTTCTCCCCGGGCGAAGAGATCCGGGTTTATGATACGCGCTATGCGAAATTTGCCGTCCTCATCTGCTATGACCAGTGGTTCCCGGAGGCAGCGCGAGCGGTTGCCCTGGCAGGAGCCCAGGTTATCTTCTATCCCACTGCCATCGGCTGGATTCAGGGTGTGGAAGACCCGGTCGAGGGAGACTGGCATGATGCCTGGGAGACGGTGCAGCGGGGCCATGCCATTGCCAACAGCGTATGCGTTGCCGCTGCCAACCGGGTAGGCTGGGAGGAGGATCTCAAATTCTGGGGAAGCTCTTTCGTATGCGACTCTTTCGGCAAGATTGTGGCCAGGGCCAGCAACAGCGCGGAAGAGGTTCTGATTGCGGAGCTGGATCTCGCCAAGAACGAGTTGGTGCGAGAGGGCTGGGGATTTTTCAGAAACAGGCGGCCCGACGTTTACTGGCCTCTGATCGAGATGGTAAGGGTCTACGACTCGCGAAGATTGGGCGAAAAGGAAGCAATTGGATTCCGTCTGGAGGATACGCCCCTGCGGTTGGGCTACCACATGCCTGCCGAATGGGAAGAGCACGAGGCGATCTGGCTCGCCTGGCCCTATGATCAGGACACCTTCCCAGAGGTCGAGAAGGTGGAGGATGCTTATGTTGCCATCATCAAAGCCATCCACAGGAGCGAGACCGTCAATCTGCTGGTCAGAGACGAGATGATGCAGGGCGCGGTCGTGGACCGGCTCCGGAAGGAAAAGATCGATTTAGGCAGAGTCAGATTCCACCAGATCGACTATAGCGACGTCTGGTTCAGGGACTATGGTCCCACCTTTGTCGTAGACCGGAAAAAGGAGAACGGGAAGAGTAGGCTTGCCATGGTCGCCTGGACCTTCAACGCCTGGGGCGAGAAGTACCCGGGATTAATGAACGATACCAGGATTCCTGGCCTCATCAACGACGACCTCAAGATGGAATGCTTCAAGCCCGGCATTGTCCTGGAGGGCGGCTCCATCGACGTCAACGGCTGCGGGACGGTTCTGACCACAGAGCAGTGTCTGCTTAACCGGAATCGAAACCCCGGCCTGAACAAAGAAGAGATTGAGACCCGTCTGTTGGAGTACCTGGGCGCCTCTAAAGTTATCTGGCTGAAGGAGGGAATCGCCGGAGACGACACAGACGGCCACGTGGACGACATCGCCCGTTTCGTGAATCCGACAACGGTGCTCTGCGCCTACGAGGACGATCCCGAAGATGAGAACTATGCGGTGCTCAGGGAGAACTATGAGCAGCTCTGCCGGGAGTCGGACCAGGATGGAAATCCATTGCAGGTTATCAAGCTGCCCATGCCCGGGACAGTGGGGGCAGAGCCCCGGCTGCCTGCCAGCTACGCCAACTTCTACATCGGAAATGATGTGGTCATGGTGCCGGTCTTTGGACACAAGAACGACGAAACGGCGCTGAAGATAATTCAGGAGGCTTTCCCAGAGAGGAAGGTCGTGGGCATCAACTGCCGAGAGGTTGTCCAGGGCCTGGGGACGATCCACTGCATCAGCCAGCAGCAGCCCGGCGAAAAATAGGGTTCAGATTGCCGGTTTATTTGGGCTCTTTCAAAATAGGTTATGAAGAAATTCTGAAATCATAACCCCCACTCCAGCAGGCGATGGCATAGAAGCTCGTGTCGATATATCTGTTGTACCAATCCTCTGTCCTTCCGAAATGCGGATCTACCTCGATCCAATCTATCCAGCCGCCTGTAACGTTATTATGATCGGGCATATTTTGCCACAGACCGCTCTCTTCAGCCCAGCTTATGGCGGATTTTGCATATGCCGCATCTGTATCATTCTTCATGCCAAGCCAGGTGATTGCTGCTTGAAATGCGTACCCTGGAAATATCCGGTAACCATTCGAGGATTTATTACAATATCTTTCTGGGCGATCCTCACAATAGTACTCTTTGCATCCTACGCAGCCGGTTTTGAGGCTCCCTATATATGCGCTGTTATTTGCGAAATTTTTATATATCCATGCACTTATTTTGGGTGAATTTGCCCCTTCGACAGGCAAACCTAGCATTTGTGGTGAGTATTGAATCCAGCTGGGGCGTATTCTATCCCTGCCATTCACGCAGGATAATTCTGCATTGTTAAACGGTTTTCCATTTTCGTCGATTCCTATTTGCCAAACGCCAGTTGAATTATCATATAATACTTGGTTAATCCCATCGAGAATTCTCTGGGAGCTATTGTTGAACTCACTGGAATTTTTAAGATGTCCCCTATCATCCGCCCAGGCTTTTGCAGCTCTCAATGCCCAGTATGCATAGGCATTATCGTGAGTCCAGCTGTCATTAGAAAAATTTCCAGTTTTATTCTTCCCACCGCATAAAAGCCGTGAGTCGCTTTTTTTGGAATTACTTGAATTCTGGCAGTCCATCAAATATTTGGCACCATTCATCATCGCCCTGTATCGGTTATTATTGGTTTCAGGTCGATTTGATTCATTTAGTTTATAGAGGGCGATCATTACCTCTGCCGTCTGCCGTGGCGATTTAGATAAATTAACCGGTTTACTATAGCTGTATTGATCGCACCAGGCGCCGTCGTCTAATTGCTGAACTCGGACCAAATAATCGGCTGCCAATTGGGCTTTTTTCATATATGTATCGTTTTCGAGTTCCTGGGACGCGATAATTAGCCCCAGGATGGCCATAGCGTTCTCGCTGGGCACGACGTATGTAGGCGCACCATATTGATTGTTAATTGCACCATTAGCTGAATTGGTCGCATCATTAGCATCATTATATTGACATTTCAATATGTAATCAGCCTCTACTTTTATTTTGTTCTTGGTGACATCATCCAGATGTGGCGTTGATTGGGCCACAGAATTATTTGCTAGTACTATGCATACCAACAATAGTAATGCCAGTCCAGTTAAGGATGGCAAAAGGGAGCTCTTCATAATCTGTTGTTTCTCATATCGCATATAAAAAATTATCCACTTTAAATAGTCGATTTAAGATCACAAACTTAAAATAAAATTGTCTAATTGGACCGCCGTTACTTGACCGAAGACCGGCGAATAAATTGAGAAAGATCAAGAAAAACAGCTATTCATAAAAAAGATCCAAAGAAAGAGGGCCATAAATGCCCCACGTCCTTCGGCCCTCTATTTGAATATCGGTGTGCCGGTGGTCAATGTCATCTCTTTGAAGGCCGCCATAAGTTTCTTTGTTACGGCTCCCGGCTTACCGTCGCCAATGATCCTGCCATCGGCTTTGGTGACGGGCGCAACCTCGGCTGCTGTGCCTGTAACGAAAACCTCATCTGCGGTGTAAAGGTCAAACAGGCCCAGATCTCTTTCCAGAATCTCGTAGCCCTGAACTTTTGCCAGCTCCAGGACTGCCTCCCTGGTTATGCCCTTGAGATTGTTTATCGTATGGGGTGTGTAGATCTTTTTATCTTTTATGATAAATATATTGTCGCCGCTTCCCTCGGATAGCCTACCCTGAGCATCAAGGATGATGGCCTCATTGCCCCCCTTGATATTGGCCTCGATCTTGGCCATTATATTATTCAGATAGTTGAGGCTCTTGATGTTCGGCGGCAGGGCATCAGGGGCGTTACGGCGGACGGCGACGCTGACGGCAGTCAGGCCAACCTCGTAGAGACTTCCATACATCGCGCCCCACTCGATTGCAATGACGATGACCGTGGCCAGATTGCACTTATTGGGGTCAAGGCCCAGATCTCCCATGCCTCGCGTGACTATCGGCCGGATATAGGCATCGCGCAGGTTATTCCGGCGCAGCGTCTCAAGAATTGTTTCGCACATCTCACTCTGGCTCATGGGAATGCAGAGCATGATGGCTTGAGCCGAATCGAAGAGCCTTTTGACGTGATCCTCCAGCCGGAAGACGCGCCCTCCATAGGCCCTTATACCCTCGAAGACTCCGTCACCATACAGAAAACCGTGATCGAAGACCGAGACTGCGGCCTTCTCAGCCGGAACAAACTCCCCGTTAAGATAAATAAGACTCATATGGCATCCTGACCTCTGACAATCGCCAAGGATAAATGCATTTTGATCGCGGATAGAACGGATTTGTTCATCGAATGGGAATCGATGGATTGGGAATCGATGGATTGGGAATCGATGGGTTTATTAAAGAAGGAAGGAAGCATGTTGCCTACTCTTACGGGGTTTGGAGCTTATGGCAAAACTTGGTTTCGTTGTCTCGGAGTTCAATAGGGACATCACTTATCAAATGGAGCTTCTGGGCAGAGAGCATGCCCAGTTCCTGGGTGCTGAGGTCAAAGCTGTCATTTATGTCCCTGGTGTATATGACATGCCCATTGTTGTGAGAAAGCTGCTTCGTCGCGAGGATATCGATGCAGTCGTGACGATTGGCTGTGTAATTCAGGGAGAGACTGCCCATGATGAAGTTGTAGTCACGCATGCGGCTCGAAAGCTGATGGATCTATCCTTAGAGTTCGACAAGCCCGTCACTCTCGGAATCACCGGTCCCAAGATGTCCAGGGCTGACGCGCAAAAGCGCGTGGATTATGCCAAACGAGCTGTAGAGGCGGCGGTCAAGCTATTGCAAAGGCTCGGTGGTGATTAGATTATGGTTTCCGAGCGGATGGCCTCCATCCATGAATCAAAGACCTTGAAGATAGCGGCCATGGCCAAGAAACTCACCAAGGATGGCCTTGATATCATAGACATGAGTGTGGGCGAACCGGATTTTGATACACCAAAGCACATTGTCGAAGCGGGCTGCAACTCCCTCAAGATGGGTGAGACGCACTATACTCCCACGGCCGGCATTCCTGAATTGCGGCAGGCTATATCTGAGAAGCTTTGTCGAGAAAATTCGCTTCAGGCCACAGCTGATGATGTAATTGTGACACCCGGTGCAAAGATGGCAGTCTTTGCAGCTATCCAGGCGCTCTTGCAAGAAGGAGATGAGTGCGTCTTGATCGGTCCATCCTGGGTGAGCTATGAGCCGTGCGTAGCCTTCTCGGGAGCCAAAGTTGCCTGGGGGAATGTGGATGAGAATTTCATGCCGATCGACCTCGCTGCAAACATAAATCCTAAAACCCGTCTAATTCTTGTCAATTCACCATCTAATCCCACTGGTGCCGTTCTCGATCAATCGGCTCTGATGGAGATTTGTGATCTGGCAGAAGACCACAATCTTTTCGTAATCTCCGATGAGATCTATGAGAAGATAATTTATGATCATACGCATTTAAGCATCGGTTCTCTGCCGGGGATGGAGGATCGAACGGTAACCATCAACGGCTTTTCCAAGGCCTACGCCATGACGGGCTGGCGTCTGGGATACCTGACAGGTCCCAGGGAGACCATGAAGTGGGTCAACAGGCTTCTATCTCACTCCGTCTCCCAGGCCACTACTTTTGTGCAGCGGGCCGGAGTTGCAGCAATTCAAGGACCCCAGGATGAGGTCTTTTCCATGGTAGCGGAGTTTCGAGCACGCCGGGATCTGCTGGTTGCAGGTCTGAAGAGTTTAGGGATACCATGCAGCATTCCCGGTGGCGCCTTCTACGTG
>Ga0182011_10004595_pt1 | contig 11030 bp, 3 predicted proteins | sample 711E1DmetaG_FD_120481 | JGI IMG/M metagenome (GOLD analysis project Ga0182011, IMG submission 120481) | Permafrost microbial communities from Stordalen Mire, Sweden - 711E1D metaG | ecosystem: Environmental > Terrestrial > Soil > Wetlands > Permafrost | place: Sweden: Stordalen | collected... | reverse complement strand
GCAGTGCGTGAGACCTAAAAAATGATTTTGTGGCGGCGGGGACCGGACACAAATCCGCCGGACACGGTTCTTCCCCGGCACCGGCCCGTTTTTTCGGGCCGGGGAAGGTTCGGGCTGCAGATTGACGCCGCGTCCGCGAGGTTTTTGAGGGTGAAGAGCCGTTTGAGGTTATAGCTCACGCAGACCAGGGTCCACTCCAGCGAGACTTTCGCCTGCCCCCTTAAGCTGAAGTGCCGGAACCCCATCACCTCTTTGATGATGCCGAAGACCGGTTCTACGGTTTGCTTGCGCAGTTTGTAGAGCAGCTTTCCCAGGGTCGTCTTGAGCCGGTGCGCCATCACTTCTTTGGGTGTCGCCTCCGGGCCAGGCGCGGGCGGCTCGGGTTGTGGCAGCAGGTCCGCCACCGTTTTGTGATGGTCGGTCTTTTCCACCACCGCAAACACCGTGACTCCGGTTGGCGTGCCGTCCGGGTTCTGTTCCACCGCTTGGACTGCCGCATCGCTATAGAAGCCGCTGTCGGTCAGAATCGTTTTGATCTGCGGGGCCACCACCGGGCAGATCGCAGCCACGGTGGGGCGAAGTTCCTTTTGGTCGTTGGCCGCCACACTCACGCACGCTCCCACGATCAGCATCGCTTCGTCCACCGCAGCCTGTGCATTAGAGGACTGCTCAAAATGCTGCCCGCTGCCGGCTTTCATGATGCCGCTTTCCGAATCGGTGAAGTTGGATTGTGCCTTCGGGTCTGGCGTTGCGCTCGGAGGCGTCGGCTCCGGGCCCCGCGGCTTTTTCCCCGCCTCGCGCTGCGCCTGGCGCTGGGCTTGCTTGGCCTGGTAATCGGCTGGTTGCGCGGCGGCCATCTCCTTGGCGCAAGCTTCGATCACTTGCTTGGCCTGCGGCAATGCCGCTTTGCGATCCTCGCGTCGCGTCAGCCCGGCCGGAAGGTCGAGCGCTTCTTTGGTTTCCTGATTCTCGGCTTGTTACGCTCGTCCGACCAATTCCTGCACTTCGAGCTCCAACTGCGCCATCCTCTCGCCCGCCCGCGCGTCGCTCACCGCGGCATGCTTGCTGGCGTTGGCTTGGAGCTTCGTGCCCTCCACGCTGACCGTGCCAACTTTGCTCAAACGTAGGTGCTGGGCCCGTTGCAGCACCCTCACAAACGCTGCCTCGAACGCCTGCTTGTTGGTGGCGCGAAACGTGCAGATCGAGTCGTGATCAGGGTGGTGGTTGGCGCAAAGGTAACGTACCGCTACTGCGCGGTAGCTCGCCGCCTCGATCGTCCGGGAACCAAAGCGGCCCGTCGCGTAACAATAGATCAACAACGCCAGCATCATCCTTGGGGGACATTGCTCGCTCCCGCTCCCCCGGTCGTTGACCCGAAAGTCGGTAATGGGCAACTGCTCCACGGCATCGAGGATGAAATGCACGATCTGACTGGCGGGCACCCCCTCCCGCAGATCATCCGGCAGAAACATCGGGGTTTGGCGGTCCAAGTCGACAAAACGCGCGGGCCTACTGCTTTGACGCTTCTCCGCAAGGAAAGTTGCAGCTGTACCTCAGAATATTTTCGTTTCCGGAGCAAATGGCGAACGCCATTTGCCACTAGCAGCGCGGAGGACGAAGTCCGACGCGCTGCTAGAAGTTCAACATCGCCCCGCTGGCAAACACCGGTCGCCAAACCGAAGGAGATGCGGTGGTCACGGAGCCGGATTCGTCCGCTCCGTTGGTTTTCGCTGCCCGCGGCGGACCAGCCGGAATTGTCCGTGCGCCGGCGCAGATGAAGTCAGCAAGACTGGCGATGTTGGTGAAGACGCGGGGTGACTCTTTCCCTCCGCAAATCGCAACGCCAAACTCTTCTTCGACGCAGATGGCAAGTTCGAGCGCGTCAAGGGAGTCGAGGCAGAGGTTGCCGCCCATGAGCGACTCGTCGCTGGCGATCTTGTTTGGTTCGAGTATGTCGAGCCTCAGAATATCGACGACCAGATGCTTCAGGTGCGATAACAGCAGGTCTCGATTAAGACAGCGATTCTTCACTTTGCGACTATATCGCCAGATGCGCCAAAGTGCCATGGGGTATGACCCTCGTCAAATGCGTGGCGATGCAACGCGTAGGCGATTAACGTCAAGCCAGCCTCAATACCGCCATTGCCGGAAGCTAGGCGGGGGCTGGCGACACCGCGGAGTTCATCGGGATGAATGCGGCTTCCCCATGACTCGAGACCGGGCTCAATTTCACTTCTGTTGTATCCACCCCATCGCACCGGGCCATAAAAGACGGGTGAATGTCGCGCCACAATCGTCCGGAAAAACACCCCATATCAATTTTTTGGCCTATCGTGCACCATCACGCTCAATTGAAACCGGTATCCTGGATCGCCAGGCAAGCGCATCCGCACCTGCGGGCGGGTGAACTGCCGTTGCGGGCCGAGTTGTTCAGCGTTGAACAACTCGCCCGCCATGCCCGGGACCTCGCGGCAAGTCACCAACTCGTTCCGCAACACAGCTCCAACCGCCTGTTGCCGCGATTGGACGGAAACGAGCAAAGTCTCCGGGCCTTCAATCGCGCGACCCTGGCCGTGAATCCCAGCCGGCGCATCACGCCCGCCGCCGAGTGGTTGCTCGATAATTTCTACTTGATCGAGGAGCAGATCCAGATGGCCCGGCGGCATCTGCCCCGGGGTTACAGCCGGGAGTTGCCTCGCCTCCGCAACAGTCCTTCCGCCGGGCTTCCGCGCGTCTACGATATCGTGATCGAACTGATCCCGCATGTGGATGCCCAGATTGACGCGGAATCGCTCAGCGCTTTCATCGCCGCCTACCAGACCGTCAGCTCCTTGAAACTGGGCGAATTGTGGGCCATTCCCATCATGCTGCGACTGGGGTTGATTGAAAATCTGCAGCGCATCACCACGCGGCTGACCATCGCGCGGCAGGACCGGGATCTGGCGGACTCCTGGGTGGATCGCCTGCAGGATATGGCGGAGAAGAACCCGTCGCACCTCGTGGTCGTAGTGGCGGACATGGCGATGTCCGATCTTCCCACCTCCAGTTCTTTCGTGGCGGAATTCTGCCAGCGTCTGTCGCGACAAAGCCCGGTGCTGCATCTCGGCCGCAGCTGGCTCGAACAGCGGCTGGTCGAACAAGGTTTGTCCATCGAACAGCTCGTCCACTTGGAGAGTCAGAATCAGGCGGCCGACCAGGTTTCCGTCAGCCACAGCATTGCGAGTCTCCGCTTCTTGAGCGCCATGGACTGGAAGAAGTTCGTGGAGACCCTGAGCCTCGTCGAGGAAACCTTCCGTTCCGACCCGGCCGAGGTTTACGGCCGGATGGATTTCTCGACCCGCGACCGCTATCGTCATGTGGTCGAGACCATCGCCCGGCACGGCCGCCTTTCGGAGGCGGAGGTCGCGCAATGCGCCATCCAGCTGGCCGCCGATGGTGCCCGGCAAAAGGGCCGCGAAGACCGAGCCGCCCATGTAGGCTTTTATCTGATCGACAAAGGCAAGCCCGTCCTGGAGCGCCGGGCGATGGTGCGGTGGCCCTGGCGAACGAGCACCGAACGGGCCATCAAACGTTTCCCGCTGGCGTTTTATGCCGGCGGGATCGGAGCGCTCACGTTCCTGGCCACGTTCGGGTTCATGCGGCAGGCCCAGGCGCTCGACGTGCAGGGATGGAAACTCATTTTCTTGACCTTGGTTTTCCTCCTGTGCGGCAGCCAACTGGCCGTGGCGTTGATGAACTGGCTGTCCACGATGCTGGTGAAACCCCGTCTGCTCCCGCGCCTGGATTATTCCTCCGGCATCGCTTCCGATGGCCGCACGATGGTGGTGGTTCCCACGATGCTCACGGGCCGGGAAGGCGTCGATCGCCTCATCGAGACCCTGGAGATTCACCACCTTTCAAACCGGGATCCGCTCCTTCACTTCGCCTTGTTGACCGATTTCCGCGATGCGCCGGACGAGGTTCTGCCGGGTGACGAACGGTTGCTGCAGCGGGCGCGGGCCGGGGTCGCAATGCTGAATCGGAAATATCCTTCTGAAAATCAGACCCGCTTTTTCTTGTTTCATCGCCCGCGCCGCTGGAACTCCGGGGAAAAGCTGTGGATGGGCTACGAACGCAAGCGGGGGAAGCTGGCGGAATTCAATGCCTTGCTGCGCGGCGGTTCTTCCGAATGTTTCTCCGAGATCGTCGGGGAGACCTCAATTCTGCCGGCCATCAAGTATGTCATCACCCTCGACACCGACACCCAGCTGCCGCGCGATACCGCCCGACGGCTCGTCGGAACGATGGCCCACCGGTTGAACTGGCCCGAGTTCGATCCCGTGCGCGGGATTGTCCGCGAGGGCTACAGCATCCTTCAGCCGCGCGTGGGGGTCAGTCTGCCGAGCGCCCGGCGATCCTGGTTCGTCCGGCTTTTTGCCGGCAACGCGGGAATCGATCCGTACACGCGGGCGGTCTCCGATGTGTATCAGGATCTCTTCCAGGAAGGCTCCTTCATCGGCAAGGGAATCTACGATGTGGATGCCTTCCAGCGGGCCATGGCCGGCCGCTTCCCGGAGAATACGATTCTCAGCCACGACCTGCTGGAATCATGTTATGCCCGCTCCGCCCTCGTCAGCGACGTGGAATTCTACGAGGAATATCCCTCCCGCTACAATGTCGACATTGATCGGCGCCACCGCTGGATTCGCGGCGATTGGCAGATCACGCAATGGCTTCTGCCGCGGATTCCCGGGTCCGACGCCCGGCGCATCGCCAATCCGCTCTCCAACCTGTCGCTGTGGAAGATCTTTGACAACCTGAGGCGCAGTCTTGTCCCCGTCGCCCTGATGCTCCTGCTGCTGGGCTGCTGGCTGCTTTCCCCTCAACTCGGCGCCCTGGGATCGCTGCTCGTTCTGGCGATTATTACGCTCCCCGGATTGCTGGCGGCCCTGGTCAATGGGCTGCGCAAGCCGGATGATCTGCCCTGGGCGGTGCATCTGCGGGGCGAAGCCGGGATGTGCGGCCGGCAACTTGGTCAGATCGTACTCACCCTGGCCTTTTTGCCCTACGACGGCTTCATCAGCCTCGACGCAATTAGCCGGACGCTGCTCCGTCGCTTGGTGACGCACCGGCGACTCCTCCAATGGCAAACCTCGAGTGATTCCGAACGGACGGTGCACGCCAACCTCGCGGGCTTTTATGTCACCATGTGGATCACGCCGGGCATCGCTCTGCTGGGTGGCGTCCTGCTCGTTTGGCTCCAGCCGATCCAATTGATCCTGGCCCTGCCGCTCCTTGGCCTCTGGCTGGCGGCTCCGTGGATCGCCTGGCGGGTCAGCCAGCCCATTGAATCCACCACTCCGGCCTTGACGGCCGCGCAATTGATTTTTCTCCGGCGCACCGCCCGCAAGACCTGGCGTTTCTTCGAAGCCTTTGTGACCGCGCAGGAGAACTGGCTGCCTCCGGATAACTTTCAGGAAATTCCCGTCCCGATCATCGCCTCCCGGACCTCACCCACCAACATGGGCCTGGCCCTGCTCGCCAATCTGGCCGCCCGGGATTTGGGGTATCTCTCGACCGGCGGCTTCCTTCGCCGCACGCAAGACGCTCTCGCAACCATGCTCCGCCTCGAGCGCCATCGCGGCCACTTCTACAATTGGTATGACACGCGCAGCCTCCAGCCACTCCTCCCACTCTATGTATCGAGCGTGGACAGCGGCAACCTGGCGGGGCATTTGCTGACGCTGGCCTCCGGGCTGAGAGAGCTGGCAGACGAAAGCCTTTTTGTGCCTGAGGTCTTTGCCGGCCTGCGCGACACGGTGGGGATTCTCCGGGATCTGGCCGGCGAGAATCATGCGCTGACCCGGCTCGACGCGGACCTGGAGAATCCACCGTCCGGTCTGCGCGCGGCGTTTGCCTCGTTGGATCAGGCAAAAGGCCTCGCCACGGCCGTCGCGGCATCGCTAGAAGCCGTCCGGATACTGCCAGGATCTGGAGGGCGGCGCGCTGTCGCCGCCGAATTTTCGAGCGGCGCTGACGGCGCAGCGCTTCCCACCCCTCAGGGCGATGGAATCTCCGAACAGCTTCTGCCGAATGAAGCGGAGGAACTCTGCTGGTGGGCCCAGTCTCTGAAGCAGAATTGCGAAGCGCATTTGGAGGATCTGCTGCTCCTCGCGCCGTGGCTGCGATTACCGGCCACAAGATGGGATCGCCAACGCGAGGGAACACGGGCTTCCAAATCGGCGATCGCCAATCGCCAATCGCCAATCGATCAGAGCCTCCTCCCGTCGGCGGCGGCACAACTCGAGGAGAAGCTCACCCGGCTCGACGAGGGGCCAACCATGCGCGAGGTTGCCAATTTCGAACATTCGCTATGTCCCATAGTGGAGGCGGTCATGCGGGAGCTCCCGACGGAACTCCACCCCTCCCGGCCGGAAACACAAAGCTATCTCGCCGAACTCGCGAATTGCCTGCGGGAAGCCGGCGACCAGGCCCGGCAACGCCTGCTCGCATTGGAAGCCCTGGCCGGGCAGTGCGACGAACTGGCCGCGATGGATTTCACCTTTCTGTTCGACCCGGCGCGGGAACTGTTTTCCACCGGCTTCAACGTCACCGAACGCCGGCGCGACACCGGCTTCTACGATCTGCTGGCCTCGGAGGCGCGCTTGTGCAGCTACGTTGCCATCGCCTTGGGGCAGGTCCCGCAGGATCACTGGTTTTCGTTGGGCCGTCTGCTCGTCGCTTCGCGGCGCCAGCCGATGCTCATTTCGTGGAGCGGTTCGATGTTCGAGTACCTGATGCCGCTGCTGGTCATGCCCAACTATGAGAACACGTTGCTCGACGTCACCTGCCATGCAGCGGTGCAGCAACAAATCGAATACGGGAGATTGCGCGGCGTGCCCTGGGGCATTTCCGAATCGGGATACAACCGGACTGACATCCAGCTGAACTACCAGTACCGCGCCTTCGGCGTGCCCGGCCTGGGCTTGAAACGAGGACTGGCCGAGGACCTGGTCATCGCTCCTTACGCCACCGCGATGGCGCTGATGATCGCGCCGCGGGAAGCGTGCGAGAACCTGCAGCGGCTGGCGGCCGAGGGGCAGGAAGGCGCCTACGGCTTCTACGAGGCGGTGGATTATACGCCGTCGCGTCTGCCGCCGGACGAATCGAGCGCCACGATCCGGTCTTTCATGGCCCATCATCAGGGGATGAGCCTGCTGGGCCTGGCCAATCGCTTGCTGGGCGACCCCATGCAACGGCGCTTCCTGGCCTGTCCGTTGCTGAAGGCGGCGGACCTGCTGTTGCAAGAACGCGTGCCCAAGACCGGCACGAGTATGCTCGCCCAGGATCTGACCCAGGAAACATCGAGGGCCCTTCTGGGCGAAGGCGAGAACGTGATGCGGGTTTGCACGAACCCCACGCCGCCGGCGCCGGAGGTGCATCTCTTGTCCAACGGCCGCTATCATGTCGTGATCAGCAGCGCCGGCGGCGGCTACAGTCGCTGGCGCGATCTGGCCGTCACGCGCTGGCGCGAAGACGCCACGCGCGATTGCTGGGGGATGTTTGTCTATCTGCGCGACCTGGCGACGGGCGACTTTTGGTCCACCGCGTATCAGCCCACCGGGCGCGCGACGAACGGCTACGAAGCCATCTTCACCCAGGCGCGCGCGGAGTTTCGCCAACGGCATACCGGCCTCGACATCCACACCGAGATTGGCGTGTCGCCGGAAGACGACGTGGAGTTGCGGCGCATCACGATCACCAACCGTTCGCCGGCGGTCCGCGTCATCGAACTGACGAGTTACGCGGAAGTGGTGCTGGCGACTCCGGCCGCGGACGCAACGCACCCCGCCTTCAGCAATCTCTTCGTGCAAACCGAGTTCGCGCAAAAATCGTCCTCGATTCTTTGCACCCGCCGGGCCCGATCCCAAGAGGAGAAACCGCCGTGGCTGCTGCATCTGCTGGTGGGTCAAGGGGGTGAGCAGGGCGCGATTTCCTGCGAAACCGATCGCTCCCGGTTTGTCGGACGCGGCGGAACCCTGGCCAATCCTGCCGCCATGTACGGCCTTTCGCCCTTGTCCGACACCGCCGGTTCGGTGCTCGATCCCATTGTCTCCCTGCGACGCACGGTTTCGCTGCCGCCCCATGAAACCGCCATTCTCGACCTGGTTCTTGGCATGACGGAAAGTCGGGAAGCCGCCCTGGCGCTGGTGGAGAAATATCAAGGCGCCCACATGCCTGACCGTGCCTTTGAACTCGCCTGGACCCACAGCCAGGTGACCCTGCGCCATCTCAATGCCACGGAGGCCGAGGCCCAGCTCTACGGCCGGTTGGCTGGCGCACTGATCTACGCCGACTCCGCCCGCCGGGCCAGCGCCGGCCTGCTCCGCAGCAACCGGCGGGGCCAAAGCGGGCTTTGGAGCTATGGCATCTCGGGCGACGCGCCGCTGGTTCTCCTCCGCATCAGCAATCCGGAGAAAGTCGAGATCGTCCGGCAGCTGATCCAGGCCCACTCGTACTGGCGCATCAAGGGGCTCACGGCCGAACTGGTCATTTTAGACGAAGATGTTTCGGTCTACCGCCAGTCCTTGCACGACCAGATCATCGGTCTGATTGCCTCGGGGATTGAAGCGCAGATGCTGGACAAGCCGGGTGGCATTTTCGTCCGGCGGCTCGAACAAATCCCCAACGACGACCGCGTGCTCCTGCAAGCCGTGGCGCGGATTGTCCTGGATGACGAAAACGGAACCCTGGCGGAGCAATTGGATCGGAGGCGGGTGTTGGATCCGTTGGTCCCGGCGCTGATGCCCACGCGCCTGGCGTGGCCCGATTCGGCCGAGCCGGTCCCGGCGCGGGAGCTGATCTTCCCGAACGGCCTCGGCGGCTTCACCCGTGACGCGCACGAGTATGTCATCACCCTCGCCGCCGGGCAAATGACTCCCGCCCCGTGGATCAATGTGCTCGCCAACCCGACTTTTGGCACCGTCGTCTCGGAAAGCGGCGGCGCCTACACCTGGGCGGAGAACGCCCATGAATTCCGCCTCACCCCTTGGAGTGACGATCCGGTCCAGGACACCTCCGGCGAAGCCTTTTATATCCGCGATGAGCAGACCGGACAGTTTTGGTCGCCGACGCCCCTGCCGGCGCGGGGCGCGATGCCCTATGTCGTCCGCCATGGCTTCGGCTACACCGTGTTTGAACACACCGAGCATGGCATCGCCTCCGAGTTGTGGATCTATGTGGCGATGGATGCGCCGGTGAAGTTCATGGTCCTGAAATTGCGCAACGTCTCGGGACGTTCCCGCCGCATGTCGGCCACCGGCTACTGGGAGTGGGTGTTGGGCGACCTGCGGCAGAAGAGCCTGCTCCACGTGCAAACCGAGGTGGACCTCAAGACCGGCGCGCTCCTCGCGCGCAACCATTACAACACCGACTTCCCCGACCGGATCGCGTTCCTCGACGTCAACGATGCGACGCGCACCCTCACCGGAGACCGGAAGGAATTCCTGGGCCGGAACGGCAGCCTGGCGGAGCCGGCGGCGCTGAAACGCACGCGCCTCTCCGGAAAGACCGGAGCGGGGTTGGACCCATGCGGCGCCGTGCAGGTCGCCTTCGATTTGCCCGATGGGCAGGAACGGGAGACGAGCTTTCGCCTCGGGGTCGGCCGCAACGCGGCGGACGTGCAGAACCTCCTCCAGCGTTTTCGCCGCGTCGACGCCAGCCGCGCCGCCCTTGAAGGCGTCTGGGCGTATTGGAATCGAACCCTCGGTGCCATCAACGTGGATACGCCTGATCCGGCCGTGAATGCGATGGCCAATGGCTGGCTATTGTATCAGACCCTGAGCTGCCGGCTTTGGGGACGGACGGGATTTTATCAATCCGGCGGCGCCTACGGGTTCCGCGACCAACTGCAGGATGTGATGGCGCTGGTCCACGCCGAGCCGGCCCTCACCCGCGAGCATCTGCTGCGCGCCGCCGCGCATCAGTTCCGCGAAGGCGATGTGCAGCATTGGTGGCATCCACCGGCCGGCCGCGGCGTCCGCACGCATTTTTCCGATGACTACCTGTGGCTCCCGTACGCCACCTGCCGTTACGTATCGTGTGTTGCGGACTCCGGCGTTCTCGACGAAAAGATTCGTTTCATTGAGGGCCGGCCGGTCAAACCGGAGGAAGAATCGTCCTATGACCTGCCGAATCGATCGGAAGAGTCCCGCACGCTTTACGAACATTGCGTGCGCGCCATCGAGTGCGGTCTGAACTTCGGCGGGCACGGCCTGCCGCTGATCGGTTGTGGCGACTGGAATGACGGCATGAACCGGGTGGGAAACCTGGGGCGCGGGGAAAGTGTCTGGCTGGCTTTCTTCCTTTACGATGTGCTCACCCAGTTTGCCCGGCTGGCCCGCGCGCACCGCGATCCGGCGTTTGCGGACCGCTGCCTCGCCCAGGCGCTGCAGCTGCAACAGAACATCGAGCAACACGCCTGGGACGGACAATGGTATCGCCGCGCCTACTTCGACAACGGCGACCCGCTCGGCTCCCAGAGCAATCCGGAATGTCAGATCGATTCCCTGCCGCAAAGTTGGTCGGTGATCAGCGGCGCCGGCGCTCTGCCCCGTTCCCGCCAGGCGATGCAATCCGTGGATCAGCGTTTGGTCCGCCGCGAGGCCGGCCTGATTCAACTGTTCGATCCTCCGTTCGACAAATCGTCGCTCAATCCCGGCTACGTCAAAGGATACATTCCCGGCGTGCGCGAGAACGGCGGCCAGTACACCCACGCCGCGATTTGGACGGCCATGGCCTTTGCGCTCCTGGGAGAAAGCGAACGCGCCTGGGAGCTTTTCGCGCTGCTCAATCCGATCCATCACGGCGCGACGCCCGCCCAAATCGCCACCTACAAGGTCGAGCCCTACGTTATGGCCGCGGACGTTTATGCCGTCGCACCGCACGTGGGACGGGGCGGCTGGACGTGGTACACCGGCTCAGCCGGATGGATGTACCGGCTGCTGATCGAGACTCTGCTGGGCGTGAACCTGGAGGGCGATCGCTTGCGT
>Ga0182011_10004594_pt1 | contig 11033 bp, 4 predicted proteins | sample 711E1DmetaG_FD_120481 | JGI IMG/M metagenome (GOLD analysis project Ga0182011, IMG submission 120481) | Permafrost microbial communities from Stordalen Mire, Sweden - 711E1D metaG | ecosystem: Environmental > Terrestrial > Soil > Wetlands > Permafrost | place: Sweden: Stordalen | collected... | reverse complement strand
GACTTTAGAGAAGGAGAGTGTGTGAAACTTACGGTAAAAAAATTCGACATCTCTAAATTCTGCGGAGCATTCGGTGAAGTTTCTAGGGAAGAGTTTGAAACGCTTGAAGAAGAGGCCCAGATGTGATCTTTGTAGATACAAATGTGCTTTATAGTAACAGTGCCATGATCAAGTACAAACTCATGCCTAATGATGCGATGATAGCCTCAACTTGTCTCAAGCATGAGATCTCTAAAATTGCCACTTTTGATAGCGACTTCAGAAGAGTAGACTGGCTGAATGTAATAGATCAATGCAAATAACTGCAATGGTCTCTTTTCCGACAAAGAAGCCCGAGTTCCACCCTTGCTCTGTGATCCCAGACGGCGACCGGCCTCATCTCATGCCGTCCATTCTCAGAGCACTTTTGGGCCCTGAGCCTGACGGCCGCAAAGACCTCCGCCAGAGGCCGCCTTTATGCAGGATGAAAGTCGCCAGCAGACGGGCTGTCCTGCTATCGTAATAAGGGTGGATGGTCACAAACTGGTAATGGACCAAAGCCGGTTACAAGGTGAGGAAAAAGGAACGTGAGAGGGAATTAATCCCCCCCAATCTTGGTTTGCGAAGGTTTCTAGAGGGAAGATAAACATGCTCTTACATGTCTAAACCTATCGAGATTCACCTTGAAACTCCGCTCGTCCTGGCGGCTTCGGGACCTATTTTACCAGGCTAAGTTTTCGACCTCTCCACCAATTCCTTCGTGGTAACAAAGCTCGCACCTTTCGAGACGGCATATTCTACGAACTTTTTGTAGGCATCCAGATATGGACTCGACCCAGAGACCGTATTGGTGAAGACCACCACAAACGGCTCTCCCTTGGCCGCGCTTTCATCGAATCCGCTGACAAGGAGATTGTACCAATCTGTGTCGTTCATGGCTGCTTCTTTGGCCTTCATATCCCACATCGGTAAATTCGTGCTTGAGCTCACAGGAACTACGTAGAAGGAAGATCCATTCATGAGATAGGGCATTGATTTACCCTGGCTTTCTGGAAGACCAGTATCATCCAACATGTATGACAATCCCAAATCATCCAGGATCTTGTATTCGCTCTGGTTGAAGGAGTCAACTTGAGGCATGTAGCCAGCCACTTTGAGCTGTTTTCCTCCACAGACGTAGTCGCTCTCAACGTAGCTCTTTGCCTTTATCAGCCTGGCATCCGCATCCTCAAAGGAGACTAACTTCTCTCCATTGCTCATTCCTCCCATGGCCAGCTCATGATTAGCTTTGGTGCCCAGCATGGTAATATATAGCGGATATAAACTGTGAGCAACATCGCCCGTAACGGATATGGTGACATTCAACTTCCTGGAATCCGCCTCATTGAGCAGATTTATGGTGGAGTTCATATCCTGATCCGTTCCTCCTGCCACGGGGGACTCCTCCATTTTTATGATCATATTCAGAACGCCAGAACTATCTTTTGCAGTGGCACCTGCAAAAAGAAACTGTACCATCAAGAAAGCCAATCCCGCAAACAGCAACATCTTCTTCAATATCATCTTTCAAGCCACCTCATTGTTTTATTTTACGAACAATTCCATCAATTACGACATAATACAAACTATTTTCGACAGTCTTACCCTTTGAACAAATAAAACTTGTGGTTGACAAGAAAAACCATTGTCGCGATTCTTATTGGAAATAAAATACATATTTTCAAAAAGGAATATCTCTAAACTTTTTCCAATGCAAATATGTAATAAATATTTGTAGAGGCACTAACGGATTATCTTAGAGCGACCTAAACGATTTCAACTACTATTTAAAAAAAAATAATAGTAATATACACATAATTAGTATGTTATGCACTGTTTTTTTGTTTACTTTTTAGAAAAATTCAAATACATACAGTTGAAGACTAAGGATGTGGTAATCAGAATCTGACATCAGAAGTATGTATCGAAAGCCAAATGCATGTCGTAGGGCAAGAGTCGATGAAAGACCCAAGGTCTCAAGAAATTCTGTAGAAATTATAACTCTATTGAAGCAAAAGTTACGGAATTCGTGGTCTTATCCTGGAAAAGACCGGGGCTTCTGACAAGTGCATGAAACTGGTGCAGGGTTCTGAAAACCAAAAAGTGGATCGAGATTAAATTTACTACAGGAGGGAAATCATGTCAAATCGCTACAAAGCTATAGCTTTATTATTGCTATTGACGCTGGTTTACCTGGTAGGACCATCGCTTGGTGCACCTGTACCATCGGCCCTTACCGTAAACCAGCTCGTCACCTCTGAACAGACTGTAAGCCTTCAAGCACCTTCAGGAGACTACCTCTACCAGTGGACTGCCGAGTCTGGCGGTTCAACTATAGGTGCCGGGACGGCGCAGAAGTTCTCATTCCGCTCACCTAAGGTCTCCCAGGATGAGGGCTCGAAGACCGTCACAATTTCGCTCTTCATAAGGTCCATAGAAGGAGGTTGTGTCAACCAAACGACCACGAATATCCAGGTCTATTCCCTGCCAGTATGCGGCATAAATGGACCTGCTCAGGTAGGACCCTATGATACCGCCACCTACACCTACACAGGCGGAACCAGCGGCACGCTCACATTTGAGTGGAACATTGACGGGACGAAGATAGATGGTACCAGTTCAAGCGTCAATATAGACTGGACTAAATACAGCCCCGCCAATCACACTGTAGGAATGACCTTAACCAAGGATTACTCCAGTGTAGCCCCTGGCTCAACCAATCCCTTCAGAACCATAACTTGCGCCCAACAAACAAACATCACCTACACATCCGGCCTTGAGGTAACCAAGGTTCCCTCCAAGACCACAGCTGCCGTGGGCGAGACAATTACCTACACCTACACCATCCGGAATACTGGAACGATTGGCTTGGTTTCCCTGGCTCTGCTGGATGACAAGCTGGGCGCGGTTACTCTCAATACCACAACGCTCATGCCGGGAATCTCTGCTACTGCTACCAAGACGTACGCCGTAAAAGAGACTGACCTGCCAGGACCCATCAACAATACCGTAACCGCATCAGGCGCTGAAGATAGAACCAAGAAGCCGGTAAGCGCCAAAGCCACCGCAACTGTGGCTCTGACCTATAACGCGGCCTTGAGTCTGACCAAAGTGCCCTCGTCCACCACTGCAAAAGTGGGAGAGACTGTGACCTACCAATACACGATAAAGAACACCGGTAACGTCACAATAAAGGGCCTGAACCTGACGGACGATAAACTTGGATCGGTTAAAACGGACAAGAATGTTCTAGCAGCAGGTGAGACGGCAACCGCGTCGGCCACACATAAGGTCGTCGAGACGGATCTGCCCGGACCCCTGACCAATATTGCCACCGTCCAAGGCACGGATATTCTGAATAAAGCGGTTACCACCACCGCAACGGCAACGGTTACTCTAACCTATACCTCATCTCTTATCGTAACCAAGACGCCATCATCTGATACCGCCAAGGTGGGAGATATTCTAACCTACAGATTCACCGTAAAGAACAACGGTTCAGTTACCGTAAATGGGTTGGCTCTGGTCGACGACAAGCTCGGCGCCATCACCCTGGATAAGAATACTCTGGCAGCGGGTGAGACGGCAATCGGGTCGGCTACACATAAGGTCGTCGAGACGGATCTGCCCGGGCCCCTGACCAACGTCGCTACAGCTACGGCCACCGATAGCCAGAGCAAGGCAGTTACCGCTACGGCAACCGCATCAGTCCCTCTTACATATACCGCCACTTTGCAGGTTACCAAGACACCGTCGGCCAGTACGGCAAACGTGGGCGAGACCGTAACCTACCAATTCGTGGTGAAGAACACGGGAACGGTAACCCTCAATGGCCTGGCAATGACGGACGACAAACTGGGTTCCATCACCCTGGACAAGAGTTCTCTGGCAGCAGGTGAGACTGCTAATGGAACAGCGACTCATACCGTTGTTGAAACGGATCTGCCTGGACCCTTGACCAATGTCGCCACAGCTACGGCCACAGATAGCCAGAATAAGCCGGTCACATCTCAAGCAACGGCTTCGATTAGGCTTACTTATACCGCAGCCATGCAGGTGACCAAAACACCATCCTCCACCACGGCCAAGATTGGGGACACCATTACCTACCAGTTCGCAGTGAAGAACTCAGGAAATGTAACCCTCAATGCTCTGACCCTGACGGATGATAAGTTAGGAGTGGTCACACTGGACACGGCCACACTAGCCGCAGGCGCGACCGCAACGGGATCATTAACCCATACCGTGGTCGAGACGGATCTGCCTGGACCCCTGACCAACATCGCCACAGCTAAAGCCACAGATAGCCAGGGCAAAGCGGTTACAAGCCAAGCCAAGGCCGCGGTTGAACTTACCTACACCGCAACCATGAGCGTAACCAAGACCCCATCGACACCGTCTGCCAAGGTAGGAGACACCGTTACCTACACCTACACCGTTAGGAACACGGGAACTGTGACCATCAAGGGTCTAAAACTCAGTGATGACAAGTTGAAAGAAATCGTGATGGATAGGAACACACTGGCTCCAGGCGAAGCTGCGAATGGAACAGCAACTCACACGGTTGTCGAGACAGACCTGCCTGGACCCCTGACCAATATCGTCACAGCTACGGCCACGGATACCATCGGCAAAGCAATGACCGCTGAGGCCAGGGCGACCGTAGAATTGACCTATGCTGCGAGCATGGTAGTGACAAAGACTCCATCTTCCACAACTGCCAAAGTGGGAGAGACGATAACTTATGCCTACACTATCAGGAACACGGGAACTGTATCCATCAAGGAACTTACTCTAAAAGACGACAAATTAGGAGATATCACAATAAGCAAGAACAGTCTTGCAGCGAACGAGACTGTAACTGGCTCATCGACACATAAAGTCGTAGAAGGCGATTTGCCTGGACCGTTGACCAATATAGTAACCGCCTCAGGCAATGACGTTCTGAATAAGCCAGTTACACCAGCAACGGCTACAGCTACAGTGACCCTGAATTATGCCGCGGCGCTCAATTTGACAAAGACGGCATCGACGAACAGTGCTGGTGTGGGAACTTCGGTGACCTACAGCTTCAGCATCAAGAATACAGGAGATGTGACCATCAATGCAGTTACTGTTGTTGATAACAAGCTTGGCGCCATCACTCCGGCCAAGACAACTCTGGCTCCAGGGGAGACCACAACGGGAACTGCTACCTACGTCTTAAAGGAGACGGATCTGCCCGGACCCCTGACCAATATCGCTACAGCCTCAGGCACGGATAGCCAGAACAAGCCGGTCACGCCCGCGACCGCTCAGGCAACAGTTAGATTGACCTATACCGCAACACTCAGCGTAACCAAAGTATCATCGGTCAGATCTGCTGGAGTGGGACAGACGGTGACATATAACTATACTGTCAAGAACACCGGAACTGTAACCATAAATGCGATCGCACTGAGCGATGATAAGCTCGGGCTGGTCACTCCTGCCAAGACGACACTGGCGACTGGTGAGAGCACGACAGGAAGCGTCAGTTACGCTATCAAGGAATCGGATCTGCCCGGTCCTCTAACCAACATCGTAACCGTATCAGGCAACGATATCTTGAGAAAACCGGTCGCGCCCGTGACGGCAACGGCCACGGTTACCCTGACCTATACATCCTCTCTCAGCATAACCAAAACGGCATCCTCAAAATCACCGCTCTGGATCGCCGGTATGGGGGCAAAGCTGGGTGATGATATTGTCTACACCTATGTAGTATCCAACACAGGTACTACCACAGTCAGCCTAATTGCCGCAGCCGATGACAAGTTAGGTGCGGTGACTTTTGACAGGAATACTCTGGCACCCGGAGAAAGAGCTACAGGCAGCTTGACCCATAAAGTGGTTCAGGATGATCTGGGTGAGGAACTGAAGGCAACAATCGTAAATACTGTTGCTGCAACAGGCACCTCGATAGGCAAGCAGATAAAATCAGATCCTGCAACGGTTACTGCTGGCGTGTATAGGGATGCAATAACACCTGTCATAAGTTGCGTATCTGACAATGGAGACGGCACTTACACTGCCTTCTTCGGTTACAGCAACACCAACAATGTGGCCGTAACCCTCTCCATCGGAAAGAAGAACCGGTTCACTCCATCCCCAGACGGCCAGGGACAGCCCACGACCTTTGAGCCAGGAGAACAGAAGGCAGTCTTTGGAGCTGCATTCAAAGGCGACTCATTGGTATGGAATCTCGACGACAAGACTGGAGAAGCCACCCCGAAATCAGGCGGATGCTCGCAGGCGGGTTGCGGCCTGGATGGACCTGCAGATCTGTGCAAGAACAAGGTTGAGACCTACACCTACACTCCAAAGGAGGATACCACGTTCACGCAGACCTATGCCTGGTCTATGGATAACCAATCAATGGGCACTGGCAAGAGCATAGAAATCTCCGGAAGCAAGTTCGAAATTGGGAGCCATAAGCTCACAGCGAAGATAATCAGGCTCTATAAGGAGATGACCTGGTCTAATAGTGAATGCAGCATGGATGTAAAGGTCATACCGGAACCGTCCGCTGAAATATCCGTGCAGGAGGAGAGTTAGACAATATAACAAAAATTAGCTGGATTTCGGTGCCTGAGCTCACGCTCAGGCATAAATTTCTTACTAAATCTTTAATCAAATAATTTTTATATATTAATTATGACCCAAATAGAAGCGAAACTTCATTGATTTACTCAACAGATATATATAGAAAGATCAAAAATTACTGATGAAATTAAAGGATGATATTGACACATATTTCCCAGAGATGCACCAGGAACATAATTTGGGCCAATATCTTTGGCCTCGTCCTCCTAGCCATGCTCATGCAGCTTGCCCTCTCGGAAGACTGGCCTGATTGCAAGTTCCAATGTCAGGCCAATGATGTAACCGTATCACGTCTATGGCTGGGCGACGACCTGGGAAATGATATTGCTCCTGGAGAGATAGGAGAAAAGCGATCCTGCAATCTCTGGGCACAGTTCAAGAACAACGCCAATTCACCTCGATACGCCGCTATTCTACTGGCAGATCTATACCTCAATGGCACTCTTAGTCAATCATTTTATGACCAGGGTCTATGCGCCCTAGACATAATCGATCCCAAGTCCATCATATCCCGTCCCTTATACCACCTGATGTGGACGGGAGGAGAGGATGTAATGCTCAACAGGCTCGTTCTCTCTTGGGAGACTGCCAAAGGCGCTAGCTGCACCCAGGACAATCGGAAATGCAGCAACCGCAATACCAAATGCTATGGGGGTAAGGAAATTGGATATTTTGTGGAAACGCCCCTCTCTGTCGGCTTCACCTTCGATTTTCAGGGAAACGCTCCAGAGATGGCCAGCTTCTTTGCCCATATAGCAGGAGGATTGGGTCCTTATGTCATTGACTGGGACTTTGGAGATGGGTTCCATAGTAAGGAAACGAATCCGGTACACATTTACAAAGTCCCAGGAAACTACACGGTGAGATTGCAGGCCGGCGATCAATCCAAAAAGATAGCTTCTGTCAGCAAGGAGCTGAGGGTATTGCCCTGTCCATGCTCAATTATGGGCCAGGATCATACCTGCCCCGGCAAGACAGAGACATATAAGGCAGCTCTAGCATGCAATTCTTCGCGCATCTATCGATGGAAACTGGACGGGATTGACGCCAACGGCACTGAATCAACGGGAGGAGAAAGCATTGATATCAATTGGCAAGATTTCGGATCAGGTCAGCACGATCTGCAGGTCCTCATATTCGACCAGGAAAGCTTAAAGGAATTGAGCAAGTGCGATATGGCAATCACTGTCATTCCCGAAGTCGAGGCAGTGATAAGTATGATCGCATTGCCATATTAAATTACATCATAATTTGTTATATCAAACGAGATAATTAAATAAAAATAGGAAATAAAAAATGACGCGGAGTGACTGATAAATAATAATATTAAAAATATAAATAATATAAATGATATAATACGAAGTAGCATAATATGATTTGATATGGTTTAATATAATATAGTTAAAGATAATACTGTATTAGATAATACTGTATTGGATGATATTGTATTAGATAATATTGTATTGATATAGATTGATCACTATGTTGAAAAGACTACCAGGGAAGTGGGTTCAATTGCAAATTTGCATGACCTCCACCAGGCATTTTGCCTCGTTTTTTCTCTCCGATATGAATTGGCGAACCCTAGCGGTAGTCTTGGCATTAATAGTATCAGCTAATATCGCTCATGGATTGGCTGCAGACGAGAGGGTTTTGCGCTCCGGAGTCATATATAACTTTACGGCCCAAAATGACTTTACTGCCCAAGATAACTTTGCTGCCCAAGCCGCACAGGGAGATGATCTCATCTACCTGTGGACGGCAACAGGCGGGAGTCCCTCGACATCCTCCGAGAGGACCTTTCGATGGACAGCCCCGGTAGCCAGTTCTCAGAGTGAGGCGACAATTACTCTGATGTCGATGTCGCCTGGAGGGTGCAAAACGATAAAAGAGCTTAAGCTTCGGGTTCTTCCCTACATTGCAGCCCTGAGCGTCGCAAAGACGCCGTCCGCCGCAACAGCGAGAGTCGGTGATACGATAAAGTATGTCTATACCGTAAAGAACATAGGTAATGTTACAGTCCATGGCTTGATCCTGAGTGATTCCGGCGTTGGGACAATCACACTGACCAAGACCACTCTCGCCCCGGGAGAGAGCATAACAGCGTATGGATCTCACATAGTAACGGATCGTGATCTATCGAACCCCATAAGCGGAACCGTCACAGCTTGGGCTATTGATCAAATGGGAAAACCGGTCTCCTGCTCGGCGGATGCTGTCGTCATACTGAGTCGGGCAGATCCCAAGATCAGCATAAGGAAGGACTGCATTTTTGCGGCTCCGGTCATGGTAGGCAACTATGTGACTTATACTTATAATGTGACAAACTTGGGAGGTTGGCCTCTGGCAGATTTGAACCTCACCGACCAGCCGAACTGGGGACCGAATTGCCTGCCGATTTACCAGAAAGGGGATGACGGCAACGGTGTTCTCGATCCAGGAGAATCCTGGTGGTATGAAGGCAGATATGCCGTTCCCGATCCTTCTGACTATCCGCAACTTCATATCATGGCGAGCATGGACCGCTCCAACAAAATGGTAAAGACAATCCAGAAGCTGATGGAGATGAAGTCTCGGCTGGAGATTATAATGGCAGACTTACGGTTATCAGCAACCCAATTTAATACCGGAGCTGCCAGCCTGTCATCAGGCAGCAAAATAGTAGACGGTGTCGTCTACACATATTACAATTACAGCAATACAGTGACGTCCGAGAGCTTCAGTAAGCTCGTTGACCCCCATGGTAATCTGAACGAAACCATTTATAATGATACACTCAAGGAAGCCGTGTTAACTGTGCAATATGATCGCTCTGGCAAGATCCTCTCGGAGGAGATCTACTGTCCACCACCAGGACCAAGAGAGTACCTCAAAATAGAGTACGATATGCCGACAGAAAGTTACAAAAAATTTGCAGTTATTGATTATAAATCTGGAGATACCCTCGTCCTGATTATAGATAGTCTCGAAAATATACTGAGTGAGGAGTATAAAGTAACTCCTGGATATAGGCCCTATGAAGAGAGATACTTCCATAAGAATACGGTCACTGTGACAGCCAAGACCAGGGATGGGAAAGAGGTATCCGATTCGGATTTGTTCACACTGGAGGTCTTCCGGCCTCTGCCCAGACTTAGTGTGACCAAGTACGCAGAACCTGAACCTGTGAGTCCAGGCAGCACCTTAAACTATTCCATCGTTTATGAAAATACGGGAGGCTCAGATGCCCACGATGTGGTGCTACAGGAGACATACGATAGAGGCCTGGCTTTTATTTGGTCGGATCGCACCGCTGATTCCGGGACCACAAATAGATGGAGTTTGGGAGACCTCAAGATAGGGGAATCCGGCAAGATAAGGATCGAGACAAAGGTCAATGCTTCTGCAATTCCTGGATCAACGATAACAAACCAGGTGGATTTGACAAGTTCAGAAAACACTAGCGCTGAGGCTAAAGTCAATACGACAGTGTCAGCCATTAAGCTAAATATAACTAAAATGGCTTCATCCAATTCTGTCAAGCCGGGTGATCCTCTGGACTATATTATCGTTTATGAGAATAAAGGAAATGAAGATGCTCACGAGGTTGTGGTCAGGGAGACTTACGACAAAAACCTGGAGTTCACGTCGTCGGACCCATTTCCGGACAGCGGAACCTCTGATAGGTGGACCCTGGGGGATCTCAAGGCAGGGCAATCCGGATCGATAAAAATAGGGACGATCGTCAGATCTTCCGCAAAAGCCGGCCAGTTGATAAAAAACGTTGTGGATCTATCCTGCAGGGAGCTGGCCGCTGCCCGGGCGACAAATTATACGACCGTTGCCGGCACTGAGCTGAACATCACAAAGACCGCTTCTGCATACATTGTAGAGCCGGGATCTGAGCTGACTTATACAATCAACTACAGAAATGAAGGCTCAACGAACCAGACCGACGTGGTAATTCATGACTATCTGGACCCTAATGTTGATCTAGAGAATATTCTGTCTGATCCGCCTTTGAACTATAGCAGCTCAGGCGGACATTACATGTGGCATTATCCAGGAGACCTGGCCCCCGGAGGGACAGGCACGATAGAGATCCTGGTAAAATTAAAGGATAAGAGTTTCTTCCCAGGCAATGTCTACTCCATCTTCAACACCTACAAAATAGGTTCTTTGCAGGAGAGTGGAACCAATGCTACTTTGGAGACTCTTGTGGTTCATTCTCTCTGGATCAAGAAGAGTGCAGATAAGGGTGCCTTCAACAGGGAAGATAATATAACTTACACAATTAATTACGGAAACATGGAACCCATATCGGCTCATGATGTGGCGATCACCGACCTTCTTCCGGAGGTTGATCTGATCAGCGCGTCTCCAGCGGCCAATTTAATAAACGGCAATAATCT
>Ga0182011_10004592_pt1 | contig 11036 bp, 10 predicted proteins | sample 711E1DmetaG_FD_120481 | JGI IMG/M metagenome (GOLD analysis project Ga0182011, IMG submission 120481) | Permafrost microbial communities from Stordalen Mire, Sweden - 711E1D metaG | ecosystem: Environmental > Terrestrial > Soil > Wetlands > Permafrost | place: Sweden: Stordalen | collected... | reverse complement strand
CGGGACCTTCGCCCACAACGATCCGGCGATCGAGGCCGACGTCATGCGCGCCCTGGGCTTGAAGCCCGAGCCCGTTTCGACCCAGGTGATCCCGCGGGACAGGCACGCGGCGTTCTTGCAGGCGATCGCCCTGGTCGGCGCCGGGATCGAGCGCATCGCCATCGAACTCCGCCACCTCCAGCGGACCGAAGTGCTGGAGGTTGAGGAGCCGTTCGCCAAAGGCCAGAAGGGGTCCAGCGCCATGCCCCACAAGCGCAATCCCGTCATATCGGAGAACCTGTGCGGGCTGGCGAGGCTCCTGCGCGGGAACGCCCTGGCGTCCTTGGAAAGCGTGGCCCTCTGGCATGAGCGGGACATTTCCCATTCTTCCGTCGAGCGGGTGGTTCTGCCGGATTCGACCGCCCTCCTCGATTACATGCTTTATCGCTTGAGGGAGGTCTTGGAAGGACTCCAAGTTTATCCCGACCGCATGCGGGCGAACATGGCGGGCACCGCGGAGATCGTCTGCTCCCAGCGGCTGGTCGTGGCCCTGACAAAAAAGGGCTTGCCCAAACAGCGGGCTTACGAGATCGTCCAGCGCCACGCCCAAGACGCCTGGGTGCGGGGGACGCCCTTCCGCGCCGCCATGAAGGCCGACCCTCGGATTGCCGGGCTATTGACGAATCCGGAAATTGAGGCCTGTTTCGACCTCCGGCCTTTCGTCAAAAACATCGGGGCGATCTTGAAAAGATCCCTTGTTTAGGGGGGAAATTTGTCTATACTAATTCCTATGAACGCCTATTACGCCGCTTTGGCTGCCGCGTTGGTCGCCACCGCCGTGGTCACGGCGGTTTTCCTGATCCGGGCTTTGATCCAGGTCCGCCGCACCGCCTGCGAGGTGGAGGTCCTCGTCCGCAAGGCCAACGCCGAGGCGGAGAAGCTGGGAAACGTCACGGCCGCCGTCGCCGACCTGGCGGGGATCGTGGGGGGATCGGCGGGACGGATATTCTCGGGCGGCCTGCAGCTCGTATTCGATTTGATCCGGCGTCGCCGGGAGCGCAAGCCCCCGGAAGGGAGGAAACCCGATGAGTGAGGATCGCGGAAGCGTGGGGGGAACTTTCACCGCCCTTCTTTTGGGCGCCGTCGTCGGCGCGGCGGCGGGGTTGTTGCTGGCGCCGCACGCCGGGCGCGAGACGCGGCGCCGACTCCGGAAGTGGGTGGAGGAGGTCGAGGAAGACTTGAAAGAGGGCGGATTGAATATTTTGGAGAAAGGCAAAGAGGCCGTCCAGGAAAAAGTGGAGGCCGTGAAAGAGAAGATCGAGGAGACCTTCCGGGGACCGTCGCACGGCCGTGGGCACTGAGCGGGGTCCCCTCTTCCTCAAATTCGACTTGGCGTGGCGGAGGCTCCTCCGCGACGAGGCGTTCCGATCCCGCGTTGAATTCTTCAAAAAACTGTTCCTTTTCGACGGGCTGCCGGAGCGGTCCGTCGCCCTCCTCGCCGGAAAGATCATGGAGAAGGCTTATGTGGCCGGCGAGACGATCTTCCAGGAAGGGGATGTCGGGCGGGCCTGCTTCATCGTGGCCGAGGGGCGGGTGGAAGTCTTGAAAATCGGGGAACCCTCGGCCCGCGAAGAGGCCCTGGCCGTCATGGAGCCGGGGGACTTCTTCGGCGAGATGACGCTCCTGGACGAGCTGCCGCGGTCGGCCACGGCGAGGGCGGCGGAACCTTCGCGGCTCTATATCCTTTATAAATCCCACCTGGACGACCTGACCGACGGAAGCCCCCGGGTGGCCGCCCGGCTTCTCCGCAACTTGGCGCGTCTTCTTTCCGCGCGGCTCCGGCGCCAGAATCTCCGGTCCGCGGTGGACTCCACGCTGAAAGAACCCTCCCCGCCCCGGGCGCGATGAGCGGCGCGACGGACCGCCCCGGAGCCGGCGAGTTCCGCATCTTCCGCGGGCTCGCCTTGTTCGGCCTCCTCGTCCTAGGCGTGTGGATGATGTTTCAAGCTCGACGGATCCTTCTTCCCTTCGCCTTGGCGGCCCTCCTGGCCTACATCATGAATCCGCTCGCGACCTTCCTGGAATTGCGCGGCTTGAAGCGCCTTCACGCCGTGGCTCTTCTTTATGTGGCCGTCGTCCTTGTCGTCGCCGGGCTGGCGTGGTGGACCTTCGCCGTCTGGTCGGGGGAGCTTCCCCGCCTGAGGGACGAATGGCCGGGGCATTTGAAGCAGGTCCAAACCTCGGCCGAACGGGCTGACGTGTCGCTTCGCGCCCGCTGGCCCTGGATCGCCCAACGATGCTCCATTCCCCGGACCGTGAAAGGGTTCGTCCGGAGAACCGAATCGCTCGTCAGCCGCGAGCCCTCCGCCTATCTTCCCTACCTGACGACTTTTCTGTTGAATTTGATCCTGGTCCCCTTCATCGGTTTCTATATGCTCAAAGGGGGCCGGGCCGGGTTCCAGGTCCTTCTGGACGCCTGCCCGGGACGGTGGGTGGAGAAGTTCTTGAGCCTCCTCTACAAGGTGGACGACGTCATCGGGAATTATTTGCGCGGCGTCCTGTTGGAGGCGTCGATTGTGGGTTTTTGCGTGGGGGTCGGACTCAAAATTATCGGCGTGGATACGGCGGGACTCCTGGGCGCGGGGGCGGGGCTGCTCAACCTGATTCCCTTCATCGGGCCCATGGCCGCCGGGATCGTCGGCGTGACGGCGGCCTTTTTCCAGTTTGGGAATCTCATGGCGCCCGCGTGGACGGCGCTCCTCTTCCTTTCCGTGCGGCTCGCCGACGACATCGTGTTCCAGCCGATGGTCATGAACCGCGCCGTGCACCTGCACCCGGCCCTGGTCATCTTCGCCATCCTGGCCGGCCAGGAGATCGCGGGTGTTTGGGGGCTCATCTTGGCGGTGCCGATCTTGAGCATCGTCAAGGAATCAACGACGGTGCTCCTGGCCTGGTACCGGTCGGAGAACAGCCGGTCCATGCTGCCCCCCGCCCTCGCTCGCGCCGCCGAAAAACCCTGGGTGGTCTGACCCCGCCGGGAACTGGTAGAATTTCCAAGTTGTTCCCTTCCTTCCCGGAGGGGTTCAGCGAGTCGTCGCGCCGAAGGCGCGTAAGACGAGCGCGGATGAACGGGGAGGCGGAGCCGTCTTCGACACCAGAGGCGTCGAAGACCCTGCCCGGTTTCAATCGGGCGTGCCAACCGTGTGCCTACGCGGCACACGGCACCCTTCGGGAGCACCGGGCCGTGCAAGTTACCTCCGTAGGCCCGGTCTTCAGGCCCTCGCGCTTCGCGCGAGGGTGCGACAGTTGGTGGGTATAGCTCAGTTGGTTAGAGCGTTCGGCTGTGGCCCGAAAGGTCGGGGGTTCAAGTCCCCTTACCCACCCCATTTTTTTCCGCCCCCATGTGGGGGGAAGGGTCTGACTGCGTAAAGCGGTTGGACCCTTTTCTATTTTCGGCCGAAGTGCGAATCAGGGGGGCCGCGCGCGGCGCGGCCAAGGTTGGCCGCTGATTTAAAAGTCTTTTTCCGTCGGGCGGGCGGGCAAAAAGGAATTCAACCGTCACCGTCTTTTGGGAGTAGTTGATCCCCCGGAGAATCCGGCGAATGGCCAGAATCCTTTCCATTCCAGTCCTGCGCGCGCAAATTGTTAAAAATTCCTCCAAGCATTTTTTGATGTTTTGGGGGTTCAGGCTGTAAACATCTTGTGGAGGTTCAATCCCCGAATCCCCTGGGTTATTGGAGTCCGTCCCTCGAAGGTTTCTAACCACCGTCGACAAATAGTCCGAATCCCGCGAAATCCTCAATAAATTCTGATAAAGGATGGAATGGAACCTCTCCGCGTTGATCTCCTTGATGGCGCAGGAGTCCCACCCCTCCCGGCTGATGTTGGAACAGCGGTAATAGTGATAGCGGCGCGGTCCATTCTTGGTCATCTTGTCCGCGAAGGCGGGCGTCATGACGTGCCCGCATTGTTCGCAGCGGATGAGGAACCAACAAGACTCCTGAACGTTGTATTCTTGAGGTCCATCTCGCGAACGCGAGGCCGAATGGAGGGTTTCACCTTCCTGCCTCATGGAAGCCCCCTTTGCGGAGAGGGGCTGGTCGAAGGGTGATCTGAGACGCGAGGAACGCGTTATGATACTCGTCAACTTTATTTATGGATTGGCTTTCTATTCTTTGGGAACGTCGATTTTGTTTTATCCCAAAAGAGGGAGCGAATTCTCGGTCGCCAAAACGTTCTTGCTTGTCGCTTTGTTCGGCATCTTTCACGGATTCCATGAATGGCTGGAGATGTTTCTCCTCCTGCAAGGGCCGGAGGAAACGGCGTTCATTAAAGTCGCCGGATTACTTTGTTTGGCGGCCTCTTTTTTGTCCCTTGTTTTGTTCGGCTTGAAAAGCCTGTCTCCCAAAAATAGATCATTCCCCCTATTAGCGGTCCTTCCCATCGGACTGCTCCTCGCCTGGGTGCTCATTACAGGTGCGAGCGGCCGGGTGTATTTAATGGGGGATATTTGGGCGCGATATTTGTTGGGCGTTCCCGGGACATGGCTGACGGCATGGGCATTATTCCGGCAAAGCCCCGAGTTCAAAAAGATATCGCCCCGCGTCGGCGTTCATACCCAATCGGCGGCCGTCCTCTTCCTCCTCTACGGGTTCCTCTCGGGGGTTGTCGTGCCGGATGCGGGGTTCTTTCCGGCGTCTTTGATCAACATGTCCTGGGTCGTTCGCCACCTCGCAATTCCGGTTCAAGTTTTTCGGGCCGTTTGCGCCCTGGGGATCACGTATTGTTTCATCTCCATGTTGAGCTTGTTTTCCTGGGAAACGAACAACAAGCTGCGCACCCTGTCTTTGAAGGACGAATTGACCGGCCTTCTCAACCGTCGTGGGTTTTTCACCCTGGCCGAACAGCAGAGGAAAGTGGCCCAACGACAGAACAAATCCATGCTGCTCCTTGTCGGGGATTTGGACAACTTAAAAGAGATCAACGACAAGTGGGGCCACCAGGAGGGAGACTCCACCTTGAAGGAAATATCGGACGTTCTGAGAGAAACATTCCGCCAGGCCGATGTGATCGCCCGGACCGGCGGGGATGAGTTCGGCATTTTTCAAATTGAAAGCGGCGCCGACGACTTAAACGCATCGCTCGCCCGGTTGCAGGACCGTCTCGCGGAGCGCAACGCGGGGAAACATCGAGAATACACCCTTTCCATCAGCATGGGATCTGCGCGTTGCGAGCCGGACGACCCCTGCACGCTGGATGAAATGGTCCTGCAGGCCGATCGCAGGATGTATGAACAGAAAAAGAACAAACGCGAACACCCGGTCGGCCTGAGCAATAAAATCGTAGCCGGAATTTGACCGGTTCCCGATGTATCCTTGCGCCGAAGCCGGGGCCGGATAATCCATCCGCGGTTGGACGCCATCAAGCCGTTTCCAAAAAGGATGCTATGAACGATTCTAAAGACGATCTTTTAAGCAAGGTTCCGGAGGTCACATTGATCTTCTGGATCATGAAAGTCGCGGCCACGACGCTTGGAGAGACCGGGGGCGATGCCGTGTCCATGTCGATGAATTTGGGTTATCTCGTCGGAACGGCGATCTTTGGAATCATTTTTGCCGGGGTGGTCGTCGCCCAGATTCGCGCGAAGCGATTTCATCCCGTTCTCTACTGGACGACGATCATCGCCACTACGACGGTGGGAACCACGTTGGCGGACTTCGCCGATCGTTCCCTGGGGATCGGTTATGCGGGGGGGACGTCGCTTTTATTCGCGATGCTCATGGGGTCGCTGTTCATTTGGCATCGCTCCCTCGGATCGGTGTCCGTTGATACCGTGAATTCCCCCAAGGCCGAAATGTTTTATTGGGTGACCATCATGTTCTCTCAGACGTTGGGCACGGCGCTGGGGGATTGGACGGCGGACACGGCCGGGGTCGGTTATTTGGGGGGGGTGTTCGTGTTTATGGGTCTGCTGGCGGTTATCGCCGCGGCGTACTATTGGACGAGGTTGTCTCGCAGCCTGTTATTTTGGGCGGCGTTCATTTTGACGCGGCCGCTAGGCGCCGTCGTGGGCGACCTGCTCGACAAGCCCCACGCCGCCGGGGGGCTCGCCTTGAGCCGCTATGCGGCCTCGGCGGCGCTTCTTGCGTTCATCGCCGTGTGCATACGAATCTTTCCGCAGCGCCCCGCCGGTCAACTCCATTAATTCTTACCGACCGCCTGCTCCTCAGTATTTGTCCGGCAATTTGCCGAAAAACCCTTTGAAACCCTTGCATCGGTATATGGAAAATACCCAGCGGACTTGAGGGCCGTCCCCTTTCAGGATGACGCGCTCCGACGGCGGGCCGACGGATTCAAAAAGATCCCGCACGCGAGCCTCCACGGGATCCCGGCCGATCTTGACGTAGATGGCGTCCCGCCCGATCTCTCGGTTGATGTTCGAAAACGAATATTGGGATTGACGATAGCTCACGGGCAGGCAATACGCGTGAGGCTGACCCTGGGTATAGAAGCCCAACTCTCCGGCAAGGCCGTAGTCCAACGCGCACAGAAAAGAGTCCGGCATTCCGGTCCGCAAAGCCGACACGTCTTGACCCAGCTCGCGCCACCCTTGAAGGCGGTTCGTGGGGTCCTTGGCCGGAGGCAAATCGTAAACAATATCTACGAGTCGCGGGAAATGCGCGGCCAGGGTGGCCAACAACGCGAGAGACAGGGCCGCGGTCGCGTAAACCGTGTGCCAGATTTTTCGCGTTCGTCTCAAATAAAAAAGGGCGGAAACGGCGATGAAACCGGACACATAGGCGGACGCCGGCCAGTTGGCCTCCACCCGGCCGCCGAAACTGATGCAGGAGACATAGAGGAGAAGGGGGGCCGAAGTGGCGAAAAGAAATAACCAGGCGTCATTTTTCTTCTTTAGGCCGCGGTAAGCGGCCGCGGCCAGGGCGGCCAAGACGGCCAGGAAGATCAGCGGTGTAATGACCCCGAGTTGACCTCCAAGAAATTGCACCAAGAAAGTCCTGACGACGGAATGATCCCTTCCCAACTGCCCGGGGGCGTGCCGGAAAGTAACCATGTTGTGGTGGAGGTTCCAGACGAAGGCGGGTGAAAATATGGCCAGGGCCATAAAGCCCGCCAAGTAAGGCTCCTTTCGACGCAACCAGGGGCGTCCCTTATCGGAAAGGAGAAGATAAAGGAATAACTGAAAAGTGAGGATGAAAAAAGTGTGGTGGCTCAGCAGACCGCAACCCAGCGACGTCCCCAAGGCGTACCACCATCGTCTTTGTCCGGTGTCCACGGCTTTCCGGATGAGGAAGAGCGACAAAATCCAGAAGAACAGTTGCTCGGAATAATAGACATGAATCACGGAACCCGCCGCCCCGAGGGGGACTAGATTCATGAGCACTACGGCGCCGAAACCCACCCGGGGCGATTCAAACAGATCCGTGGCCAGGCGAAAAAGGAACAAAGACCCGGACAGGGAGAGCAGCACGGCTGGCAGGCGCACGCCCAACTCGCTGATGCCGAACATCTTCGTCGAGATCGCCATGAACCACGCCACCATGGGTCCCATGTCGTAGTAGCACCAATCGAGGTGGCGAGTCCATCCCCAGAAATAGGCCTCGTCCGGCGAAAGAGCGAAAGGCCCTTTCGCGATGAAGAGAAGGCGCAGGGACATGCAGGCCGCCAGGAAGAGAATCAAGCGCCTTCCCCAGAGGAGCTTCTCTTGAATCAATGTCCTCGGATCTTTTGGGGGGCTGTCGGGAAAAAAGGGCGGCTTTTCAATAACGTCATCCGGCTGCGGTCTCGTCATTAACGAATACCTCCCAAATTTTGGCCGACGGGCGAGCGCCTATATTATGAAATTCGAAAAAGAGGCGGGGACGTTCGTGCGTCTCCACGGTCGAAAGCCCAATAAACCTCGGAATATCGTATAATCCACCGTCAGACAGGTGGTCAGGGGAAATGGCATTGCCGCTCAGCAGCCGGACAAAAATCCATCATGGCAGTTGAATTCCAGTTTAAGGTGCCTCTCGGTCTGAATGGCGCCTCCGCCGCCCGCCCCCGAACCCGGCGAGCGGCTTTGCGCGCATTCTTCCCGACGGGATGGAAGGCGGCGGCCGCCGCTTCGCTGGCGATCTTCCTTTTTCATTTCCTCGCATATCCAGCTCTCGTGCGCGACGCCGCGACGTCAGGCTTCGTCCCCGGTTTTCACATGGTTTACCCCTTCTGGCACCTCGCTCTGACGCCTCTGAGCGCGATGGCGGACGCGCTCACCGTGCTCGATGTGTTTGAGATGGCCGTCGTGATCTTGTGGGTATTCGCGTTCATCGCGTTCCTGCCCGGCGCCCGGCGAAAATATTTCGCCTTCTCGGCCGCGGCGGCGATGATGGCTTGGACGATCTTCGGCCATCGGCCTCCCGGCCGCCTGATCCATGATGACCCGGACGTCTTGCTCGTGGACTTCCACTCGCATACCTCCTTGTCCCACGACGGGCGGGGCTCTTTTTCGACCGAAGCAAACCGGCTCTGGCACTGGAAACAGGGGTTCGACGCCGGGTTCATCACGGACCACAACACCATCGAGGCCGCGCGGAAAGCCATGTCCGATTCCGACGGGGATTGGAGGCGGATCGGTTACCGGTCCATGCAGGGGGAGGAGGTGAGCCTCTTTCATGCGCACCCCATTGTGCTCGGCAACCGGGACCATATATTCAACAAGAACTTCGACGGCCGGCCGCAGGCCATCTTGAACGTCATTCGTGAGGCGCACCGACAAGGAGCTTTGATCGTGGACTCCTTGCCGGATTACTGGCTCCGCCATTGGGATGAGGAGACCGACCGGCGCTCGAAGAACGGGCGGAACAACGGCGGGACGGTTCAGGACTTCGTGGGCTGGGGGATGGATGGGTTCGAGATCATCAACAGCGCGCCGAAAGCTTTGTGCTTCCCGGCCGCCAAGCGGCGCCTGATCGTCGAATTTTGCCGAAAGCACGATCTTTTCATCACGGGCGTCAGCGACAACCACGGATGGGGCACGGCGACCGCGGCGTGGAACGCGGTCCGCATCCCGGGCTGGCAGGCGATGGACCCCGAGACGCTCCAAGCTCAAATTCTGTCGTTGCTTAAGATCAAGAAGTTCGCGGCCGTCCAGGTGTTGGAGCGCGTGCGCTTCGCCCCGCAGGGATGGATCCAAATCGCGTTGAGCCCTATTGGAATCGCCTGGGTTTATCTCCGCTCGCTCCAGCCCGGCCAGAGGGTTGTCTGGGTGGCCTGGATCTGGGGCCTGATGTTTCTCGGGAAGAGCGCGCGCGCGTTGCGCCGGACGTGGGAGCGCGGCTCGGTTGAGGGGAACGATTCGGACGAAGAGGCTCCGGCGGTCCCGCAACCACCGACCTCGGCGAAACCTGCATTTCCGGCGCCGGAACCAACGCCAGTTCTCTCCGCAAAATGCGTTAGAGTTCCTTAATAAAAAGCCGACCTATCGGTCGAACCCCAGGCGGCTTTCCACCACCCAGTTGGGACGCGATTTGGTTTCGTCGAATACTCTGCCCAGATATTCTCCGATAATACTCAGGCAAACCAGCTGCATACCGCCAATAAACAGCACCGCGACCACGATCGTCGCCGTTCCGGGCACGTTTTTGGCGGGAAATCCGAACAATGTGAAGTTTAGGATGCGGTGCAGGATGAAAAAGACGGCCCCCAAGAATGAGAGTATGGAGATAATGATCCCCAACAACGCTATGAAGCGCAGCGGCTTTTTTGAGAAAGAAAACAAGCCGTCCAAAGCCAAGGAAATCAACTTTGGAATATTGTATTTGGGCTCTCCTCCGGCGCGGCTTTGACGCTCGTATTCGATGCCGATTTGGGGAAATCCCACCCACACGCGCAATCCCCTCAAGAAGCGGTTGCGTTCCGGCAGCCGCTTGATGACGTCGACGACTTGCCGATCCATGAGGCAAAAATCTCCCGCATCCAACGGAATATCGATGTCGGATATGAGGCTGAGAAAGCGATAAAACAGGTAGTACATCGTTCTCTTGAGGATGTTTTCCTTGCGTTTCATTCGAACGGCATAGACCACGCGATATCCGCGCTTCCATTCCGCGATGAAACGATGAATGACCGACGGAGGGTCTTGCATGTCCAAATCCATCATGATCACGCAGGCGCCGGAAGCGGAATCAAGGCCGCAAGATAAAGCGGCCTGGTGGCCGAAATTGCGGGAAAAAAATATGGTTTTCCACCGGCCGTCCTGCCGGCTAAGCCTCCGCAAAAACTCGCGGGAACCGTCCGTGGACCCGTCGTCCACGATGATGACTTCCCAGGGTTCGCCGAGAGAAGCCAAGGCCTCCGTCAGCTGTCGGAAGGCTTCGGGCAGGACGCTTTCTTCGTTGAAACAGGGGAGAACGATGGATATCACAAAAGGCGCTCCAGTTTATTGGGTATTGTCCATTTCGGACGATGCGGTCTGAAAGCGTTTCTTCAGGGAGAAATTGTACCATGAGAACAGGCCGCCTTCCACTTCCCCGCGGAGTCCTCCTTCATCTGCTCGCCGTGCATCATGTTGGGCGCACCCCAAAAAAGAAGAGGGGCCGGTAATTCGGCCCCTCTTCCGTCGAGACTCGTTCAACTCTCCAAGCTTACCAGACGCTCCAAGTCGAGCTCTTGGTGTCCGTGTGAGTGCAAGCCACAGCCACGCGGCCGTCGGACGAGGCGTAGAACCAACCGCTCCCATCCGCCAGGCTGACCGAGGCCGAATTCGTCTGGCCGTGGTTCGCCGGAGCCGGGATCGTCATGAAGGGCAGGACTGTCAGGTATTTCTCGTTGGTGCAGAGCGCGGTCGACAGGTTGGTCGCATCGGCCGGGAAGACGCCCTCGGTGTCCGAGTAGTAGATGCTCACCGCCGAACGCACGGAACCCAACGAACCCTTCACGGCGCTTTCCTTCGACTTCGTGACCAAGTTCGCGAACTTGGGGATGGCGATAGCCGCCAAGATTCCTATGATGGCAACCACGATCATCAATTCGATGAGCGTGAACCCCTTGATCGCTTT
>Ga0182011_10004591_pt1 | contig 11038 bp, 9 predicted proteins | sample 711E1DmetaG_FD_120481 | JGI IMG/M metagenome (GOLD analysis project Ga0182011, IMG submission 120481) | Permafrost microbial communities from Stordalen Mire, Sweden - 711E1D metaG | ecosystem: Environmental > Terrestrial > Soil > Wetlands > Permafrost | place: Sweden: Stordalen | collected... | reverse complement strand
GTAGCCAAACAGAGGTTTGCCGGAAAATGTCGGCAGAATCTCCGAGACATAGCCCATGGCCGGCAAAATCAGGATGTACACCTCCGGGTGGCCGAAGATCCAGAACAGGTGCTGCCAGAGGATCGGCTGACCGCCGTTCGACACCTCGAAAAAACTCGTACCGAAATGACGGTCGAAGATCACCTCGATCAACGCGATCGCGATCGACGGCAGGGCCAGGATGAGCAGGAAACTCGTGATCAGGGCCATCCAGCAGAACACCGGCAGACGCATCATCGTCATGCCCGGGGCGCGCAGATTGATGATGGTCGTGATGAAATTCAACGACCCCACGATCGACGACAGACCGAGCACCTGGAGTCCGACGGTCCAGAGGTCGGCGGAGATATCCGGGGTGTAGGTTTTCGAGGTCAGTGGCGCGTAGCCGAACCAGCCCGCCGCCGGAGCGCCGGCCTTGATGAACCAGCCGACGTTCAGGATGACAGCGCCGGCGACGAAGATCCACAGGCTGAACGCGTTCAAGCGCGGAAACGCCACATCACGCGCGCCGATCTGGAGCGGCACGAGCAGGTTGAAGAACGCGGAGTTGAGCGGCATGACGGCGAGGAAGATCATCGTCGTGCCGTGCATCGTGAAGAGTTCGCTGTAGAAATGGGCGCTGATCAGATGATTGTTGGGCACGATGAGCTGCGTGCGAATCACGATCGCCTCGACGCCTCCGAGCAGGAAGAAACTCAACGCAAACAGCCCGTACATCACACCGATCTTCTTGTGGTCCACGGTCGTCAGCCACGCGATCAGGCCCGTCCGCGCGGTGGGCCGGCGAAAAAGGAGAAACGGCTTCACGGGCAGCGTCGTCATTTCAGGCTTTGGAGATAGGCGACGATCGCGGTGATCTCGCCATCGGTGAGATTGATGAGCCGTTGGCCCGTGGCGGGATCAGTGTAGCCGCCATTGTACATCTTGTTGCCCGGCTTAAAGCGGTTCGGATTGGTGATCCAGTCGCGCATCCGCCGCGGGGTGTTCTCCAGGGAGCCGGCCGCGATGGTCGTGCGCGACCCGACATGCGTCAGTTCAGGGCCGGTGACGCCGACGCCTTCGTGTCCGCGAATCGTATGGCAGGCGATGCAGGTCTTTTGTTGAAAAAGGTGCCGCCCCTCGGCAATGAGAGCAGGATCCTCGGCGGCGGGAGAGGGAATCTGTTTTTCTCTCCAGCCAGTGAGGGGTTCGGCATCGAACGCGGGCGAGGCAGAGAGCGCATCGCCGGAACTGGCGTCCGCCAGTGGGTAGTTGGCCAATCTGACCTGGGCCGCCTCGGGCTTCTGAGGCGCGTCCGCCCCCGCCGGAGTGACGACGCGCGCCGGGAGCTTCTGGCCAACGATCCAGGCGGCGAATTCCTGGGCGGGCAAGGCAATCACCCGGAAGCGCATGATCGCATGCGAGTCGCCGCAAAACTCGGCGCACTGTCCGTAGAAATAGCCCGGCTCGTCCGCCTCGAGCCAAAGGTGGTTGGCCCGGTTCGGAATCATGTCCACCTTGCCGGCCAGCTTGGGGACCCAAAAACTGTGGATCACGTCCACCGTGCGCAAATTGATGCGCACCGGGCGTCCGGCAGGGATGATGAGTTCGTTGCCGGTGACGAGGGGCCCGACGCCAGTGATCGGTTCCTGCGGATACTCGAACTTGAACCACCATTGATAGCCAGTGGCCGTGATCTCATAAGCATTGGCCCGCTGATCCTCCGGCACATCATAGGTGTACCAGATGTTTTTCAGGGTGGGGAGCGCGATGAGGACCAGGCAGAACACCGAGGCGCTGACCAAGGAGATTTCCACCAGAGGGTTGCCGTGGCCTTGCGGGCGCGGCTCGGCGGGCTGGTCGGCGCTGGAGCGGCAATAAAACTTCCACGTCGCGTAGGCCAGCACCGCCCCCACCACGACGAAAATCACGGTCGTGACGTAGACCGTGACCATGAAGACATTGAGCTGTGAGCGGGCGACCGGTCCCTTGACGTCAAAGGTCGATTGCGGACCGTTCAGCCAGCAGCCGGCCAACCACAACGGCCCCGTGATCGCCAGGGATCCGAGAAAGCACCATTTTAAGCGGGATCGAAGGGCCAGAAGACGCACGTGAGAAAGTGAGAGAGGCGGGTGATGATCAGCGAAAAACAGCAACGGAAGGACGTTGAATCGCCGAATGCGGCATTATTAGCGCAAACCGTCTTCATCGCAAATGGATCGGCGCCAAAAGAATGCTGATTACGGCGTTTAATCCACCGCTGCCGCAGGATTAGCCCGCATCCAGGCGGTTGGAATTGGAGGGCGGTGCGCCGTCACCGCCATGATTGCAAAGGCACGGCGGGGTCGGGCGACCCGCCCGACATCGTTGTTTCGGCCTCCGCCGTCTCAGGGGGCGGCCGCCGGCCACCATTGATACAGGAAAAAATAGACCAGCACGCCGGTCACGCTTACGTAGTACCATATAGGATACGTCCAGCGCGCCCACGCCCGGTGCCGGTCGAACCGGCCGCGCAGCGCGAAGACCAGCGTGGTCAAGATCAGCGGGACGATGATCACGGCCAGCAGGATGTGGGAGACCAGCATGGCGAAATAGACGGCACGAATGGCCCCCGTTCCGCCAAACGGCGTGCGGGCACCGGTCTGGAGGTGATACGTCAGGTAGGAAGCCAGGAACGCCACCGAGACCGCCACGGCCGCCAGCATGGCAACGCGGTGGGCCGCGACGCGCTTCCGCTTGATGAAGACGAATCCCGCGGTGAGCAGGACCGCGGCGGTGCCGTTGAGCGTGGCATTGACGGCGGGCAGGTCGTGGAAGGTCATGGCCGGCCTATGGCGTCGTTCCCGCGGGGTGTCTTCGCCATTGGAGATGTTGACTCGGAAGTGGCCGCGAGCGCCAGCGAGTGGCCAACGATTCGAAGAACCACTCGCTGGCGCTCGCGGCTACACAAAAATTCGGCGCAGGGTAGTCGGTGGAATGGCAAGTGAGAACGGTCCGGTTGCATCGCCCCGGCCTAGATCAACCCCCATCGGTCAATCACCAGGACGCCGAGCAGCAGTGGCAGATAAAGTATCGAGGCGAAGAACAGGCGCCGCGCGGCTTGTTCGCGGCCGGCGGGCCGCAGAAAAACCAGGGCTTTCCACAGAAACCAGGCGCCGAGAACGGTGGCGGCCAGACCATACGCCGCGCCACAGTAGCCGAGCCAGACCGGTAGCAGCGTCACCCCGACCAGCAGCGTGGCGCACGCGAGCGACCACGCCGCCACTTTTGCGCCGGAGGCGTCGCGCACCGCGAGCATCGGAAAACCGACCGCCAGGTAATCCCGCCGGTACATCCAGGCAATCGCCATGAAATGGGGCATCTGCCAGAAGAACAACAGGCCGAAAAGAATCCAGCCAAGGGCGGAGACGCGACCCTCGGCGGCCGTCCACCCGATGAGCGGTGGCAGCGCGCCCGCCACGGCTCCGATCTCGGTCGACCAGCGCGACCAGCGTTTGGCCGGAGTATAGAGCGCGAGATAACACACCAGCGTGGCAAGGGCGAAGACCGCGGAAAGGCCGTTAACCTCCGCAAAGAGGATGGCGAGCCCGCCGAGGCACAGGCCCCACCCGAGCACGAAGGCCGAACCGGTGGTGATGCGCCCCGACGGAATGGGCCGATCCCGGGTGCGGTTCATCCGCGCATCCGTGTCGGCCTCCATCCATTGATTGAGCGCGGCCACGCCACCGGCCGATAGGGCGGTGCCCAGGAGGAGCGGCAGCAACGTCCAGGCGGAACGCCCGGGCGCCGCCGCCAAATAGCCGACCAACGCCGTGAGCACCGATAGAAAGCTGAGACGCGGTTTCGTGAGCTCCAGATAGTCAGAGAAAGCGGCCGGCGAAGCCGTTTCCGACAGCAGCCCGGCCGGGTTGGCCATGCCATACGGTTGCTGGGGGTCAGGGTTCATGCGAGGAAGGGAGCGCGGGTGCGTGTCGGGCCTGGCTGAATTCGCGGGATCCGCACGCGAGCATCCTCGTTGTATTCAAGCCGATCCCGGTGAATGAACCAGGTCAGCAGGAAGGCGGCGGCGAGGGTCAAGGCGCCCACCACGACGTGCGCCGTCGTGAAATAGGGATTGCGCGCGGTCCAGATGATGTTTGCGCCCAAAACGATCTGGGCGGCGAGAAGGAGGCCCACGAGCCCGGCCAGGCATTTGCGGCCAGATCCTGCGGCGGGGTCACGCCAGATTGCCACGCCGAAGGAGCCCAAAGCCACGGTCAAGATCAGGGCCATCACCCGGTGCGCGAAATTGATGCTTACGCCGAAATCCCAGTGCGCCGGCAGGAGCCCACCCTCGGGCGTCAGCGGAAATGTCGGAATCGCCAGACCAGCGAAACGGTGCCGCATGACCGCGGCGATGCCGAGTTGGGTCAGCAACAGTCCACAGCAAACGATCCCGAGCCAGCGGAGGCCGCGGCTGGCCGGAGCCGAACTGATCGGGGCGGCGGCAATCCACGAGCGGGAAAGGGCTGCGGCGATGGCCAGCAGCATGCAAACGAAACTCTGCGCCAGGCACGCATGGAGCATCGCAAAAATCTGGCCGAGATTGGTGTCGACCGCGGGGACTGCCACCGGATTGAGCAAGACGCGCAATCCTCCAACCATCGCCTGCAATACTACCAGCGCCACGGCGAACCATCCGAGCCACCGCAGCCAGCGGCGCTCTTCGCAGTGCCACAAGGCGGCGGCCAGCCAAAGGGTGATCGCGCTCATGAGTCCCGCGCTCAGGCGGTGCGAATGCTCGGCAAACATCGCGATATTCTGAAGCCAGCCGGGGGGATTGAGGGAACCGTTGGACAGCGGCCAATCCTGGAAGACCATGCCCGCGCCGATGCTGGTCGTGAACGCACCCAGCATCACGAGCACAAATACCCATCCGGTCCCAGCCACCGCACACCAGGCCAGAAAGGGACGATAAGAGGATATGCTCTTGACGCGGATCGGTTCGGTCATGCCCCAATAAGGAGGAGAACAAGGATGGTGCAACTAACTGGCCGTATTTTTTGACTATTTCCCTTTGCCGATAATGGGTGTGTCATCATGAAGCCGCGATACTTGTCCGGCAGTCTTTGGTCGCGGCTGGCCGCGGAGTTGATGATTGCGCTCCTGGTCGTCTGTGCCGCTTGTTCGCGATCGGACCGGCGGACAGTGGCAGACTCTGCGGCCGGCAGCCCGGCGGAGATCCGCTATCCGTTGCATGGTGAGATCATTGCGGTCAATTGGGTGCGGAAGACGCTCACTGTTTCCCACGAGGCGATTCACGGACTCATGCCGGCGATGACAATGGAGTTTAGCGTGGGCGACGGCGATCTGGCGATCGCCAAGCCGGGGGAACGCATCCGCGGCGAACTGGTGCGCAACGGCGATGATTTCCACCTGGAGAAGATCTGGCCCGATGATCGGGTGTCCGCCACGAGTGTCGCAGCAGCGACGAGCGCATTGCGCCAGGACACGGCGATGCGCGGCTCCGCGGCTTATCGCGAAGTGGGGGAGAAGATCCCGGATTTTGCGCTCTACGATCAGGACGGACGCGTGGTGTCGGCCGGCCGATTCCGGGGCCGGCAGATCATGCTCAATTTCATTTATTCGCGCTGCCCCGTCGCCACGATGTGCCCGGCCGCCACGCTGCGCATGATGGCGGTTCAAAAGGCGGCGCGCGCTGCCGGAGTGAAGAACCTCGAATTGATCTCGATCACTTTGGATCCGGCCAATGACACGCCGGGCGTGTTGCGGGATTACGCGGTTGGGCGCGGTATTGACACGGGCAATTTCTCCTTCCTCACCGGTCCGGAGCCCGCGATCCGCGATCTGCTGAGACAGTTTGGCGTCATCGCGGAATTTCAGGATGGTCTGCTCAAGCATACGCTCGCCACGCTTCTGATCGATGAGCAGGGTCGCATCATCCACCGCGCCGACGGCAGCGAGTGGCTGGTCGACGAGTTTGTGGAGAAGATGCACCAGGGATGAAGGCTTCCTGGTCCCTGTCGGTGCGGCAGCAACGGCAGATCGCCTTGATCACGGCTGGCGCGATCGCGCTCTTTATTGTCGTCCGACGGTTGCCCACCGGCACCAATCTGGCGCACGTGGATTTCCAGGTGTCGGGCGGCAGCAGCCTTCAGTTCTGCGATCCTGCCAACCCGGCTTTTATTCCCGTGGTGGCGGTGAAATCGCCGGTGACCATGACGCTCGCGACGGACGTCCCGCCGGCGCTTGGGCGACTGACGCGCGTGACGCTGGTCCTGCGAACCGCGTCCGGCAAGCCGATCGGGCCGCAGGATTTGTTGATGACGCACACCAAGCTGCTGCATCTCATGGTGGTCGATCCGAGCCTGCGCGATTATCAGCATGTTCATCCGATTCCGGGTCGCGCGACGGGCGAGTGGACCGTGGAGTTCGCGCCGCGACGGGCTGGGCACTACCGGATGTTTGCCGATTTCACTCCCGCGGCCACTGCGCGCGGCTTGTACGCCTCGGCTGAACTGGAGGTGCCGGGGCAGCCGGACCTGCCCCCCGCAGAGAACAACTGGGTCTATGAAGCCGACGGGTGGCGGTTCACCCTCACACCCGATGCTCCGTTGCGCGTCCGTGCCGTGGTCAATCTCGCGCTGACGGTCGAGTCGGTTGGAGAGAGCCGCCCGGTGCAATTGGAGCCGGTGATGGGCGCCTACGCCCACCTTGTCGCGATCGATGTGGCGCGAAGCGGCTTCGCGCACCTTCACCCGCGGCCAGTCGATTTGAACCGGCCTTTGGAGCCCTTTCGGCCCCGGCTGACCTTCCAGGTTCAGATTCCCAATGCGGGACGCTATGTGATCTGGAGCCAGGTCAAAATCAGCGGTCAGGAGCGCTTTGCGCCGTTCTGGTTCGAGGTGGAACCCTGAGCGGGAGCTGTCCCGCCAAGCCTTTGCCGCGCTGGTGCCGACGTGATGCCAACGGCGCTGCTCTCGGCGTCGCGAATCTACTGAGGTTGGCAGAATGAACTGGCAGTCAAAGGTGGCGCGGCTTGTCCACAAGACGCATTGGACGCGTTAGGGACAACGCGCTCCATCAGGGTCACGTCGGCCCCGCGGTGGCGCAGGTTGACCGCGAGACGCTTGCGCAATGGGGCGTCGTCTTCGAGCAGGAGAATCTCGCAGCCGGGGGAAAGCGCCGTTTCGTCGGACATCGCGACCGCTAGTGCGCGCGGGAGCCGGGGAAGTTTCAATCCCATTCCGACGAAGATATTCGCCTGACTCCCGGATTGCGACTGCGGGAGGTTTGCTGCTTAGCGTGTAGGCGTGCGTGCTGTTTCCGACACCGTCGAACCCGGATTGCAGGCCGACCAACGGCTGCTGGACCGCGCGTGGCTGCGGATCGGGGCGGGCCTGGCGGTGGCGGGGCAGGCGATGGTCTTCAGTCTCGCGGTCAATCTTTCGCCGCCGGAAGGAGTGACTTACTGGGTTTTGCATGCCGGCCTGATCCTGTCGGCCGCGGCGGTGCTGGTCTTCCTCGGCGGCGATCTGGTTCGCTCGGCCATTGAAGCCGTGCGACAACGTCGGATCAACATCGACCTGCTTTTCCTGCTAACTCTAAGCGGGGCGTTCGCAGGCTCGCTCGTGGCGACGTTTACTCGCACGGGTTCGGTGTATTACGAAGTCGTCGCCATTCTGGTCGTGGTTCACACGGCGGGAAAAATGCTGGGCGCGCGCAGCCGGGTGGCGGCGCTCCGGGCGGTGGAGCAGACGCGCGAGCGGTTTGACTCCTGCTGGGTGCGGCGGGCGGACGGTTCGCGGGTGCGAGAGACCGTGCGCGCGATTGTGGCAGACGACCGGGTGGTCGTGGCGCCAGGCGAAGGCATCAGTGTCGACGGCGAAATCACGGCGGGCCGGGGTTATGTGCAGGAGACGTCGATGACGGGCGAGTGGCGGCCGGTCTCGCGCGGACCAGGCGAACCCGTGCTGGCGGGAACGTTTTCCATCGATGGCAGCTTTGAGATCCGCCCTGCCGTTGGCCCGCGCCGGCTCGACGGGATTCTGGGGGTGGTCGCGAGCGCGCGGCTGGCGCCGAGCCGGCTGCAACAGCAGGCCGACCGGCTGGTGGCGTGGTTTCTTCCCGTCGTCGTGGTCGTCAGCGCGGCCACGTTTGTCGGCTGGATGTATCATGGCCCCTGGGATCGGGCATTGTTCAATGCCATGGCCGTGCTGCTCGTGGCATGCCCCTGCGCCGCCGGGTTGGCCACGCCGGTGGCGGTCTGGGGCGGACTGGCGCGGCTGGCCTCGTTCGGACTCGTGGCGCGCACGGGCGATTTTCTCGACGCCCTCGCCCGATGCGACGTGGTGTGTCTTGACAAGACCGGGACGCTCTCGACGGCCGCGCTGACCGCGCGGGCGTGGTATTTCGAACCGGCGTTTTGCACTCGCGAACGATGGCTCAAGGCGGCGGTGGCCGCGACGGAAGAAGGACTGCGCCATCCGGTGGCCGCGGCCCTGCAGACTCGATGTCATTTAATAGATGACAAAGAACTGTTCGTGCGTGAACGACGGATCGAGGCCGGGTTGGGCGTGGTAGCCGCAGTGGAAGATGAGGCGGGACAGCCGGTGGAAATCCGGGTCGGTGAGTGGGCGCTGGGCGGCATGGCAACGGGTGTTACCGGAGTGAACGAGCGCCAGCGTGGTTCCGGCCCGGATTCGGGCGAAACCGGCAACAGACCGGCCGGCACGGCAGCAGACGCGGCGAAGGAAGTGTTTGTCTTCGTGGCCGGAGCCCATGCCGCGACGATTGAGTTGCAAGAGACCTGGCGCGAGGGACTGGCCGCGGCGCTGCAGGAACTGGTGACGCTCGGCCTCGAGACGGTGATCCTCACTGGCGATTCGGTGACACCCGGCGCCCTTCTTGCCGGGGTGACCGTGCGGGCGGGTTTGACGCCGCTCGACAAGCATGACTACGTCCGGAAGCTGACGGCTGCCGGCCGGTGTGTGGCGTTCGTAGGTGATGGGGTTAACGATGCGGCCGCGATGAGTGCGGCGCAGGCGTCGATCGCGATGCAGGCGGGTGCGGAGCTGGCCCACGCGGCGGCGATGGCTGTTTTCGCGGGCGAGGATCTGCGGTTCCTGCCAAGCGCCATCAAGGTGGCGCGGGGGGCGCGGCGGAGCATTCAGACGAACCTGGGGTTTGCCGCCGCCTACAATGCCGCCGGCATGGGGCTCGCCGCCGCGGGCGTGCTGCATCCCGTCGTGGCCGCGTTGCTCATGATGGGTTCGAGCGCCTTCGTGTCAGTGAATGCGTTGCGCACCCGGTGAGGCCGGAGGATTCACGGCGTTGCGCTACGGCGGAAGCGCTCACCCTTTGCTCCACTCCAACATTCGCTGGATGGGCAGGAAGGCGCGCTCGCGGATCTCCTCGGGTATCTCGATCGCCGGGGCAAGATCGCGCAGGGCGGCATGCACCTTTTCGAGGGTGTTCATCTTCATGAACCGGCAGTCATTGCAGGCGCAAGTGTCAGTCGGACCGGCAATGAAGGTCTTGTCCGGCACCTCGCGACGCAGCCGGTGCAGCATCCCGCTCTCCGTCATGACAATGATGCGCCGGGCCGGGTGTTCGCGGGCAAATTTCACCATGAGTTCGGTGCTGCACACCTCGTCAGCCAGGTCCCGCACCGCCTCCACGCACTCCGGGTGAGCGACAATGGGCGCGTCGGGAAACTGCAGGCGCACCTTCTCAAGCGATTGGACGGTGAACAGGACGTGGGCATAGCAGCTGCCCGGCCAGAGCTGCAGGGGGCGCCCGGTCTGCTTGGCCACCCATTGGCCGAGATTCTGGTCGGGCACGAAAAGAATCTCGCGGTCGGCCGGAACCCGCCGGACGATTTTCACCGCGTTCCCGCTGGTGCAGATGACATCACTCAGGGCTTTCACAGCCGCAGAGCAGTTGATATAGGCGACCACGTAGACGCCGGGGTGGGCAGCCTTGTAGGCGGCGAGTTGCTCCGCCGGGCAGGAATCGGCGAGCGAACATCCGGCCTCGGGTTCAGGCAGCAATACCCGCCGGCCGGGATTCACGATCTTGGCCGTTTCCGCCATGAAATGCACACCGCAGAACAGGATGACGTCCGCCTTCGTCGCCGCCGCCTGGTAGGACAGGCCGAGCGAGTCGCCCACGTAATCCGCCACGCGCTGGATCGGCTCGATCTGGTAGTTATGGGCGAGGATCACCGCGCGTTGGCGTCGTTTCAACTCAAGGATCTCCTCCTGGATTTCCGAGAGCGGCGCGGGCACCTCCCGGCTGGGCGCGAGGACGAACGGTTCATAATCGAGGACCTCAGACATGCTGGAAAGGTCGCGCAAACCAGGCTGGGCGCAAAATAAAAAATGGCGGGAGGGACGGCGGGGTACGGCGACCCCGCCCTACAGCCGTGCCCTCAGCTCTGTGGCTGGAGCTTCGCCAGTAGCTTTTGAAAGGAGGGATGATCCCGCAGCCCTGAGAGGTCAGGATCATGCTGCATCCATTCAAAGTCGTCGTAGCCGAGTTCGATGGCGCGTTCCAACGCCTGGAAAGCCTGCGCCTTCCGCCGGATCAAGGCGAGACTGCACGCCAGATTGTAGTGGGCCGTGGCGTTGTCGGGCTGGAGGCGGACCAGTTTGCGGTCCATCTTCAGACCCTCGGCAATCCGGCCCTGCTTGGTGTAAAGGCCGCCGAGAATCTCGACGACGTCAGGGAAGCGGGGGTCGCGCTTGTGGACGGATTCGAAGAAGCGGGTCTCAAACTCGATGTCGTGGGAGGGCTTGGCCATGGCGCAGACTCAGTGGTTGTGGTGGGGACAACGACCGGTCGTCTGGAACGCGTTGCAATGCGCGCTGACCTGGAGTCGTTGGCTCACCGGAGTCAAACCGAGCTTGGACGAGACCGTGCTGCCGTACCATTCCATGAACGGGGCGTTGATCTCGAAGATCTTGTCGCAATCGAGGCAGATCACCTGGGCCTGCTGGCTGCGGTTGTCCCGGCAGGG
>Ga0182011_10004588_pt1 | contig 11045 bp, 6 predicted proteins | sample 711E1DmetaG_FD_120481 | JGI IMG/M metagenome (GOLD analysis project Ga0182011, IMG submission 120481) | Permafrost microbial communities from Stordalen Mire, Sweden - 711E1D metaG | ecosystem: Environmental > Terrestrial > Soil > Wetlands > Permafrost | place: Sweden: Stordalen | collected... | reverse complement strand
GCCGCTGTTCGCGGTCAGCGATGCGGTCAATCAGCAGACGCCGTTCCAGATTGTGTTTACCTCGGGGACAACGGCGGAGCCGCGCGGCATTGTTCACACGCATCGCAACGTCCTGGTCAGCCTCCAGTCCATCGAGAACGAGATCGACAAATACCTCAAATACGAGCGCGTCTTCCATCCGCTGCGCTTTCTGCACAGCATTCCGCTGAGCCACGTCTTCGGGCAGTTCATGGGGCTGTGGTGCCCGGCGTTGCTGGCCGCCGAGGTTCACTTCGCCGAGCAGCTTGAACCGGCGCGGATGACGGAGCTGATCCGGCGCGAGCGCATCTCGGTGCTGGTGGCCGTGCCCCGCGTGCTGCATATGCTTCGCGCGCATCTCGCCGGCCGCTTCCCTACTCTCGCCGCGCAGATCGACGCGTCTGCCGGACTTTCGATCTGGCGTCGCTGGTGGGTCTTCCGGCGGGTGCACAGCGCGCTGGGCTGGAAGTTCTGGGCGGTCATCTCGGGCGGCGCGACGTTGCCTGCCGAGCTTGAGACCTTCTGGAACCGGCTGGGATTTGCGCTGATCCAGGGCTACGGCATGACGGAGACCGCTGCGCTGGTGACGCTGAACCATCCCTTCCATATCGCTCCGGGGTCGATTGGGAAGGCGCTGCCGGGACGCGAGGTGAAGATTACCGACGAGGGCGAGATCCTGGTGCGCGGCGAGATGCTCTCCGGAGCGACGTGGGCTGGCGGACGGATGCACGCGCGCGAAGGCGAGTGGCTGGCCACCGGCGACCTGGCGGAGAAGAATGCGGCGGGCGATCTGCGTTTCCTGGGGCGCAAGGGAGATGTGATCGTGACGGGCGCGGGGATGAATATCCATCCCGCCGACCTGGAGGCCGCGCTGGTGGCGCAGGCTGGTGTGCGCGGCGCGGTCGTCGTCGCGGACGAGATGGCAGGCGGAGCGGAGCCGGTTGCCGTGGTGCTTTTTTCCGGCGGGGACGAAGAACTGCAACGCGCCGTGGCAGAGGCCAACCGCGCGCTGGCCGAGGTTCAACAGATTCGCCGCGTGCTGCGATGGCCGGAGATCGAGTTCCCGTATACGTCGACCGGCAAGCTGGTGCGCAGGCAGGTGGCGCAGTGGGCCTGCGACACGCTTGCCGGACGGCAATCTGGAGTGGGAACAGCTACGGCAGATCGCGATGAGTTGCTTGCGATGATCACCGAGGTCACAGGCGATGCGATTCTTGTTGCTGATCCTGATGTACTCGGTCGGATGCGCCTCTCTGAAGACTTGCACCTGGATTCGCTGGGGCGCGTGCAATTGCAGTCCGCGCTGGAGCAACGCTTCGGCCTGGAGCTGGAAGATGACGCGGTGGCGAAGCTTGAGGATGTAGCGGAACTGCGCACGCTGGTCGAAGGAACCGTTCTGCGATCTCCGTTCTCCGTTGACCGTGCATTGCCAACAGACAACCGGCAGCGAACAACTGACAACGAAGAACGAACAACAGTCAACGAACAACCTGCAACTGCCGAGCCTAGCTATCCTCACTGGCCGTGGAGCTGGGCGATGCAGGCGGGGCGCGTGGTGTTTCTTGAATTGGTACTGCGGCCCGTGGTGTGGGTGCTTGCCGCGCCGCGCGTGGTCTGCGAGGCGGCGGAGCTGCCTGACGCGCCGGTGCTGGTGATCGCCAACCACGTTACGGCTTACGATGGGGCGCTCGTTCTCTACGCGCTGCCGGCAAAGCTGCGACGACGCGTTGCCGCGGCGATGTCGGGCGAGATGCTGATGGACATGCGACACGCGCGCAACCAGCCGAACGCGGTCGCAAACCTGTTCGGGCCGGTGACGTACTGGCTGCTAACGGCGCTGTTTAACGTCTTCCCGCTGCCGCGAGCGCATGGGTTCCGACGCAGCTTCGCGCACGCGGGCGAGGCGATGGACCGCGGCTACTCGGTGCTGATCTTTCCTGAGGGAACGCGCAGCCGCGATGGCAGACTGCATGCGTTTCGGCCGGGCATTGGGCTGCTGGCGGCGGAGTCGCGCGTGCCCATTGTGCCGGTGGCGCTGGTTGGGCTGGGGGAGCTGCGCGCGAGCGGCGAGCGGTGGTTCCGCTCCGGCAAGATCGAGGTGCGGATTGGGCGGTCCATCCCGGCGGCAGAGGAAGAGAGCGACCCGGCAGAGCTGACCGCGAGGCTGGGAGAGGCCGTGCGAGGGCTGTACTCGCGGCCGCAAAACTCTTTGTAAAGCTCAGAATCATCCCAGGGATTGGGCGGCGTTTTTGGCGAAGTAGGTGACGATGAAGTCGGCGCCGGAGCGGCGGATAGAGATGAGGGACTCCAGCATCGCACGGTCGGGCGAGAGCCAGCCGCGCTGGAAGGCGGCCTGGAGCATGGCGTACTCGCCGGAGACCTGGTAGGCGCCGAGGGGGATGTCGAAGCGCTCGCGGGCGGCGCGGATGACATCGAGGTAGGGGAGGGCGGGCTTCATGAGGACCATGTCCGCGCCCTCGGCGATGTCGAGGTCGATCTCGCGCATGGCTTCGCGGAGGTTGGCGCCGTCCATCTGGTAGCTGCGGCGGTCGCCGAACTGCGGGGCGGAGCCGGCGGCCTCGCGGAAGGGGCCGTAGAAAGCGGAGGCGAACTTGGAGGCGTAGCTGAGGATGGGCGTGGCGTGGCACGACGCGGCGTCGAGGGCGGCGCGGATGGCTTTGACGCGGCCGTCCATCATGTCGCTGGGTGCAACGATGTCGGCTCCGGCCTGGGCGAGGGAGACGGCGGTGCGGGCGAGCAGGGGGAGGGTTGCGTCGTTCTGGACTTCGTAGAGGTCTGTATCTTCCGGGCCGCGGGCGCTGTCGCGGGCGACAATTCCGCAGTGGCCGTGCGAGGTGTACTCGCAGAGGCAGACGTCGGCGATGAGGACGAGGGAGTCGAGGGAGCGGTTGCGCTTGAGGGCATGCAGACCCTGCTGCACGATCCCATTTTCTGAGTAGGCACCGGTGGCGAGGTCATCCTTCTGCGCAGGAAGGCCGAAGAGGAGCAGGCCGCCGAGGCCAAGCGCGGCGCAGGATTCGGCCTCCTTGAGCGCCTCGTCGATGGAGAGGTTGAAGACGCCGGGCATGGAGGCGACCTCTTTGCGCACGCCCTCGCCGGGACAGAGAAAGAGCGGATAGACGAGCGCGCCGGGGTGCAGATGCGTCTCGCGCACCAGCGAGCGCAGGGCTGGAGTGCGGCGCAGACGGCGCATTCGTGTGGCGGGAAAGTTCATGGGGATAGTTTACGAGGTTCGAGGTTCGAGGTTCGAGGAAAAGACAAATACGGAGATTCTGGCTGCGCCAGAATGACGACTCGTTGCGCTGCGCGCAGAATGACGAGCAGTATGCTCTTAGGATTGGTCCACGATGGCGTCGTACTCCGCGCCAGAGGCAGACGGAGCCAGCACCCATAGCGTATAGATTCCCAGCGCGGTGCCGAAGGGAATCTTGATCAGCGAAAGAATGGCGATGACGATGGCAAGAATTCTGCCCCAGGACTTGCGCATCAGAAGCGAAACTCCGGTGGCCAGGTCCAGCACCGCGCCGATCGAGGTCAACACCACAATGAGCGTTGCCAAGCCGCCCATCCAGGGAGCGAACGGCATAAAGGGAAGGCCGCGCGGTACACCGAAGCCGCCGAAGAAGCCCGGCGTAGAGATGCCCGTGAGAATGAGGGCCGCGATGATCCCCGTTATCGCGCGGTAGGCGCCGAAGACGCACCAGAAAATGCCCAGCATCTGTAGATGGCTCTGCACCCGCGGCGCAATCAGGACCGGTTGAGGCGCGCCATAGATCGGTGGTGGAGGAGCTGGTACCGGAGCGCCGCACTTCGAACAAAATGCACCCTCTACCGGACTACCGCATGATTGACAGACCATCGCTTGCCTCCCTAGACCAGCATCTCCAACATGCGATACGCAGCGCAACCGCAAATGGTTCCGCGCAAGGCGCAACGTTTCGATGCGTTGCCAGCTACCATAGCAGATGTGAGCCTGCTGCCCAATATTCCGTCGCCGCTTGTCGAGGCAAGTTCCGCCGCGCTGGAGTGGCCGCGGCTGAGGGAGCTGATCGCGGGTAGGGCTAGTTCGCCGCTGGGACGCGCGTGGGTGCTGGCGCTGGAGCCGAGCGCGGACCGGGCGTGGATCGAGGCGCAGCAGCAGCGGACAGGCGAGATTCGCGATCTGCTGACGGGCGGCGGGAGCTTCGAGTTCCACGGGCTCTTCGATTCCATCGACCTGCTCGATCAGGCGCGGCTTGAAGGAGCGGCGCTAGAAGCGCTGGAGATCAACGCGCTGCTGACGGTGGTGGAGCGGGTTGCTGCGTGGCGCGCGCTGCTGATCTCGCCTGCGGGGCGGGCGCGCGTCTGGCCGGGGATTGCCGGACTTTCGGCGGCGCTGGTAGAGCACGACTTTGCACCGCTGCTGCACGCGCTGCGGGGAAAGATCGAGCCCGATGGATCGCTCTCCGATGAGGCGAGCCACGAACTGCGGCGCATCCGGCGGGCAATGGAGCGGCAACACCGTGCGATTGAAGAGAGCCTGAGAAAGTCGCTGCGCGCACTGGCCAGTGAGGGATCGACGCAGGAAGAGTTGATTACGGTGCGCGGCGAACGGTTTGTGATTCCGGTGAAGGCGGAGTTCCGCAGGCGCGTGCCTGGGGTGATTCATGGGTCGTCTTCCTCGGGACAGACGGTGTTTGTGGAGCCGCTGGAGACCATCGAGCAGAACAACGAGTTGGTGCGCCTGCTGGACGAAGAGCAACGCGAGATCCATCGGATTCTGGTCGCGATGACGCGGGCCATTGGCGAACAGGCGGACGAGATCCTGCTGGGCACGACGGTGTTGGCCGAGGTGGAGAGTCACTTCGCGCGGGCACGGTTTGCGGATGAGCTGGGGGGTGTGCGGCCGACTTTTTGCGATTCCACCCATGACGATGAGACTGTCATGGATGGGGCACCCAAATCCGTGGGACTGCGGCTCACGGCGGCGCGGCATCCGCTGCTGGAGCTGCGGCTGCGACGCTCCGGTGCATCAGCGGTCCCAATCACGCTGGCGCTGGAGCCCGATGCGCGGCAGCTCATCATCAGCGGGCCGAATACCGGCGGCAAGACGGTGGCGCTGAAGACCACGGGGCTGATGGCGCTGATGGCGCAGGCGGGAGTGCCCGTGCCCGCGGAGGCCGCGACGCTGCCGCTCTTCCGGACGATCTACGCGGACATTGGCGACGCGCAGTCGATTGAGTCGAACCTGTCGAGCTTCTCCTCGCACATTCTCAACGTGGACCGGATCGCGCGCCTGGCGAATGAAGACTCGCTGGTGCTGCTGGATGAACTGGGTTCGGCGACCGACCCCGAGGAGGGCGCGGCGCTGGCTGTGGCGATTGCCGGGCACTTCCTCAGCGTGCGCGCGTGGAGCTGCATTACGACACACCTCACCTCGCTGAAGGTATACGCGGCCAATCGCGCGGGCGTGCTGAATGCGGCGGTGGGATTCGACCAGGCGACGCTGTCGCCGACCTACCAGTTGCGGCTTGGTGTTCCGGGGGCTTCGGCGGGACTGAACATCGCGGAACGGCTGGGGTTGATGGCGGAGATTGTTGCATCGGCGCGGGCGCAGCTTACCACGCAGGCCGCGGACATTGGAGTCCTGTTGGACCAACTGCACGCACAACTGACCGCAGCCAGCGGCGAGCGCGAGGCGTTGCGGTTGCGCGAGCGGGAGATTGCGTGCGAACGGCTGCGGCTGGAGACGGAGGGCCGCGCGGAACAGAAGGCGCGCACGAAGGAGTTGGAGGCGAAGCTGAACTCGCTGATCGGGGACTTTGAAACCCAACTGCGCGAGACGGTGAAGGCGATCGACGACAAGGCTGTGGCAAAGAAGATTGCGCGGGACGCAGGGGCGACGATGGCGAGGGTGCGGCGCGAGTTTTCCGAGCAGTTCAACTCGACTGTGGTGGCGCACACGACGGGCGCGGACAAGAACGATCCACTGGCGCAGTCGGACGGGCGCGGGGTTGCGCTGCGCGCGGTGAAGGTTGGAGACAAGGTGAAGCTGAAGAGCCTGGGGCGAGAGGCGCGCGTGGAGCGCGTGATCGACGCGAAGAACTTCGAGGTTTTGGTGGGGACGATGAAGATGCGCGTAGCGATAGGAGATATTGCGGAGGTGACGCCGGTTGTCGCGGTGACTCCGGCAGAAGCTGCGCGGCGGCGAGGCGGAATCACGGTGCAGACGTCTACGGATTCCGATTCAGTTGCGATGGAGATCAATGTGATTGGGCGGACGGCGGAGGAGGCGCAGGATGAGGTCTCGCGCTATCTGGACCGCGCATTCATGGCTGGGCTGCCGCATGTCCGCATTGTGCATGGGACAGGGATGGGCGTTCTGCGGCGGACGCTGCGGGAGTTTCTGAAGAACCACCCGCAGGTCACCAGCGTGACCGAGCCGCCGCATGATCAGGGCGGGCAGGGAGCGACAGAGGTGGAATTGAGGCAGTGAGGAAGTTTCAAAGGACGAAGGCTTAACACCGATGAACACCGACGAGCACCGATTTAAGGACTTTGGGCAAACAGATTTGAGGCTAGGTGAGTTAAGAAGAGTAAATACGGAGATTCTTCGCTGCGTACAGGATGACAGTATTGCGTGGAAGAAAACGAAAAGCCCGGACCGGAGAGCCGGGCTTCTGTGTCTGCGCGAAGTGCTGATCCCACCCATCGCGATAAAACTGCGATGAATGGGGCACCCTGTATTTGCGCGAAGCGCGTTTCGCCCTCCGCGAAGGAGTCAGATGCGCATGGGCATGAGGATGTAGCGGTACTTGACGTCTTCGGAGGCGTCTTCTGGGCGCATCTGGCCGGCGGATTGGGCGTCCTTGAACTCCAGGCGGACCTCGCCGGAGTTGCCGATGGCCTTTAGGAAGTCGATGAGGTACTGGCTGTTGAAGCCGACCACGAGTGGGTCGTAGTTGTACGGCGTCTCGATGGTGTCCTCGGATTCGCCGGAGTCGGTGGAGGAGCTGGAGAGCTTCAGCTCGTTCTGTTCGAGGCGGATTTTGATGGCTCCGGAGCGCTCGTCGGCGAACTGGGCGACGCGCTGGATGGAGCCCATAAGGTCCTCGGAGCGGACGATGACGAACTTGTTGTTGTCGCGCGGCAGGACGGCCTCGTAGTTGGGGAACTGGCCGGTGAGCTTGCGCGAGGTGAGAACGCGGCCGCCGACGCGGAAGAAGAGGGTCTGCTCGTCGTCGGCAAAGTCGAGCGACTCGGCCTCGGTGGAGTTGAGCAGCGAGAGCAGCTCGCTAAGGGCCTTGCGCGGGATCAGCGTCTTCTTCTCGCCGGAGACGCCTGCAAGCGATTCGCCGAGTTTTTCAATGTGGGCCAAGCGGTGACCATCGGTGGCAACCATTGCCATCGACTCGGCTTTGAGCACCAGTAGCGCGCCGTTCAGCGTGTAGCGGGACTCCTCGTTGGAGATGGCGAAGATGGTCTTGGAGATCATGTTCTCGAGCGAGGCCACGGAGAGCTTGAACGCGCCGGACGATGGGAACTCAGGGACCTGCGGGAAGTTGGCGCGTGCCATGCCGACCATCTTGGTGTTGGAGCGGCCAGCGCGGATCTGCACCCAATGGTTGTCCATCAGCTTGATCGCTATGTCGCCCTCGGGCAGCAGCTTGATGTAGTCGTAGAGCTTGCGCGCTGGAATGGTGCAGGCGCCGGGCTTCTTGACCTTGGCTGCGCAACTAGTACGCACACCCTGGTCGAGATCGGTGGCGGTAATTGTCAGCTTGTCGTCCTCTGCCTCGAAGAGAAAGTTGGAGAGGATGGGGATGGTCGTCTTGCGCTCGACGACAGACTGAGCGGCGGTCAGCTCGCGCAATAGCTCGGCGCGGGATACGGTGATCTCAAGGTTTCCAGCAGGCGCGGCTGTCGTCGTCATCTCGGGCTCCTGAGTTGTTGCGGCGGTTGCATCCTGAATTTCTTTGGGCAAGGCGGACTCTCCGGGCATTCTATCGTTGAAATGGATGCTGGCCAAACTGTACACCGAATCCGGTGCGGTGTGAACTGCCCAGCCTCGGTCTTCTTGATTCTATTGATTGGAAGACCTTGAATGCGACAGGTTTCTTTGTGGAAACCGGAGCTACTTGTGTGCGGTGACTGTATTTCAAACTGGCGAACGCGTCTTGTACTGCTCCTACTAAAAACAAGGATTAAGAAAGAGAAATACTAGTAGCAGTAGCCGTTGTCGTCGGAAATGTGGATTTCAGGACGATGTATTGATGTGCCGGAGGGTTGTGGTGTGGCCTAGATTTAGAAAATCACGCGCTGGTTCTTGAAGAAGGAACAAGACAGGCGGGTACCCACAGAGAGACAACCCTGTTATCGCACTTCTTAACAGAGTGGCGTCCAGGCCAGCCGCTGGGACTCGTCCGGTTCGTGGGAATGTAGAACAACACTCGCAGGATCAGCAGGATAGACTATCCTGTTTTTGAACAGTATTGCGGCCTGCGAAGAGGATAATGGGACAGGCGCGGGAAGGGGGCAGGATGAAGATCGCAACCTTCGGAGCAAGCGGGGCCACCGGCAGACTGCTCACAGAGCGCTGCCTGGCTGCCGGATATGAGGTTGTAGCGCTGGTACGGAGACCTGCGGAGTTTGTGTACGCCGGGCGGGTGCGGGTGGTGGAGGGAAGCGCGTTCGATGCCGAGGCTGTGCGGCTGACGATGGAGGGGGCGGATGTGGTGCTGTCGGCGCTGGGGGCCCGGTCTTTACGGAAGGAAGATGTGCTGGAGAGAGCCGTACCGCTGATCGTGTCGGCGATGAAGGAAGTGGGCGTGCAGCGGATCATTGCGCTGGGGTCGGCTGGGGCGTTGGACGATTCGTTGAAGAAGCAGCCGGCGTGGCGGCGGTGGTTTGTGCAGAAGATGGTATACAACACATTTCTGAAGTGGGCGGTGGCGTCGCAGGCGTCGCAATGGAAGATGCTCTCGGGGTCGGGGTTGGATTGGACGATGGTGATGCCTCCGTTGCTGCTGAACAAGCCTGGGCGCGGGACGTTTCGCGTGGATGGGGAGGCGTTGCCACGAAACGGAGCGCGCATCTCGCGGGAGGATGTTGCGGATTTTATGATTGCGCAGATTGGGAGCGCGGAGTGGGTTGGCAAGGGTGTCTACATCGCGTGGTAGGCGGGAATCGCGAGAGAAGGAAAAGTACAGGGAGAGAGTGCGCGAGCAGGCTGGAGCATCTGAGAGTAAGGTGCGTCTCAGGGAACAATGTGGCGCAGCGTAAAATCGAGCTATTGTGAATTAGATCTGGATAGGAGCATCCGGTGGCAGAGATGATCTTCGATGTGGTGATTGTGGGCGGGGGTCCGGCCGGATATACCTGCGCGATCCGCGCCTCGCAGTATGGGTTGAAGGTGGCGCTTGTGGACGCTAACGACCGGCTGGGTGGAACGTGCTTGCTATGGGGATGCATTCCGACCAAGGCGATGCTGTTTACGGCGGAGCTTTGGAATCAACTGAAGCACGCGGAGCGCTACGGCATCGAGGGCGTGGGCGGCGCGAAGCTGAACTGGAAGGGCGTACTGGCTCGCAAGGACGACATCATCACGCGGCACACCAAGGGCCTCGACTTCCTGATGAAAAAGAACAAGATTACGACGTTCAAGGGATTCGGGCGAATGACGGGACCGTCGAAGGACGGCGTGCATGCGATCGACGTCAAGCTGGCGGACGGCAAGACGGAGACGGTGAAGGCGAAGAAGGTGGTGCTGGCGACGGGCTCGGACGCGCGCATGCTACCGGGGTTGAAGGCGGACGAGACGGTCCTGACCAACTACGAGATTCTGAAGATTGCGGAGATGCCGAAGTCGCTGGTTGTGATTGGGTCGGGCGCGGTGGGTGTGGAGTTTGCGTCGATCCTTAAGAGCTTTGGCGCGGAGGTGACCATCCTGGAGATGCTGCCTCGCATGGTCCCGGTGGAGGACGAGGAGATCAGCAAGGAACTGCTGCGGCTGTTCAAGAAGCGTGGCTTTGATGTGAACTTGTCCGTCAAAGACACGAAGATCGAGAAGAACAAGGCCGGCGCGCTAGTGAGCTGGATGGACGCGAACGGCAATGCGCAGACGAAGCAGGCGGAGAAGGTTCTGGTTGCGGTGGGCCGTGCGCCGCGGACAGAGGGGATCGGGCTGGAAAAGACCAAGATTGTGCCGGACCGCGGATTCATCATGACGAATGAATGGATGGAGACGACCGAGCCGGGCGTGTATGCGATCGGCGACATTGTGGGCGGAATGCCGCAACTGGCGCATGTGGGCAGCATGGCGGGGCTGATTGTAGCGGCGCGGATTGCGGGCAAGTTCGCGCGGCCGATCAACAAGGCGCGCATTCCCGGCTGCACCTACTGCGAGCCGCAGATCGCCAGCGTCGGGCTGACGGAGGCGAAGGCCAGGAAGCTTGGGCATACGGTAAAGGTGGGCAAGTTCCCGTTTGTGGGCAACTCGAAGGCGACGATCTTGGACGCGCACGATGGATTCGTGAAGGTGGTGGCGGACGCGAAGTACGGCGAGATCCTGGGCGTGCACATCATCGGGCCGTACGCGACGGAGATCATTGCGGAGGCTGTGACCGCGCTGGAACTGGAGGCCACGGTGGAGGAGATGATGTTCACCATCCACGCGCACCCGACGGTGGCCGAGGCGCTGCTGGACGGCTTCAGCAGCGTGGAAGGCACGGCGGTGAATGTGTAAACAATGAAGAAGACGTTTGCAGACTACCTTGCTGCGCTGCCGGGGCTGAAGAAGCAGCTTTGTGCCTCCAAGCCGCTAACTGCTGACCAAATTGCAAACCTTCGATCGGCAGGCGTTTATTGCTTCTCTGAAGGCGACATCTATTTATATGTTGGGCACCCTAGTGTACTGTCTCTAAAGTTTGCGTACAAAAGCGAGCGACCGAGTCGAGGATCTGGTTGGCGGATTTGTGCCAGACCAGAGGTTTCGGGTTATGGTTATGTTGTCTGATGTAGCTGTGGAT
>Ga0182011_10004587_pt1 | contig 11046 bp, 5 predicted proteins | sample 711E1DmetaG_FD_120481 | JGI IMG/M metagenome (GOLD analysis project Ga0182011, IMG submission 120481) | Permafrost microbial communities from Stordalen Mire, Sweden - 711E1D metaG | ecosystem: Environmental > Terrestrial > Soil > Wetlands > Permafrost | place: Sweden: Stordalen | collected... | reverse complement strand
GATCATCTTCAAACGCTCGCGGATGGGCAGATGCTGGGTGCAGGCGTTCTCGCAGTCGCCGCATTCGACGCACGCCGCGGCCGCATCGGGCGCGAGCCCCCAGTGCCATTTCAAGCGGTCCTGGATGGCAGAGTCATTCCCGTCGAGGATCTTCGCGTTGAACGCGTCCATCAGCTTCGGAATCTGCAGGTCGGCCGGACAGGGCATGCAGTAGCCGCAACCGGTGCAGAAGCCCTCGAATCCGGCGCCGATGTTGGCCTTCACCTGCTCGATGTGCGCCGCCGGGTACGGTTCGAAGCCGTCGACGGCCGCCACGGCTTCGTCAACCTCCTGTTCGCTTGAGAACCCGACCAGCGCGGCCGTGATCGCAGGTTGGGACACGTTGAAGCGGATCGCCGCCTGCACGACATCCCGGTCCTGCGGCCCCTTGAGAAACGAGAGCCGGGCGGCGTTGCGGGGAATCAGGCCTCCGCCGAGCGGGTTCATCGTGACCACGCCGACATTGTGGCGCGCCGCGGCTTCCAGGGTCCGCGCGCGGAAGGGGAAGTTCAGGGCGTTGTACCCGATCGTAATGCCGGCGAAGAGACCCGAGTCGAGCACCGTCGCATTGTCCTCTCCGCCCAGATGTGAAGAAACGACCAGGTGCTTGATAAGTCCCTCCCGCTGCGCCCGCTGGGCGGCGGCGATTGCTCCTTTGCGGATACGCTCCTCGAGTTCGCCCGGCCGCAACAGACACCAGATGTGGAAGAAATCGATCCGGTCCACCTGCAGGCGCCGGAGCGATTTCTCGAGGCTGGCCCGCAGCTCGTCGCCACCCGCCGCAAAGCTCTTGGTGGAGACGAAGAACGAGTCGCGCGGCAGGGTGCGAAAGGCGCGGCCGAGGATCTCCTCGCTCTTGTCGTCGCAGTAGAACGGGGCGGTATCGAAATAGTTGATGCCGCGGGCGTGGGCATGGCGCACCAACTCCGCCGATCCGTCGAGATCCGCCGGCCGTGCGAAACGCATTCCGCCAAACCCGATCACCGAGATGCTCGCGCCGGTCTGTCCGTAGGGCTTGGTCCACATGGGAGGACCATTCCCGGTTGTTAACCGAGAATGGCTATGATCTTCGCGCCGTCCCGAAGTTGATCCAGCGGGATGAGGTTTCCGGCGACCGCCTTGCGGTCCACCGCCAGACTCTTCACCCCCTTCGACACGCCGTCGGGATTTCGCACTTCGATCTTCAGGGTCATCCCCCGGAAACTGCGGCGCATGGTGAAGCCCGGCCAGTTCTTCGGGATGCAGGGATCAATCCGCAGTCCGTCGATCTCAGGTCGCACGCCGAGGATCCACTGGAACGCGGTGTGATGGCTCCAGGATGCGGTTCCGCTCAGCCAGGGCACCCGAGATTTGCCAGCGTTGCGGTTGCAGGTCGCGTAGGTCGTCTGGCAGTGGACGTAGGGCTCGATCTCCCGCAGTTCCGCGCGGTCGTTATAGGCTGCGGGCATGAACGCCCGGTAGTATTCGTAGGCCTGGTCGCCGTTGCCCAGGAGCGTCTCGGCAATCACCGCCCAGCTCTGCGTGTGGCAGAAGATGCCGGCGTTCTCCTTGATCCCGTGATTGTAGATCACGCCGCCCATGACGGTTGACGGGGTATTGGTGAATGGCGGCGCGCTGAGCATGATGCCATACGGCGTCGCGATGCGCTGCCGGAGCGCGTCCATCGCGCTGCGCCCCTGCTCGCGCGTTGCCGCGCCGCTCATCACCGCCCAGACCTGCGTGTTGATGTAGATCTGGCCCTCCTCCTCCTGCCTCGATCCATAGCGGTGACCATCCGCGCCGATCGCCCACAGGAACCACTCGCCGTCCCACGCGGCCCGCTGAATGTTCGCCTCAAGCCGGCCCAGTTCCCCGCGGGCCCAAGCCGCCTCGGCCGGCAACCCGAGCCGGTCGGCGATCTTCGCGTAGACATCAAGTCCGTACCGGACCTGGAATGCCACCATGACGGACTCCCCGCTGTAGCCCATCTTCACGCAGTCGTTCCAGTCGGCATGGAGGCCGCACGGCAGGCCGTTGCGCCCAGAGCGTTCGAGATTGAACTCGAGCGCCCGCCGCAGATGCCCCAACACGGTCGCCCCGCCTTCATCCGCATAGGGCAGGACCTTGCGGTAGAAATCGAGGTCGCCGGTTTCCGCGACGTAGTCGGGCACGGCGTTGAAGAACCACTGGCAGTCGTCGGAGCGATACTCCTCCGGCCGGGGCGCCTTTTCGCGGCCGGGGCGATGGCCGAATGTCTTGATCACGGGAATGGCACCCCCAGAGGCAACCTGACCCGTCAACATGAGTTCGAGCCGCTCGCGAATCCGGTCCTTCATCAGCGGCATGACGCCAAGGAAGTCCTGCACGGTGTCGCGAAACCCGAGCCCATCCCGCTCGCCGTTGTAGATCATTGAGGCGTGCCGCGACCACGCATAGGTGATCAGCGAGTTATATCCGCCCCAGACGTTGGCCATGTGGTCGAAATCCGGATCGGGCGTCTTGACCTTCACTGCTTCAAGGAGGCCGTGCCAGTGGGCCTTGAGCGCCTCGAATTCGGCCGCGCAACGATCCGGGTTGCCGAACTGCGCCACGGCGTTCCGGCCATGCGATTCCGGCGTGCCGATTCCGAGCAGCACGGTCAGCTCGCGGGTCTCGCCGGGCGCCAACACCAGATCGGCCTGGAATGTGCCGCAGCCGTTCTCGCCCTCGGCCAGGAAATTCGAACACTTCCCTTCGGCGACGGCCCTGGGATTCGCGTACGTTCGATAGATGTCGCCGAAGAAGCGCTCCCGCACGGTCTCATACCCGACGACGGGCGCACCGGTGAGCGCCATCCAGGTCCGGCCGCATTCATCGAGGCGCGTCGGGTCGAACTTGATGTACGGATGTGAAGACATTCCCAGGATTCCGTCGGCCATGTCGGCCTTGATGATGAACTGGGAATACTGGAGGTTCGACAGGTCGTTGGGCATGTTCCAACAGCTGGCGAACTCACAATAGGTGAACACCGACAGTTTTCGCTCGCGTGTCGACTTGTTGGTCACCTTCAACCGCCAGTATTCGAAGAGCTGGCCCAGCGGCACGAAGTAGGTCGACTCCGTCTCGATGCCGGAATAGCGCGACGTGATGATGGAATAGGCCGTGCCGTGCCGGCAGGTGCTCTTGAATCTGCGCAGCGGCTTGCCGACCGGCTGCCACGACGAACTCCAGAAATCGCCGCTTGACTGGTCGCGGAGATAGAAATAGCGCCCGGGCTGGTCCATCGGAACCGCGTTGGAACGCACGCGTAGGAAACGACCGTTGAGCGCGCTCCGGTAAAAGCCGTAGCCGCCGGCGTTGTTGGTGATGATGGCGCCATAGTCGATCGACCCGAGATAGTTGCTCCACGGACGTGGAGTGTCCGGACGGGTGATGACATATTCCCTGGCCGCATCGTCGAAGTAGCCGTAATTCATGTGCGGACAAATGGGATTGCGAGAAACGGCCGGAGCGCGAGGCAAAAGAGCAATCAGACGACAGCACCGGCGCATCTTCCGGCTGACGGCTGCGCAAACTCCGGCAACAAACCTTCGAACCGGTCTTCGGCATCATCAAGGATGCCCTCGGATTCCGGCGCTTCCTAGAGCAAGTTCAACTTACGCTGTAGCCGAGAACGCGAACGTAGCTGCGAGCGTGAGCGAGCGGAAAGGACCTCCACTCGCTCACGCTCGCGGCCACACTTTTAATGAAACCGCGCTAGAGCAGGTCCGCCGCGAGCTCCGCCAGCTTCGACCGCTCGCCCTTGGTCAGCGTGATGTGCGCTGCGATCGGCTGCCCCTTCATCCGATTGTGGCAGTAGACGAGGCCGTTGCTGCGCGAATCGACGTATGGATTGTCGATTTGCGCCGGATCGCCGATCAACACGATCTTCGATCCCTCGGAGATTCGCGTGATGATGGTCTTCACCTCGTGCGGAGTCAGCTGCTGGGCCTCGTCGAGGATGAAGAACCGCCTGGCAATTGAACGCCCGCGGATGAAGCAAAGCGCCTCGATCTCCACCATGCCGCTCTTGATGAGGCGTTCGTACGGTTTGACCGTCGCACCGGTGGCACGTCCGCCGGCGAGACCGGAACCCGTCGCCTGCAACGAGGCCTCTTCCTTCTTCCGTCTCCTGCTTGTCTTCTTGCCGGCGAACTGCGGCTCCTTTGGCGGCTTGGACGGCATCAGAACTTCGAGCGCATCGTAATACGGCTGAAGCCATGGTTTCATCTTCTCCTCGAGGGAGCCGGGAAGAAATCCGATGTCCTTGCCGAGGGCGATGACGGGACGCGAGATCGCCACGCCGTCGTACCGCCCGTTCTCGCCGCAGGTCTGGTGCAGCGCACAGGCCGTCGACAGCAGCGTCTTCCCCGTGCCCGCCTTGCCAAAGCACGTGATCAGGTGGATCCCCTCGTCCAGCAGCGCATCCATGAAGAACTGCTGTTCGAGGTTGCGCGCCCGGATGGGAATCCCGCCCGGGGCCTTCACGAATTCCGGCAGGCGCAACCGCCGGACGGTCCCGGCGCCGCACATGCGGGCAGGCATGGTCTTGCCCTCCGGCGACGCCAGCAGAACGTATTCGTTGAGCGTGAGCGGTTCCGCCAGCGCGGAGGGCAGGCTGAGCTCTCCTTCCGAGGCGAAACGCTGCAGTTCGTAGCCGCTCAGAGGAATGCGCCGGTAGGATCCTTCGTCGGGGTCTTCCGGGACCTTGTCGTTGAGGTAGTCCTGGGATTCGAGCCCAACGGCGCGCGCTTTGAGCTGAACGTTGACGTCCTTCGTCACCAGAATCGTCGGCGGCGGGAAAGTCTCCTGCACAAACAGGGCGCAGGCGATGATGCGGTTGTCCTTTTTTGACAGATCGGGCAACACGGCGCGCAACCGCTGCATCGCAGGCGAGGCCTGGTTTCCCTCAACCAGATCGCGATTGATGATGACCGAGAGCGTGCCGCCGTTGGGCAGCTTCACACCCTCCAGCATGGTCCGCGAATCCGGCAGAAGCTGCTGCAGAATGCGATGGACGCGCCGCGCATTCCGTCCGCGTTCTGTCGACTGCTCTCCCTTGATGGCGTCCAACTCCTCCAGCACCTCGACCGGGATCGCAAGATTGTTGTCCTCGAATTTGAACACCGACTGCGGATCATGCAGCAGGACATTCGTATCGAGAACGAAGGTCTTCACCTTCCCTGTGACCTTGAGCCGCGGTTGGAGATTGATGCCCCCGCTCAGGTATTCCATCGATGTGGATAACTTGTGAAGAACCATGCAAGTTTCCTTCGGATTGTCGATGCCAGACTTGCCTTTTATGCGCAATGTCTGGCCTGCCGGCCGGCATTCAGACATCCTTTGGTGCTTGCGACGGATCTCCGGCCGATGCCGGTCCAAATCCCACCAAAAAAGAAGGCAGGCCGCCTACCCCTAAGCGGCCCGCCATTTGCTTTCTTTAGTTACCCCAAATCTCCCGCTAAGCGGGAGAGAGTGTACCTTAAGCGTATTAGTATGACGCCATATTGAACAAAACGCTTCAATCATCGACAGATACTTCCATTCATATTAGCTGTATTACTGATATACATGCTCAGTATTAATAGCCCTCATCGGTTTCCGAAGAAACTACCCGCGCGGCGCGTCTCGCTGCCGGCACGATCGATTGCGTGACCCGGCCCTTCCCCGGGGCTCCAGAATGCTCGCGGAGAGCCGTCGACACTCCGCAATCGGACGGCAATCTGCCGAATCCCGTGACGAGCCTTGAACTTTTCCCGTTTGCCGAGGTCTCTCCTCCCCGTGAGGAACAGAACTTCCAATGGTTCTCCCGCGACACGGTTGAGGCTGATGTGTTGCGGGTTGCGCAAATCAAGTGTCTGGATTCGTCCGGGTAACCACCGCGAAAGCGGCATTGCTTTTACACAGGCCGCCGCCTAGGCTTCACGAAATTTCAACCCCAAAACCTCCCATGCTGCAAAAACTGAAAGATCAACTCCTCGCGGTCATTATTTTCGCAATTGTAGTCGCAGTCGCATTCTTTGTCGTCTTGAAATCGGTCAAAGATACGGCCGCCCGCCAACAGGAGGAGATCACCGCCGTGCGGGAGAAGAACAGCGCGGATCTCAAAGCCACCGCTGAGGAAACCCGCCGGCAGATCGACTCGGTCAACACACTGCTCAAGGATGCGATTCAGAAGCGCTCCGCGGATGTCTTCATGACGGAGCAGGAGGTCGCGAAGATGAACGCGGACCGGGTGAACCAGCTGGCCGAGGCAATCGCGCAGAAGATCCAGCCCTACAATCCTCTTCCCAAGACACCCGAGGAAGCCGAGAAACAACAGAATGAACAGGTTGACAAGGTTTCCAGCCGCATGGCCGAACGCATTCAGCCGATTCTGGCCGACATGGCGAAGGACCAGAATCTGACCCGCGAGCAGATCAACGTCTACAGTCAGAAGATTTCGGATCAGATCAGCAACGTCCTGACGTCGGAACTCGCCGCGAAGCAACAGCTCAACAACAACTTGATTGCCACGGAAGCAGTTGCGCGCGATTCGATCAAACTTTCCCAGGAGGTCACTGCTCTCTATCTCAGCAGCTTCAAGGACCAATCACTCGTCACCCGCCTGCTGACACTGCCCTCCAATGTGGTGCGGGACGTCGCCAGCCTGAGCATCGTCAACAGCACGGACCGGAAGAAGCTTGAGACCCGGTTGGTCAAGGAGATGAACGCGCTGCAGAAGCGCCTGGACGACATCGAGGCGCAAGCGCCGAAGAACTGAAGGTTTCCCCCTTCCCGACGGTCAAAACCCCGCTTCGACGCCGGCAAACACCCGCGCGCCCAGCGCTGGGTACCCGTTTACTTCTTCATAACGTCTGTCCAGCAGGTTCTCGCAACGGACCTTCACGGTCACCCGGTCGTTCACCGCCCATGCGGCGTAGATCCGCGCCACTGTGTAGTCAGGATCCGTGGCTGAACCGTAGGTGAATGCGTCGACATCCTGGCGCCTGGCGACGTACTGCACGCCGGCGCCCGCGCTGAAGCCGCCGCCAAGGTTGCGCCAGGCGTCCGCCGACAGCGAATGCCGCGGCCGGCGCAGCAGATGGGTGTCGTTGGTCAGATCAACCGCCTCAAGATAAGTGTAGGCCAGTCGCGATTCCCAGGCGCCGTACAGCTGCAATCGTGCAGACAGCTCGATTCCTCGAGTAAGCGCCCGATCAACATTGGCGGTGGTTCCCGGGAAAACAGAGAAGTCGTAGACAATCAAGTCATGATATCTGGTGTCGAACCATGTGGCGCTCAACGTTCCGCGGCGTCCGGGAAAATAGAAGTCAATGCCTGTGTCCCAGCTCCGTGCGTGTTCCGGCTGGAGAGTGGGATTGCCCTGAAAATACGCGTTTGTGCCGAAGCGTTCGAGGAAGCTCGGCGAGCGGAACCCCGTGCCAAAACTGGCCCGCAGCTTGATCCGTCCCGGCAACGGCAACCAGGCGGCCGTGAGCCGCCCGGTGGTTGCGTGGCCGAGACTGTCATGGCCATCGCGGCGCAATCCGGCCGTCAGGAACACACTTTCCGCCGGCGTCCATTCGTCATCGGCAAAAAACGCGAGCAGGTTGTCCTGCCGGTGGATGTCACCAAAGCCATTGTTCCGGGTCTGATCCCGTTCGGCCGTGAGCCCCGCGGTCAACCGGTGCTTTTCGCCAAGCGCCAGAGTATTCTGCCAGTCGAGCTCGGCCCGGCGGTTCAGCACATCGGTGGTCTGCGTCGCCTGCCCGGGTGTCGGGTTTTCCGAGACAAACCGCCGATCTTGCCCTCCCAAGGTGATCCGGCCCGACCAGACTGGAGAGATCGCATACTCTGAGAACAAGGTGCCGAGCTGGTTCTGTTCACGCTCCCGATTATCCGGATCGTTGGTGAACCGGTCGCCAGGGGAACCGTACGAGCCAAAGAAACCGCGCAGCGTCGCGCCCACTGCGAAGTGCGCATCGATCCGTCGGTCGAGGCGGATTGCGTACGTCGTACCTGTGAAGTCGTTGTTCTGGCGCTGGTTCTCCGTCCGCCCCCGCTGCAGGAATGCGTTGTATGCCCACGCACCCTCGGCGCCTTGAGTGTCTACCGAACCCTGCACGGTGCCGAACGACCCCCCCTCCACCGCGCCCCGCGCCGACGGAGCGCCTTCACCCTTCGCCGTTCGCAAGGAGACCACCCCCCCGATCGCCTCCCCGCCGTACAGCGTGCCCTGCGGTCCGCGCGCGATCTCGATGCCATCGGTCGGGGAGACGGCCGCACCTCCAAGAAAAACGCCGTAGTCGGTGTTGGGATCGTTCAGGCGCAGGCCGTCCACGAGGAACAGTATCTGATTGGAATTCGCCCCGCGCATGAAAAGCGACGCGCTGGCGCCAGTGGCCCCGCTGGCAAACAGCGGCATTCCCGGGACACCCCCCAGCGCCGCCTGTAGCGACGACATCTGCTGACGGGCAAGCTCCTCGCCCGAAATGTGGTCAACACTGCTTCCGAGCGCGCTCGGCGGCACCGGAGTCCGGGTCGCCGTGACCAGCAATTCATCGAGCTGCACGGGCTCTGACGGCGATTGTGCCGCAACAGGGACGGCGATGGCAGGCAGCACGATCAGGGCTGCTGCCAGCGGAAGGACAATCCGGCGCGCAAACGGCGCCGGGCGACGGGCGTTCATATCTGCTCCTTGAGTCTGACTGGGAAGAGCAGAAACGTGGAGGCGCCGCCGGCCGTGAACTGTCGCCGCTTGCCGCGCACCCGTCACTTCTACTCTCACCCTTCATTGATGCGATGAAGGTTTCTCGCCGGCGCGCGCACCCGCACCAGCACAGTGAGCTTCCAGAGCCAGATATTCGGACTCCGCATCTTCCCTTCGGAACTTCAGCATTCGGAACTGAAGATCCGAAGATCCTCGCCCTTCGCCTTCACCAGGGATTGCGCCCCAATTGGCTTTTCTGCCGGCGTGCTCCGCCCGGCAGTCCTCTTCAGCGTCGGACTGCCTGCGAAACCCTCCGGCCTTAGGGTCTGTAATGCGATACCGCAGCGCGACTGTGGCCGATTCTCACGGCCTTCCCTGCGTCTCCGGAACCGATGAAAAGAACAAAACAGCGGCCATCAGAACCGCGCTTCTCGTTTGCGGCAAGCGCCTTTCCTGTGCGTTTTTTGGCGGATCGTTCCTAGCGCCGGTCCGCCGCAACCAAAGGTAGGGGCGCGATCTTGCCTGCCGTGCCGTAGCCTTGGCGAAGGCTGGTCGCGCCCTTCAAAGGGACGCAGCAAGCCTGCGCCCCTACGGGCCTCACCCGCCTCGCGGTATAGGAGGATCATGCAAAAAAACGAGGATTTGGGGAGATAGCACCGCAAAACCCGTCCCGGGCGCAACCAACCTGTCCCTGCACTTGATCAATGCCCTGTCCCAGCCTTTGATCCGTCTGAACAGACATTGAGCCGGAGCGCGTGCTTCCACCTTGATTTCCGGCCTTGCATACATCATATCAACATATCTTGATATAAAGATACATTACTGATCAGCCATGAGCCACAACGCACAACCCGCGTCCCCCGCCTCCGCCGAACTGCGCCGCCTGTTCGAAGAGCGCATCGCGATTCTGGAAGGCCCCAAGGGCACGATGGTACAGGCCCAGCGGTTGTCCGAGAGCGACTTTCGTGGCGCGTCCTTCATCCGGCATTCCCATGACCTCGCCGGCGACAACGACATCCTGAATCTCACCCGGCCTGCACTGATCGAGGAGATCCACCGCAGCTACATCGCGGCTGGCGCCGATATTGTAGCAACCAATACGTTCAACGGCACGCGCATTTCGCAGTCCGACTATCAAACCGAGCCGTTCGTTGCGGACCTCAATCGCGCCGCCGCACAGATCTGCGTCCGTGCCGCGCAGTGGGGACAGGCACGGTTTGAACGCCGGATCTTCGTCGCCGGGACACTCGGCCCGACAAACCGCACCGCATCGTTGTCACCCGACGTCAACCGGCCGGACTATCGCGCGGTCACTTTCGACCAACTGGTCTCCGCCTACCACGAACAGGCGAAAGCACTCGTCGAGGGAGGCGCCGAGATCATTCTGATCGAAACGATTTTCGACACCCTGAACGCCAAGGCGGCCTTGTTCGCGGTCGAGGATCTGTTCGACGATCTGCCCGCGCGTCTTCCCGTCATGATTTCGGCGACCATCACGGATGCCTCCGGTCGCACCTTGTCCGGCCAGACCATTGAGGCATTCTACAATTCCGTCGTTCACGTCCGTCCATTCAGCGTTGGAATCAACTGTGCCCTCGGCGCCAGACAGATGCGCCCGTATATCGAGGAGCTTTCGCGCATCGCCGGTTGCTTCGTCACGTGCTACCCGAACGCAGGCCTGCCCAATGCATTTGGCGGGTACGACGAGACGCCGGCCGAAATGGCCGCGACACTGGTCGAGTTTGCCGCGAACGGTTGGATCAACCTGCTCGGCGGCTGCTGCGGCTCCACTCCCGCACATATCCAGGCCATCGCCAGGGCAGTCACCGGTCTGAAACCGAGGGCCGTGCCCGCGGCCGAGGATTCCGCCTTGCGACTCAGTGGACTCGAGCCACTCACGGTCCGTTGATCACCGAAGCACCCAAGCCTCGCCCGCCCGATCCATGGCCCCCTTCGTTTTCAGTCTGTCCTTTCAGCTTTTCAGCCTCCAGGCATTCAGCCTTTCATGATGCCCGCCAACGCATCCCGCTTCATCGTGATTGGCGAGCGCACGAATCTCACCGGCTCGCCGAAGTTCGCCAGGGCGGTCCGAACCGGCGATTGGAATGCCGCGGTCGCCATCGCCCGCCAGCAGGTTGAGAACGGCGCCAACGTCATCGACGTGAATGTCGATGAGGCGCTGATCGACGGCGAGGCGACGATGACGAAGTTCCTCAACCTGATCGCCGCTGAACCCGAGATCAGCCGCGTCCCGGTCATGGTCGACAGCTCCAAATGGAGCGTGCTCGAAGCCGGTTTGAAGTGCCTTCAGGGCAAAG
>Ga0182011_10004586_pt1 | contig 11047 bp, 9 predicted proteins | sample 711E1DmetaG_FD_120481 | JGI IMG/M metagenome (GOLD analysis project Ga0182011, IMG submission 120481) | Permafrost microbial communities from Stordalen Mire, Sweden - 711E1D metaG | ecosystem: Environmental > Terrestrial > Soil > Wetlands > Permafrost | place: Sweden: Stordalen | collected... | reverse complement strand
GGATTCCGCTCGCGGGCTGCACGGGTCCTGAAAGGGCTGGGACCGGGTTGACCGGGCGCCTCTCCCGGATGTCCCCGGCGTTCCGGATCCCGTGCGCTACGGGTACACTTTCACTGTTATGATCCCGTGCGCGATCGTGGGGACCGTTATCATGTTCCCTTTCACCCCGATGGGTGCTCCGTCCTCCTCCAGGAAACTTGATTTCAATGCCCTGGACGGATGGAAGGGGAGTGAGACGACCGCGTCCGACGGTTCCCCTTTGACGTCGTACCACTGGAGCACCCAGGCATTCCCCTCTTCCGCCTTCTTGACCGACGTCAGGACCAGGTTCGACGGGGTGATCGAGAGGAACGACTCTGCCGCCGGGAGTTTCCCCTTGTGCGCGTCCGTCAATACCGTCAGCAGGGGCGTGTTGAACTCGTATCCCCTCTGATGGGTCGAGGCCGACTGCCAACGTCCGGGGTGAGGGTAAAGCGAGTAGCTGATGACGTGTTTTCCCCTGTCGGCGGTCGGATCCGGCCATTTCGGCGAGCGGAGGAGCGACAGCCTCATCGTGTTCCCCTTGATGTCGTATCCGTACTTGGCGCTGTTAATGAGCGACACGCCGGACTCGTCCGTCGAGACGTCGGCCCAGCGCGCAGCGGGCACCTCCACCTGTGCCTGCTCTATGCTGTTCCTCATCTGCGTCGACCGCCGGATCGTCCCGTAGGGGGTCTCGTAGGTTGCCACGGTGTCGGAGATTGCCAGGGGGAACGCCAGCTTGGCCATCGTGTGGTCTTCCCACCAGTCGGCCTCAGTGGTAAAGTCGATCCGGTCCAGGCCGTTGTACAGTATGATGTCCTGCGTGAAGAACGATGACGGGAAGTCTTCCGTCGGGAAATCCTTCTTCACGCCGGGTTTCAGGTAGTCGCGCTGGAGGCGCACGACGGTCCTGACCGGTCCACGTTCCGCCACCTCGGCGCCGCGGAACGCCGTCGGGAATTCATTCCCGGTGAGCCCGAGGTTCCATGCGTCCCATTGTTTGGGGAGGTCCTCGAGGAGCTGGATCCTGTTGCCGGGTCCGGCCAGGAGCTCCTTCCCGCTTCGCTTGTCGAGTATGCTGTTCACCCATCCGGTCACACTGTCGATCGACACGCGGAATATGGCGTTCTCCGTTGTGAAGGGGGAGGGCGCAGATCCCGGAAGCGGCCGGGGGGGCTGCTTCCTGAGTTCAAACGTCGCGTAACCGAAGGCGGGGATGCGGCCGGCGACGAAGAGCACCTGGCGTTCATAGCGCGACGTGGTGACTGTCTGTGACGGGATCTCTTTCCCCAGTGCGTCGAAGACGGCATAGGAGTCGGCGTCCCCGGCCCGGAGGTTGACAGCGGCCAGGTCCGTCCGCTCCCAGGAGAGCGTGTTGAAGACCATGAACGGCGTGCCATGCCTGAGCGCCGCGGTGTTGACACGCGATGCGATGTGGTCGAGTGAGGCGGAAAGCTCGAAGCGCCCGATCGATTCCGCCTCCCGGTGGGTTGCGGAGGCGTCGGCATACACCTCGCGGATTCCTGAACCCGGAAGTATGTCATGGAACTGGTTGAACATCACATCCCTCCACGCCGCTTCCAGGGCGCCTGCATTGTAGGGGCGGCCGGAGAGAGAGGCGAATGAGGAGACCTTCTCCGCGTTTGTCAGGAGGGCCTCGTTGGACCGGTTGAACCGTTTCATCGCCGCCTGCGTCGTAAATGTCCCCTGGTGATATTCGAGGTAGAGTTCGTTCTTCCAGACAGGGAGACCGCTCAGGTCGTTGCCCCTCAGCCAGTCAATGTATTTTCCCGCCGTGCCGTATTCGATCTTCGGGAAGATGTCCAGGGTCTTCAGCCTGTCGATCCTGTCGAGCATCTCCAGTGAAGGGCCGCCGCCGTGGTCGCCCACCCCGAAGAGTATCAGCATCTTGGTGAAACCGGTGTTGGCTTCAAACTGTCTCATCCAGTCCACAAGCTGGTAGGGATTGTCTATCGTGTTCACGTAATCGAAAGGAAAATAGCTCAGTATCCTCGAGCCGTCCGGCGACTCCCACCAGAACGTCCGGTACGGAAACACGTTGGTCTCGTTCCACCCGATCTTCTGCGTGATGAACGCGTCGATCCCCGCATTCCGGTAGAAGGACGGCATGTTCTGGTTATAGCCGAAGGAGTCCGGGTTCCATCCGATCTTTACCTCCGCGCCGAGCTTGTTCCTGAAGTACTTCTTGGCGTACATCAGCTGGCGCGCCCAGGATTCGCCCGAGGGGAGGTTGCAGTCCGGCTCCACCCACATCCCGCCGATGACCTCCCATCGTCCGTCCTTCACGCGTTGCTGTATCTGAGCGAAGAGGTCGGGATAGAGCCGTTCGATCCAGTCATAATAGGCCGCGGAGCTCTGCGTGTAGGTGAAGTCGGGACGCGCGGCCATCATGTTCATGACGGAGGAAAAAGTGTTCCTGCACACCATGATCGTTTCCTTCGAGCGCCACAGCCATGCGGCGTCGATGTGCGCGTTCGCGTCAAGATACACTGTGAAGCGGTGGACAAAGTCCGCTACAGGGGCCAGCTTCGTCCTCGCAGCCGACAGTGACATGCGGAACCGGTCGACGGACCCGCTGACGAGGGCGTCGGCGTCCACCCCCGCGGCGGTCGTTTGCAGGAGTGCGTTGAGCCTCGATTTCTCCTGCCGGTCCATGCGCGATTTGTCCACTCCCGGGTCCACCTTCACCCGGGCGTTCGTCTGGTAGGTGTCGGTGCTGAGGAGCTTCTGCGCCACCTTCAAACCGAGCGCAAAATCCTCCACAGTCTTCGCCAGCGGGTTGTCGGTCCCCGGCACGATCTGCGCCCGGAGGAGGCGCAGCGGGCCCCCGGTGTTGATTGCCTTGATGACGAGGAGAAACTTCTGACCGGGTTGCGCATGCTTCGTGAGCTCGAACTCGCCGTCCCACGGAAAGTAGCCCTTGCTTTCGCCGTTCACGAACAGGTATCCGTAATCATCGACGGTGACGAGGAACCGGACCGTCCCGGATGTCGCCTGCCCGGCCATCTTGTCCGGGAGTGTGACTTCCCTCCTGATCCAGCACGAATCAATCGTCAGATGCTGGTCGATTGCGATCGGGGCCCACCCGGAATCGTCGAAGCCGGGTCTGGTCGGGTCCCCGGAAAAATTCGTGCTGTATTTCCAGTTGTCAATCGCCCCCTTGCTCACGGACTCGAGCTGCGTGACAAGTTTGTCGACGCTCGATTGGCCGAACAGGGTGAAGGGAAGAAGCACGGCAAGCGTCAGAACTGTCGTCTTTGTCATTGTCTGTTTTCCTGTAGTGGCTGGTGCGGGGAGCGCACAACGGGGGGGAGCGTCACTTCCTCCGCCTCCTGATCTGATCGAGCATCACGGCGAGGAGTATGACGACGCCGACGATCACCTGCTGGATGTACGAATTGACGTTCAGCAGGTTCAGCCCGTTCCTCAGGACGGCGATGAGCATTGCGCCGATGAACGTGCCGGCAATGGATCCTGCGCCACCTGAAAGGCTCGTCCCGCCGACGACAACCGCGGCGATGACGTCGAGTTCATACGAGACGCCCGCATTCGGCTGCCCGGAATTCATCCGGGAGGCGAGCAGGATACCGCTCAGCGCCGCGAGCGTCCCCGAAAGGACATACACGTTGACGAGGACCCTCCATGTCCGGATCCCGGCGAGACGGGCCGCCTCGATGTTCCCGCCGACCGCATAGACGTACCGTCCGAACCGGGTCCGGGTCAGTATGATATGCGATGCGATGAATGTGAGGATCATGATGATCGTCGGCACCGGGACGGCCAGCAACCGGCCGGTGCCGAGGAATGCAAATCCCGCCGGGAGCTCCCAGACCGGCCGGCCATCCGTCCAGACGAATGCCGCTCCCCGCCAGATCGTCATTGTGGCGAGCGTCACGATAAACGGGGCGATGTTGAACCGGGTGATGCAGAATCCCGCGAAGGCGCCGGAGAGGGAGCCGACCGCGACCCCGGCAAGTATTGCCGCCGCGAACCCTGCGACGGGCGGAAGGCCGGACTTGAGCACCGTCGTTGAAACGATTCCCGCAAAGGCAACGAGTGAGCCCACCGACAGATCGATCCCCCCCGTGAGTATCACGAATGTCATCCCGGCGGCGATGATGGCGGTGATGGATGCCTGGAGAGAGACGTTCAGCAGGTTGTCCGGCGTGAAGAAGTAGGGAGAGAGAAAGCTGAAGAGTATGAATTCCAGGACGAATGCGATCCCGATTCCAAACTCACCCGAGAGTCTGCCTGTGAAGCGGCGTGACGTCATCATCGGTTTTTGTGCGCATATGTCATCACGGCTTCCTGCGTCGCTTCGGCTCCTTCGACGACCCCCGTAAGGCGTCCCTCGCACATGACCGCGACGCGGTGGCAGATGCCGAGGAGCTCGGGGAGGTCGGAGGAGATCACGATCACGCCGATTCCCCGTTCCGCAAGCCGGTTAATGAGCGTGTAGATCTCGAATTTCACGCCGACGTCGATCCCCGCGGTCGGCTCGTCGAAAATCAGGACCCGGGCGTTTGTGTTGAGCCATCGGGCCAGGACGACTTTCTGCCGGTTCCCCCCGCTCAGGGTTTCAACGATCACGCCGGTGCCCGGGGCCTTGATCCTGAGGTCTTCCGCGAGCTGTTTTGCAGCGGCCTCCTCTTTTCCCCGGTCGATGAACGGGCCGGTGAGCATCGCGCGGAGGTTGGCAAGAGAGATGTTCTCTCTGATGGACATTTGCATGATGAGGCCGTACCTGTTCCGGTCTTCGGTCAGGAGTCCGATCCCCTCCCGTATCGCCTGGTACGGCGATTCCGGCGCGATTTCCCTTCCGTCAAGAAATATCCGCCCGTCCCTCTTTCTGTCCGCGCCGAACACGAGTCTTGCGAGTTCTGACCTTCCCGCTCCCACGAGTCCGGCAAGGCCGAGGACTTCTCCCCTGTAGAGGGTAAGGTTCACGTTCGATATCCGGTCGGAGCTGAGGTTCTCGATCCGGAGTATCTCTTTCCCCCGCTCCAGCGCGGCGCGCGGGTATTCGTTTTCGAGCTCGCGCCCCACCATCTTCCGTATCAGTCCGCGCCGGTCGATCTCCCTGATCGGGCATGCGTGAACCAGCGTGCCGTCGCGGAGGACGCTCACCCGGTCTCCGACTTCGAAGATCTCCTCGAGTCTGTGGGAAATGTAGATGACCCCGACACCCCGCTCCTTGAGAGAGCGGATCACCCTGAAAAGGCTCTCCGTCTCCCGGTCGGTCAGAGGAGCCGTTGGCTCGTCCATGGCGAGAATCCTGACGTTCCGGGAGAGCGCCTTGGCGATTTCGACCATCTGTTGCTGTGCAACGCTCAGACGTCCGACGGGGGTCCCCGTGTCGATCGTCTCCCCGAGCAGTCCCAGTGCCGCGGATGCCTTCTCCTGCATTGCTTTTCGGTCGATTATCGGGGTCCGTCCCCGGACCGGCTCGCTCCCCAGGAGGATGTTCTCGGCGACGGAGAGAGCCGGGACCAGCTTGAAATCCTGATATATCACACCGATACCGAGATGCTGCGCGTCGGCGGGGGGCTCCAGGTGAGCCTCTTCGCCCCCGACACAAATCGTCCCGCCGTCCTTCTTCACTGCGCCGGAAAGCACTTTAATAAGCGTCGACTTTCCCGCGCCGTTCTCGCCGACGAGGCAGTTGACTTCGCCCGCCTGGAGCGTGAAATCCACGCCGCCGAGCGCCAGGACGCCGGGGTAGCGCTTGGTGATCCCCCGCATTTCAAGCAGCGGAGCCATTGTCACTTCTGCGGGTTCTTGAGGAAATATTCCGCGTCGGCAATGCCGACCTCCACCGGAACGACCGGTGGAACCTGCTTGCCCGCAAAGAAGTCGCGTATCATCTCGATTGTTATTGTCCCGATCTTTTTCGGGTACTGTATGACGTCCGCTTTGAGAAATGTTCCCCGGGTGATCGCATCCGCCGCCGGGGGGGTGGCGTCGTATCCCACGATGATGATGTTCGTACGCTTGAACTGCTCCACGGCGTCCAGTGCGCCGAGTGCGCTTGCATCGTTGATGCCGAATATTCCGTCAAGCCGCGGGTTCGCCTGGAGAACGTCTGCGGTCACTTCGAGCGATTTATCGCGGACCGCCTGCCCGTTGACGTCCGCAACGACGGTGATTCCGGGAAATTTCCCGATCGCCTCCCTGAACCCCTGCACGCGGTCGAGCACCGACGTCGCGACGGGGTTGTTGATGATCGCTATCCTCCCTTTGCCGTTTAACGCCTTCACGATGTACTCACCCGCAAGCCGCCCCCCCGCAACGTTGTCGGAAGCGATGTGGCTCACCACCGTCCCTTCCTGCGCGGCGATATCGGCGGTGAACACGGGGACGTTCGCCTCGTTCGCTTTCCGCACGCCGGGGCCGATCCCCTTGGAATCCACGGGACAGACGATGACGGCATCGACCCTGCGGGCGACGAAATCTTCAATCTGGCTGATCTGTTTGCCGAGGTCGAACTCGGCGGATGTGACAACGAGCTCGTAGTGCTGGCGGGCCGCCTCATCACGCAGCCCCTCCTCGAGGTCCTTATAAAAAATATGTCCCCGAGTGAGCAGCGCCACGCCGATAGTCCTGGTGTGTGCCTGTTCGTCCTTCTTCCCGCACGAAAACCCGAGCGCGCACATGAGAATCAGGATAATCGTCCGTTTCATTGTTTCTCCTTGTTGTTTACTGTCACTGCGGGATCCCTCGTGCCCTGGCTCCGTCGTCGATTGAACAGATGTAGACGGTGGCCTTCTCTCCGCTTTTTCCGTGATACCCGGCATTCAGCCTGGCGATCACGCCTTCGGCGAAACCCTCTTTCACAAGGCAGATGGCGCAGCCGCCGAACCCCGCCCCTGTCATGCGGGCTCCATAGACGCCGTCCGCCCCGGCACACAGATCGACGATCATGTCGAGTTCGGGACAGCTCACTTCGTAGTCCCTGCGCAGGCTCAGGTGAGAGTCATACATAAGCTTGCCGAACTCGGCGAGGTCCCCCGCGCGGAGCGCCCTGACCGAGCGTACGACACGGTCATTTTCCGTCACGACGTGCATGCATCTTCTCCGCACGACCGGGTCCAGAAGCCCCTGAAGATCATGAAGCTGATCCGGTGACACGTCGCGCAGGGCGGCGATTCCCGGCAGCTTCGACGAAAGGATGCGGACGCCGGTGTTGCATTCCTCGTGTCGCCGGTTGTATTCCGATCCGGCGAGCGCCCGCTTCACCCCCGTATCGCAGACGACAAGCTCGACCCCCGGAGGTATCGGGACATGTTCGTAGACAAGCGATCGGCAATCGAGGAGCATTGCGTGGTTTCTTCTGCCGAGGCAGGAAATGAACTGGTCCATGATTCCGCACTTGACGCCGGCGAACTCATGCTCTGCCTGCTGGCAGAGCCTGGCTGTCTCAACAGGAGGGATGGTGAGTCCGTTCAGCTCGATCAATGCGAAGGCGGTCGCGAGCTCGAGTGCGGCCGATGAGCTGAGTCCGGCACCGCGCGGGACGTTCCCGTAGACAAACATGTTCGCTCCGCACAGGGGGTTTCCGCGAACCTGCAGCAACGACGCGACTCCGGTCAGGTAGTCGGTCCACGCCCGACGTTCCGAGGGATAGAGCCGCGAAAGCGAGAAACTCGCATCCTGTGCCGATCCGGGGTTCATGACGAGCCGGTCGTCATCCCGGGGTCCGACAGCCACCGCAGTGGCACGGTCGATCGCTCCCGGAAGAACGTACCCGTCATTATAATCGGTATGTTCTCCGATGAGGTTGACCCGCCCGGGGGCTGAGGCAACGGCCCGGGGAGGTACCCCGAAGTGCTTCGTGTATGCGGAAATCGCCTGTAGTTCGATCGAATCTCGAGAGGGGCTCACTGGGGCAAGGGAGGTTTTACAGAAGGTAAGAATTCTCCGACGGTATATCAATTGCTGAAGCGCTAAAGGTGTGTGCCCGGCTACTGTGTATGCTCAAGATAGTAGATTATTGCGTAGCCGATGTGGCAGAATCTCGACTGGGGATACCCCTGCCATCCCCCCCATGACTCCCAGTAAAGTATGAAGTCGTTCCCGAACGGTATCCGGTCCAGCTCGTGTATGCGGTAGAAGGCGTCGAGGTAACGGTTGTCCTTTCGCCTGCCGAAGGTGGGGGATCCGTGAAAGTCCGACGTCCGCGACCCGAGTCCCGCGGCGCTCTCCCAGTTGTAGTAATAACCGCAATAGTCCTCCGTCCCTGTCGACAGATGGACGGGTCTCCCGTCCGGGACGCAATAGAAGTCCCTTTCCTCGTAGGCCCGGTTGTTTCCCGTGACGCTGTCGGAGAGCATCCAGAAATACATCGACCAGTAGGCTCCTCTTCCGGCGGATTTCAGGACAAGAAGAGTGTCGTCGATATTTGAATCTGCAAGAAGGCTGTCACCGGTCCGGGCATAGAACTCATTGTACCTCCCCCTCGGCCGCCTCCCGATCTCGTAGAAGATGTTGTAGAATGCAGCCCAGGCAGTGTCCCCGGCGATGCGCACATTCACCGAGTCCGAGAAAGGGATATCAAAGTATGCGTTGTGGCCGGCGGTGGCGCCGTTCTCCAGCCCCGTGTTTGTCACGGAGAAGTACCTGCTCGTGAAACCGTCGTTCCCGGTCGCGCTCGACATGACGCTGGCCCGCGACATGAACAGGTTTCCGAATCTCCCCCTGAACCGGGGTGTCCCGTCGACGCTGATCGTGCAGACGGCCCTCGGCGGTGCAAGGATAAACCAGGACTTGACTGTTCCCCCGGAAGAGCTGGCGATCTTCAGGTCGAGTGTCGCATCAACCCATCTGTTCCCTGCAAGAGTGCCGATCGGGCCGGCGTCGTCCGGCGTCTGTCCGCGTGCACACGGGAGAGAAAACAGGACAATTGCAGCAAGCAGTTTCACGTGTGTCACCCCTTCAGGCGTGTTGTGATGCAGTAAATCCATCGGCGGACGGGCAAAGTGGGACAACTATTGAGAGCGTGGCGGCCCATTTGTTCAGGACAGGAAATATGAGCGACGACGAAGCGATGAGAAAAAGTACGAATTCCCCCCTCTACACACAATGCACCGGACAACCTCTTTTTCAATGTCAGAATCCTGCCGCCGTGAAGAATGCGAGGAGCCGGGATGGATCGAGGGATCCGCCCGATCGGACCCCGCTGCAGACGTCCAGGCCGAAAGGTCCGACCTGTTCGATCGCCTCCCGGACGATTCCAGCATGCAATCCTCCGGCAAGGAAAACCGGGATTGCCGCTTCCTGCCGGATCCGGCTGCTGATCTGCCAGTCATGACGCCGGCCGGTCCCTCCGAGTTCCTTCACGGGCATGTCCGGCCGGCCTGAATCCAGGAGAAGTGCGTCGACATACTCCGCCAGCGCCATTGCCTCATCCAGTGATTCTGGCCCCGTGACATGCACCGCCTGCACAAGCTTCGTTCCCGGCAACTCCCTTCGCAGATCCGCATACGTCCCCCGGGTCAGCCTGTCGACAAGTTGTATCGCCGTCGTGTGCACGCGGCGGTGATGTGCCACGATCCCGTCGACCGACTGTTCGCTTGTCAGGAGGAATGTCGCGATCGGCGGAGGCACGCCGAGTGTGATTGCGGCAATGAGGTCGTCCGGGATGACTCCCGGGCCGCTGGGCATCGCTCCGACAAGCCCCAGAGCGCTGGCCCCGGCATCGACCGCAAGTCGCGCCTCCGCGCGGCTCGCAATGCAGCAGATTTTTATTCTGGGGTGCGATGCCGCTTCCATCTGTTTGACCTCCGATCAAGTCATTCCAGCCGTTGTTCAGGCGTGCGAACAGTCCCGCCCCCCTCCGGAGGCAATCGGCGGTCACGAAAACTCCTTTCGTGACTACGCTTCCCGGATTCGTGAATCCTTATTGTACCCCTTCTCTCCGAAGGGCTGAGCTTTCTCGATCCAGATCTGCTCCAGGAGCGTTAACTCGTCTTCCAGGTTGAAGTCCGGGTCGTCCTTGACCCTGGCTACCTCCAGAATCTCAAACGTGAACTTGTCCGCGCCGTACCGGTTCCATTCCTCCTGGAGAGATTCGCTCGGGTGCTTCCCGATCGTCAGCATGAACCTGTGACGGTTGAGCGGTCCGTCGAGATTCAAACTGCTCCCGAGAAGAACTTTCCCGTTTGCGGTGTTCCTGACCTGGAAGACTCCGGCGGGGATCGCTCGTTCCTTGTATTCCCTTTTGAGATCCTGTCGCGATTTGGCCATGGCTGTGGAGATCATTGTTCGGCGGTGGAGACGATCTGAAACTAACGACAGGAGAATCAAGTCGCAAGTCGGCGCTGGAGTCGGTCCGGCGATGAGCCGGGGGAGCATGGATGAGCTCGAATCTGATGCAAACGAATCGCCCCGCGGGGATGCCGCGGGGCGATTCGTTCCGACACACGTGGGTGAAGTCGAACCCCGGGGGGCTCCTTATTTTTGCAATATCATCTTTCTCTGTTGCACGAATCCGGCCGCCTGGATCCTGTAGAGATACACGCCGCTTGCGAGTCCCCCGCCGTCAAACCGGGCCTCGTGCGTCCCGGGCTGCTGAACCCCGTCGACAAGCGTGGCCACTTCCCGTCCGAGTATGTCGTAGACTGTGAGCCGCACCGGTCCCGCACCCGGGATCTGGTACTGGATCACTGTGCTGGGATTGAACGGATTGGGGAAGTTCTGAGAAAGCGTGTATGCGAGGGGCTGCGCCGTCTGCTCTGCAACTCCGGCTGCGGTCCCCGACAGTGACAGATCGTCGAGGTTAAACGTGGACCCGACATGGATAGTGTCCTTGTTGGCGCTCGATCCGGTGATCCCGAAATACATGGCGCAGCTGTCGGGTACCCCGCTTCCGAAGTAATCGATGTTCACGTTGAACTGTGTGTATGTCGCCCTTGTCGTTTTGTTGTTGAAAAATGAGTAGCCGATCGGAGAGCTGGCCTTGAACATCACAAGCCATCCGAAAAGGCTGTCCCCTCCCACGGCGCTGAAG
>Ga0182011_10004585_pt1 | contig 11047 bp, 9 predicted proteins | sample 711E1DmetaG_FD_120481 | JGI IMG/M metagenome (GOLD analysis project Ga0182011, IMG submission 120481) | Permafrost microbial communities from Stordalen Mire, Sweden - 711E1D metaG | ecosystem: Environmental > Terrestrial > Soil > Wetlands > Permafrost | place: Sweden: Stordalen | collected... | reverse complement strand
TGCAGGACGGCGACACGCTCATTGTCTGGAAACTTGACCGTCTGGGCCGCAGTCTGCGCGACCTGATCGCCATGCTCGACGATCTCCGGGAGCGCGGTGTCAAATTCCGTTCCCTCACCGAACAGATCGACACCGAGACGCCGACAGGCCGGGCCATGTGGCAGATGATTGGCGTACTGGCGGAGCTGGAGCGCAGCCTAATCAGCGAGCGAACCCGCGCCGGGGTGAAAGCCGCGCAGCGCCGGGGCGTGAAATTCGGCCGGAAGCCAAAACTGACCACGCAGCAGATAGTCCACGCCCGGAAGCTGATCGACCAAGGCGAGGATCGGCAGAAGGTTGCCGCCCTTTTCAAAGTCGGGCGGAAGACCCTTTATAGGGCGCTGGCAACTCCTTAAGCCGGTTTACCGTTCCATTGCTCCCCAGACCCCGACTTCTGCGGGCCTCGCTTCCCTATCGAGATTGCTTGCTGTAGCTCCTGATGAATCTCATGGAAGCGCTTGGCCCTAGCGAATTTCTCTGGCGTCCATTCCGGGTTTTCTGCGTCGGGAACGGGCTGCTGGCTACGATTCGTTGTCATAGGTTTTCTGCTCCTGTCTAGTCACTTTGCGAAGGCTAATCGCATGGATTGCTTCGCCACCCTTTCAAAGTCGGGCGGAAGACCCCTTACAGTCCAAGCTCTGAGTGCGATCCTAAGCGGACGAGCTGTAGGGTCTCATCATCAGGCTTTCGATAGATAAGCACCAAGTCTGGTCTGATGTGGCAATCGCGATGGTCTTTCCATTCGCCGGTCAGTGAGTGGTCGTGGTGACGAGGCTCAAGCGTCTGGTCGTTGGCCAAGGCTTGCAAGACAGGATTCATGCCTGTGTCGAGTGTTGCGCGGTGCAGGCCCTTCGCCTCTCGCTTATAGTCGCGCTTGAACTGCGTGGTTGGCTCAATTCTCCGCATGTAAATCGTCCATCAGCGCCTCGACGCTATCAAAGCTCTTGAGGTGGCCAGAGCGGGCCTCTCGCATGGCGGCGATTGTTGTTTCGTTCGGCATCAAAGGCTCGAAAGGAAGAGCCTTCTCGTGTGCAACGCGCGTAAGCATAAGGCGAACCGCATCGGAAACGGTTAAGCCAATCGCCTGAAGAACAGCGGTAGCCTCATCTTTGATCTCGGTATTGATACGGGTCTGAACAAGCGCATTCGCGGACATCTGGCACCACCTGTATTACATTGTAATACACATCAAACGTAATTGTCTAGATTGCCCCTGGTTACAGCAATGTTGGGTCTACCCCTTCTTAAGCCGGTTTACCGTTCCATTGCTCCCCAGAGGCCATATCCCACCGTGCCTTTCCGAGGCGTAGGGAGATCGCTGTGCTAGACATCAAACCACACCTAGACTACCATGGTCGTATTGATCGTTATGGTCGGGAGGTCGGGATGATTACAGAGGTGAACGCTGTTAATTTCCGCCAAAATCTTGGCGAGATGCTCAACCAGGTACAGTATCGCAACGACAGCATCGTCATAAACAAGGATGGCAAGCCGGTGGCGGCGCTGGTCGATGCTGAACTTTTTGCCCGTATCCGCCGTATGCGTGAACGCTTCGATGTTCTGAGCAATCGGATCGCGGAAGCTTATGCCGAGGTGCCGGTAGAGGAAGGTTTGGCTGAGATCAATTCTCTGGTGAGCCGAGAACGGGCAAGCTGATGTCGAGTTTGCGCGTTGTGTTGGATACCAATGTTCTGGTATCAGGGCTGGCATATCCGGGAAGCATTCCGGGGTGCATTGTTAGTGTCTGGCGTCAGGGCGGGCTTGATGTTGTGTTGTCGCGGTACATCCTGGATGAAATGGTCAGGGTACTGCCACGTCTACCCCGGAATCACCTGAGTCCCAGCGAAATACGGGAACTGGCCGACAGCTTTATGTTCCTTGCTGACATGGTCGAACCCGATGGTGAGCAGGATGTGAGCTTGCGTGATCCTGCGGATCAGCAGGTGCTCGCTACCTTGCGGACATCCCACGCGGACTACCTAATTACCGGGGACAAGGACTTACTGGCGCTTGCGGAGAAATATCCCATCGTGACCCCCGCTACATTCTGGGCGCGGCATAGCTGAGTCCACTTTAGTGGGGGTATGGCAACGATTCAGTACAAATCGGGCCATATCGTGTGTGGCCACAACTCCTACATTTCGGCCGCTCCTTTGTGTGCTGAATAAGCCTTTTATTATCAACATAAACGACAGATGGTTTTGTGTAGGGCTTTTGGCCAGCCCCGTCAAACTATTCGGTATCGCTAACGACATAAGGAGCGGTGCAGTGGTAACAACGCTTTTATTTTATTGTCTTTGGCAGTAATACTCGAATCAAATGGCCCATTTTGTACTGAATCGTTGCCATACCCCAGGCAGACCGCCCGCCGAGGCGCTGAAGCGTAGCCAAGATGAGTACACCTCAATTGGCTACGCCAAATCGTGTAGCCAAGAACCGCGTAAGCGGATTCTATTTGGCCATCTACCGTTTGGCTATTTATCTTGGCCAGGTTCTGAGTACCGCTTACCCCGGTTTTCCGTTCTACTGCGCCTCAAACCCCAACTTCAATATTCTAGCAGAATAGGTCTCCTAGTAATCTGAATTATGCACTGTAGATTCAAATACTTGTAAGCAGACCCCCGACTTCTTGGCGCTCTCCATGATCGAAGTGGTAGCAGGTGACACGACTGCTTGTTCTACCCCAAGTTGGTTCACTGTTCCATTGCTCACCAGACCCCTCAATCTACCTCTACTGCACGGTGAGGTTGACCGTTGTGGTGTGTGACAGAGAGCCGGACGTTGCAGTAACGGTCAAGGGATAAGTCTGTGCCGATGCCGATGAACTGGTCGCAGAGCCTCCTCCTCCGCATCCGAACAACGCCGCAGTCAAGGCGAACGAAATGGCGATGATTGTCAGCTGACCGATCCACTGTAAGCCTCGCAAGGCTCCGTTCTGCCTGAACATATTTCGTTTGACGGCAAAGGGCAGCAGGATCATGCCGAGAGCCACGGGCAGGAAACTGCCGTGTAGGGTATTACCCGCTGGCAGCGCTGCCGTCTGGCTGGGCAGCGTCACGGTCAGCGTTACGCTGCTAGCAGAGGAGTTCGCAGTCAATGATGCGGGAGAAAATGTCGCTGTTGCGCCAGTTGGAAGTCCAGAGACGGCGAACGTAATTGCTCCTGCAAAGGTGGAGCCTACCGCCGGGGTGAAGCTCAACGTATAGGAGGCTTTTGCCCCTGCGGATGCAGTCGCCGAGGCGTTTCCGCTGGCAGGGGCAAAAGTGAAGTCTTCAACGGTCTGTGCCAATACGTTGCTGGTCACTGTGGTAAAGAGGGTATCGCCGGAGTAAACCGCTGTGATCGAGTGCGCGCTGGCGGCAAGTCCCGAGGTCGTGTAAGTCGCCACGCCCGAGGCCAGCGTTACAGATCCGAGCAGAGTCGACCCATCGTAGAAGGTTATGGTGCCGCTCGGAGTGCTCGCCGAAGAAGTAACGTTCGCCGTAAATTTCACAGTGCTGGTCAAAATAGAGGTGCTAGCCGAGGAGAGTAGTGTGATCCCGGGCGTAGCCTGCGTGACGTTCAGCGTGACGGACGCCGTGGCCGTCGCGTAGTCAGTCGTGTCGGTGGGGGTGAAAGTTACCTTCAGGGTCTGTAGCCCAACACCCAACACGGTTCCAATGGCTGGGGAATAGGTAAAGCTGCCCGCCACCGTCGACGAGGCGTTCAACTGCGTCGCGCTCAGTGCCGTACCGTAGGTGATCGACGCTGACGTTCCGCTCTGCCCCGTGCTAGTCGCCCATGTGATCGCGGGCGTAGCCTGTGTGACGTTCAGCGTCACGCTTGCCGTGGCAGTCGCGTAGTCCGTCGTGTCGGTGGGGGTGAAGGTCGCCTTCAACGTCTGCGCGCCAACGCCAAGAATCGTTCCCGCCGCCGGTGTGTAGCTGAAGCTACCCGCCACCGTCGAGCTGGCATTCAACTGCGTCGCACTCAGCGCCGTGCCGTAGGCAATCGCCGCCGGCGTCGCCCAGCTGATTGCGGGCGTAGCCTGTGTGACGTTCAGCGTGACAGTTGCCGTGGTCGTCGCATAGTCAGTCGTGTCGGTTGGCGTGAAGGTCGCCTTCAACGTCTGCGCGCCAACGCCAAGAATCGTCCCCGCCGCCGGTGTGTAGCTGAAGCTACCCGCCACCGTCGACGAGGCATTCAGCTGCGTCGCACCGAGCGCCGTACCGTAGGAGATCGCCGCCGGTGTAGCCCATGTAATCGCGGGCGTCGCCTGTGTGACGTTCAGCGTGACGGACGCCGTGGTCGTCGCGTAGTCAGTCGTGTCGGTTGGCGTGAAGGTTGCCTTCAAGGTGTGTGCGCCGACGCCAAGAATCGTTCCCGCCGCTGGCGTATAGGCAAAGCTGCCAGCCACCGGCGAGCTGGCATTCAGCTGCGTCGCACCGAGCGCCGTGCCGTAGGCAATCGCCGCCGGTGTCGCCCAAGTGATCGTGGGCGTCGCCTGTGTGACGTTCAGCGTGATGGACGCCGTGGCCGTCGCATAGTCAGTCGTGTCGGTTGGCGTGAAGGTCGCCTTCAAGGTCTGTGCGCCGACGCCCAGAATCGTCCCCGCCGCCGGGGTGTAGGCGAAGCTGCCCGCCACCGTCGAGCTGGCATTCAGCTGCGTCGCACTCAGCGCCGTGCCGTAGGTAATCGCCGCCGGTGTAGCCCATGTAATCGCGGGCGTCGCCTGTGTGACGTTCAGCGTAACGCTTGCTGTGGCAGTCGCGTAGTCGGTCGTGTCGGTCGGCGTGAAGGTTACACTGTAGCTGGCCGTGCCCACGGCTGGCGCTGTAGTTGGCGTGGTGAAAGCAAAGCTGCCCGCAACAGCTGCCGTGCCCCCCGTCAGCGTCGAAGAAGCCAGAGTCTGACCATAAGTAATTGCGCTCGCCGTAGGCCACACGGAAACCGTCGATGCTGCCTGATTCACCACCAGTGTGTAACCCCAGCTTCCGTAGTAACTGTTGCTATCGGTCGCCGTAATCGTAAAGCCGTAAGTTCCTGCCATAATGGGCGTACCGCTCAGCACTCCCGCCAAACTCAGCGTGAGACCGTCCGGCAGGGTGGAGGTGGTGGAGTAAGTGTAGGGCGAGGTCCCACCGAAGGCGTTGAAGCTCTGGCTATAGGCTGCGCCATAGGTGCCGTCCGTCAAGCTTGTCGGGCTTGTGGTGCTCGTCGGCGAAAGCGTGATTGCCACCGCCGTACCGCTCAGGCTGATCGTCTGTGTGGCGTAGCTGGGCGAAGCGGTGTTCAGGTTGTCGTCGGTCAGCACTAGCGAGCCGGAGACCGTGCCTGACTGCGTGCTCGTCGGGGTAAACTCGATGGCATAGGTGCAGCTTGCGCCCGAAGCCAGCGTGCTGGAGGAAGAGCTAACGCTCAACTCCGGACAGGTGCTCGCGTTGCCCAGAGTGTAACCGGTGGAGAGGCTGGCGTTCGTGCCTGTTGTCGGAGCCGGGAAGGTCAGATCCGCGTTGCCGCTGTTGTAGACGGTTGCGGTTTTCACTCCATCCGTGGTATCGGTAGTACCTGCGCTGGTCGTTGTCGACCAACTGAGAATGCTGCTTCCTACGCTCACCTTCCGAACGGTGCATTTGTCGTAATCTGGAAGATAGATATTTCCAGCAGCGTCCAGCGAAATACTGTAGATATCGCCCAGGTCGGCATTCAGTGCCGAGCCGCCATCTCCCGTTTCGCCAGAACTCCCCGGAACGCCTGCGATCCCTTCGATTACGCCTGTGCTGGCTTCTATCTTTCGAACATACGTGCCGTTAATGTCCAAAATATAGAGATTGCCAGCGACATCAAAATCTATTGATATAGGGTAGAGAAGAGTTGCACTGGTCGCTAGCCCCCCGTTTCCGCAGGGCAATGTGGCGAGGGAACATTTTGTTCCGGTTCCTGCGATCGTGCTGATAATCCCTGTGCTCTTGGTTACCTTCCGGATGACATTGTTATAGTAGTCTGCGATGTAAAGATTGTCGGAGCTGTCAAGCGCCACACCCCCAGCTTGATTAAGCGTCGCACTGGTTGCAAGCCCGCCGTCACCGGTATAACCTGTCGTTCCGGTTCCTGCGACCGTGCTGACAATCCCCGTGGCGGCATCTATCTTTCGTACAAGACTGTATTTATACTCGGCCAGGTAAAGGTTGTTTGCAGAATCGAATGCCAAATATTGGGGATCGTATATCTTCGCACTGGTTGCAAGCCCACCATCTCCGCTATAGCCCCCCGTTCCGGTCCCCGCCACAGTGCTAATATACCCCGTAACGGCATCTATCTTCCGTATACGATGATTATAGGAGTCACTAAAGTAGATATTTCCCGCGTGATCTAAAGCGATTCCATCGGGATGGTTGATCTTCGCGCTGGTTGCAAGCCCGCCGTCCCCGCTATACCCCCCCGTTCCGATTCCCGCCACTGTGCTGATATACCCCGTAATGGCGTCTACCTTCCTAATACGATTGTCGCTATAGTCTGCTATGTAAACATTTCCCATGGAATCCGCTTTAGCGTAGTAGGGGTTCCAGAGATTCGCGCTGGTCGCAAGGACTCCGTCCTTGTTGTATTTCGCTGATCCGGTACCTGCAACCCGGCTGATGATCCCAGGCGTCAACCCGGCCTGAGGTCCGACCCCCCCCCCCCTGCATCGCAATAGAATACGTAGTGGTCGTAGTACCAGAGAGTGAAGTTACCTGGAGTGGAATGTTTCGCGTTCCTGGATAACCTGGAGTGAAGGCAACTGGAATCGTGCATGTAGTTCCGGAAGCCGTTGACGTCGCGCCTGTCGAATCCACCGTACAGCTTGACACCGTGCCCACCGTGAATTCCTGCTTGCTTCCAATGGAGGCAGGCACAGAGATGGAGGTAATATTCAAGGCCGCTGTTGTTTGCAGAAGTATGTTTTGGGTAGTGCTGGTCGATCCTACCGCAGTTTTCGGGAAGGCTCTGCCATCAGATAACGTTCGAATACGTCTATTGTTGGTATCGGCGAAGTAGAGATTGCCCGAACTGTCCGCAGCTATCCCCCAAGGATAGCTGATTGTCGCACTTGTGGCCGCGCCGCCGTCCCCACTGTAAGAACTCGTTCCGTTGCCTGCCACCGTGCTGATTATGCCTGTGCTCTTGGTCACCTTGCGGACACGGTTATTGTGCGTGTCTGCGATATAGAGATTGCCCTGCTTATCTACGACCACACCGTAAGCGATTCCAATGTACGCATTGGTAGCAAGGCCGCCATCTCCGCTGGCTGTACTGGCTGCAATGCCAGCCACTGTACTTATATAGCCTGTACTTGCGTCGACTTTTCGGACCTCGCCGCCATAGTCGGCGAAATAGAGATTGCCCGAGCTATCCACCGTTACGGTAATGGGTTTATAGAGGTTCGCGCTGGTCGCAGCAGCCCCGTTTCCATCAGCAGCGTCACTCCCCTGCGTTCCGGTGCCCGCAACGGTGCTGATAATGCCTGTGCTCTTGGTCACCTTGCGGATACGATTATTGTACGTATCTGCGATGTAGATATTACCAGCGCTGTCTACTGCCACACCAAATGGGAAATGAAATTGCGCTTGGGTCGCCAATTGGCCATCTCCGCAGGTGTTCGTCGAACTTGAACACATCGACCCGCCTGCTACGGATGTATAAGTGAAGCTACCGGTGTACTTTACAATACGTTCATTGCCGCCGTCCGCGACGTAGACATTGCCATCGCTGTCCACGGCTACACCATATGCGCAATTGAAATCATCTCCCCAGACACTTTTTTCGCCTGTAGTTGCATCCACCCGATACAAACGCCCGGCGCCCTCATCCATGATGTAGACATTGCCAGAACTGTCCACCGCCACGCCGGTGGGAGTATTGAAACCTGACTCCAGAGTGCTGATTGTGTTCACGACACTGATCTGCGCATGTGCGGCCACGGCAAGTCCGAGTGTGGCCAGCAGAAGACTGCCGGTAGGCCATTTCCGCATTATTCCCGCACCTTTTTTACCTCTGCGTGGGGCAACGGGAAAGAGTCCGAAAAACAGGGTGTCCATTAAGGACAAAAATGAACGAATATTGCGGCCGATCATGGGTTAAACCTTTTCATTTGTGACTTCGATACAGCGTGTTTTGCGGACACAACTCTCCTGTGTGCGGCAAAATCACTTTCGCTGCGCCTTCAGCGTTTCCGCAACGTAATAGAAGAAAGATGGTCGCAGTCTTGAGCGAATGGGGATTCGCAACTGCTTCTATCGTTGCCCGACAATCGTCCGAACAAAGAGAACACCTCGCGTTGGTATGCGATAAATGCTCGCTTCGTCTGTTTGTAAGTTTCTTCTAAGATCGAGGCTATCAACAATGCAAAAAAAAAGAACTATCGTTTCCGATAGTTTGGCCCACATTTTGGCAATTTATTTTCATGCAGGGCTATTAATAAATTATGAGTCGTGGGAGTCATGCGAATTGTCGACCAGATAACGGCTGGCGCAAGCAATAACCTGCGAGCGGTTCTTCAGATGCAGTTGCCTGGCGATGGCATTCATGTGATAACGGATAGTGACCTCGCTCAAGCCAAGGGCATGAGCAATCTGGCTGTAAGTGTATCCTTGCGCAACCATTTTAAGGATTTCAATCTGCCGTTCCGAGAGCGCCTCGAAGTGCTCGTCTGGCAGTTTCCCGGCACTCTGCTCCCGGCGGGCAAACTCGCCGATGATGCGCGCCGTGAGGCCCGCAGTGAGCGGCGCTTCACCCATGGTCATTTTGTCCAATGTTTCGAGCAGTTCCTCTTCGGTCATGCTCTTAAGTAGGTAGCCGCTGGCTCCGGCGGCAAGGGCATCAAAGAGACTCTTGTCATCGCCGGAAACCGTCATCATGACGATCTTCATGTCCGGGTTGAGCGCCTTCAAAGCTCGCGTGGCCTCGATACCACTGCCACCGGGCATCTCGATGTCCATCAATACCACGTCAGGGTGCAATTCGCGCGCCACCGCCACCGCCTCCGCAGCATTGACTGCCGTTCCGGCAACAACAAAATCATGCAGTTCCAGTATCCTGCGCAGCGCATCGACAAACAGCGTATTGTCATCGACCAGCAATAATCGCATTGGCTGATTTTCCTATTGCCTTATTGTAGGGTGTTGCCCCATCCCTTACCGGCTAGCGGCACAGTCAGACGCACCTTCGTCCCACAACCAGGATGTGACTCCACTTCCAGACGCCCCCCCATCTCCTCGGCCCGCTCACGCATGATCCCCAATCCATGATGCTCAACACTGACCAGTGTCCTGGCCACCTCGAAACCGCATCCATTGTCCTCGACCAGCACCTGCAACGCTTCATCCATACGCTCAAAAATCACTTGTACGCGACTGGCCTGCGCGGACTTGCGAATGTTGACCATTGCCTCCTGCACAATACGCAACAGGTGCGCCTCGCCCGCCGGCGTCAGCATTCCCCGGCGCCACTCGCAGTGCAGTTCCAGTACCACATCCAGCCCACAATACTTGCGATACCACTCCAACTGCCCATCCAGCGCGTAAATCAGCCCTGCGGAAACCGAGGACTGCAAGCCGTAAATCGACTCCCTGAATTCGGTGTGCATCTCCTGCACCACCTCAAGCAGCCGCACAAGTTCCTGATCGGCTTGCTCATATTTTTCCTGCGCCAGCATGGTGCGCAGCATCTGCGTCGTGAGTGAGAGATAGCTCCACACCTGCCCCTGACCGTCGTGCAATTCGCGCCCCAGTCGTTCCCGCTCAGTCATCATGGCCAGCGCTCTCTCCTGCTCGACAATGCGCGCCTGTTGCAGCTTCTTATGCGTAATGTCCTTGAAGACCAAAACCTGACCCAGCACATGGGCCGTGGAAATGCGCAGAGAGGTGCGCGTAACCTGGTAATACGAAACCGCGTCACCCTGTTGGTGTTGCGTTTCCCAAACAGATGCGGAGTTATCGCGACAAACCATCTCCGGCCAGGCTTGCAGCGCATCTTCGATTGTTTTGCCAATCGAAATCGCCGAGTCGGCAAAGATGGTTCTGGTCGGAGTATTCAATGCGACAATGTATCCCTCGTCGTCTATCACCATCAGGCCATCCACCATCCCCTCAACCACAACGTCCTTGGCCAGAGGAAGAATGCTATAAAGCCGCCAGCGATGAAAGGCCCAGAGGGTAATCACACCGGAGAAACAGAACCCGATTGCACACGGAACGATGCTGTCGAGGCCGCGCAGCCGGGAGACAAGCTGCCCCCCCCAGGTAAAAACACTGGGAACCAGAAACATCCAGGCCTGGCGACGCCTGAGTCCCGCATTGCGCAGAGCCCAGCGTGTGTTGATCCAAAGGGTAAAGGCGTTTAGCGCGTAGACTGGAAGGCTCAAGCTATTGCCGAGGAGGGAGCGGGGCGAATGAAAACCCCCGTTCGTTATGTGCAGAGAGTTCCAAAGCCATCCACGCCATGTACAAACGAGAATCAGCAGAAAGAGAATTCCCGCGCCACACTGTATCGCGCGCCACCTCGGCGTCGATATTCTTCGGTCATAATCGCTGAGATTGGCTATAAAACGAAACCACAGATAGCAAACCAAAAAGGACAGTACCGTGCCGATCTGAAGACAAAGAATCTTCTCCTGAATCAGCACACTGCGACTGCCCACAAGCAGAACCAGCAACCAGAGACCTTTGCTCGCCTGCAACCAAACCTGCCAAAGCGCACCCGGTTCCTTGCGATACTGCCAGGTATGAATGGAAAGTCCTTCGAGAATGGCAACAACCGCCAGCGAAAGCCAGAGAGAAATTGCCTCGGGAGAGATTGGATAGGATGGCATGGGCCCTTGTGATCATTCTATATTTCGCGCGCTGCTTATGGCCTGCCGCCCGTAACCGGGGTCTGGGGAGCAATGGAACAGCCAACCGGCTTAAGGCCAAGGAGACGGTTCGGGAAAACCTTCGTTTTACCGAACCACACATTTATCAACGCCAAAAACATAGAAAGCAACAGATTTCGG
>Ga0182011_10004583_pt1 | contig 11053 bp, 13 predicted proteins | sample 711E1DmetaG_FD_120481 | JGI IMG/M metagenome (GOLD analysis project Ga0182011, IMG submission 120481) | Permafrost microbial communities from Stordalen Mire, Sweden - 711E1D metaG | ecosystem: Environmental > Terrestrial > Soil > Wetlands > Permafrost | place: Sweden: Stordalen | collected... | reverse complement strand
TGCGTGCATGATCTACCTCGCCAGCCTCGGCGACACGGCCGCTCAGGTCCGAGCGCACCCCGGTCTCTTCCACCTGAGCCTAGGCTCGTGTGTCGTACTGACTCTCCTACAGATTCCCATCCTCCTGGCCCTGGTGGCGACCGCCTTCCAGCGAGCGCCAGCAAGCCAGCCTGATTGGCGGCGTGGTCTACGCGCTCTACGTCCCTTTGAACCTGATCGGATACTTTTCCTTCGGCCGCTTGGCGCCACTGGTCCACACAGCGGAAACGTAGCAGCCGACGGGCATCGCCGTTTTCGGTCAACTGATCGAGATCGGCGGACCCATGGCGCTCACGGGGATGCTTCCGGTGCTGGGTTACGGCGTGCTTGGGTTGGCGTGGTGTCTCTTGACGCCGCCACTCTGGCGGCAAGGCCGCTTGTGGCGAGCGGCGTCCGTCCTGCTATTCACTTCGGGTGTGCTCTCGATCGCAGGCGCTGCCGGAGCATTCGTCGCCGTTCCCTGGCTCTCAGCCGGAAGCATGCTGGGCGGGGTGGTGTCGCTGCCAGCCCTAGCTGTGTTGGCCCTGGCCTTTAGGGACTGAGTCTTCGACCAGAAACGCGGCGGAGGCCAGGTCGGGTTGGCCGACGTCGCGCTCCAGCCCACCACGTGGCCGATTCGCTCGACAACCGTGAGGGCCAACTCAAAGCAGGGTCTGGCGCCCGTGCAAATCCACGCGCCTCTACTCATCGAGCAACCCCATGATGGCGAGCAGCACCCTGCGCAGATCGCGCGGTTCATGTTGTTCGGCCCAAGCGCGCCAGGCCTCCGCGAGCCCTTCGGCCACCGGATCGGCGGCCTCAGAATTCTGGCTGTGCACAGCCAGAATGTGACGTTTCGGGACGCTTTCTGACGTTTCCTGACGTTCTAACCCCGCGAAATCGTTGGAATCAGGAGGGTCGTTCCGGGTTGAGGTGCTAGCGGTTAACAGCCATGGGGGTTCAAGTCCCCCTCCTCGCACAGAGAGAAACCCTGAATCATCCCAAGTGGTTCGGGGTTTCTTCATGTCCGGATCAGGATGCGGATTGTGAGCCATTGCAAGGTAGAGCCAAAAGACTGCGATTGTGCACAGCCTGAAGCCGCGGTTCGCCTTGACACGCATCGAACCCGGCAGAAGAGTGGCGTTCAAGAATGGAGGCTGCGATGCGCTGGTACCACTACGTCGCATACTTTTTCGGGGGCGCCTTTCTCGCGAACACCCTGCCCCATCTGGGCAATGGGATCTCAGGGCATCCCTTCCAGAGTCCGTTCGCATCTCCGCCAGGGGAAGGCCTGTCCTCCCCGACGGTCAACGTGCTCTGGGGCCTGTTCAACCTGGCCGTCGGCTACTTGCTCGTTTGTCGCGTGGGGAAATTCGATCTGCGCAGGACCCGCCACGTGCTCGTCCTCGGGGCGGGTGTTGTGTTCGTGTCGGTCATGCTTGCCCGCGCCTTCGGTCGGTTCCACGGCGGGCTGTGACCGATCCTACGACGAATGCCCATTCGTTCCGTCCGCCAGCCTGGCTGCGGACAGCATTGATTGGCCGCAGACCCAAGCGCATGCTCGCGCGGATCGTAGTGCTGGTGGTTGCCGTCTTTCTCGCGCGCGCCTATGTGGTGCTTCCCATCCATTTGAGAGGGACAAGCATGCTCCCCACGTACCAGGATGGGGGTGTCAACTTCGTGAACCGTCTCGCCTACGCTCGCTCCGAGCCGAAGCGCGGCGATGTCGTGGCCATCCGCCTGGCCGGGCAAAGCGTGATGTACCTGAAGCGCATCGTCGGTCTTCCCGGCGATACCGTCGCATTTCACAAGGGACACCTGCTCATCAACGGCGCAGTCGTCGAAGAACCCTACCTGAATTCCGGCTGTGACTGGGAGATACCACCAGAAACGCTCGCGCCGAACCTGTACTATGTTGTCGGCGACAATCGCTCGATGCCGGAAAAGCTGCACGAAAAGGGCAAAACTCCAAGACAACGGATCGTCGGAAGGGTTCTCTGGTGAAGAAGCCCGTTCGCCTCATCCTCGCGGTGGCGGTGATCGGCCTTGCAATCTGGGGCTGGCGCGTGTGGTTTCCCGGTCCTCAAAACGCCATCCGCGCGCGCTTGCTCAAGCTGGCCCGCACAGTTTCGGTCGAGCCCGGCGAAGGAGCCATTCCCAGGGGCCTCAAAGCTCAAAGCCTCGGGGACTACTTCACGGCCGACGTGGTGATCAACCTGGAAGCCCGCGGCTTTGACACGCGCGAGTTGCAAGGGCGCGACGAGCTGATGCAAGCAGTGATGGGAGCCATGCAGCACGTCCGCGGGCTCAAGGTCGAGTTTCTGGACATCAACGTCACTCTCGATGCCGGCGACCAGAGTGCGGTGGCCAACCTGACGGGCAAAGCCACCGTTGAGGGTGAACGCGATTTCGAGGTGCAGGAATTCAACTTCAAGTTAAAGCTGGTTGATCGCACCTGGCTCATCTATCGAATCGACACCGTCAAGACGTTGTCGCAAACCACAGCACTTCGCCCCAGCCAGGTTCCCGTGGGCCTTTAGGCCACAAGCTCGATCCGGTTTCCTTCTGGATCTTCAACCGCTGCTTCGTAGTACCCATCACCCGTCACGCGGGGACGACTCAAAACAACGCCGCCCTGAGTTTCAAGATGAATGACCATCTCCTCCACGGCCGCCTGCGAGCCAAGGCGAAGCGCGACGTGTGCGTAGCCGAAGGCGGACGGCTCGGATCTCCCTTCGGTCTGGCCTACCGGGCGGCTCATTAGTTCGATCCGAGCACCGTTGCCGAACGAGATGAAGTAGGAACGAAAATCTGTTCGAGGGTTCTCGTATCGCTCACTGCTCCTCGCGCCGAGGCTGGCCAGATAGAACTGGCGCATGCGTTCAAGATCTCGAACCCAAATCCCAACGTGCTCTATCTGAACGGCATCCATGGTTCTTGAGAGACGGACTTTGGTTACACAAGCAATCATGCGATGATTATTCGCCGCTACTCGAATCGCAAGCTGTACGACACCGTCGACAGCCACTATGTACCCGACTTGGTTCACCAGCAAGACGGTCATCAACAGACTTGGTCAGCTCCACACCCTGACGATGGCTTTCGAGTTAGCTTACCTTCCCCCGAATTGTTGCCGGCACCGCTAATCTGGGCCACACGTATCCGGGGGTGGGTATGTTGATGATCCTGCTGGTGCTTCACAGGAAACAAAGAGGAATCGTGCAATCCGTCCGGCAAAGAACGCAGGGCCCGTAGCCATCCACAGGCACGCCGTTCTGGTTGCCCAAGTCACACTGCTCGCCGAGATTTGTGTCGACAATGCCATCACCACAATAGTGAGGCTTCGTGCATCCGAACGTGCATCCGCTAGGGCTGAGGTCCGAGCCATTCATCTTGCCGAGGTCGCATTGTTCCGAGGGGCTCTGTACTATGCTATCGCCGCAGAAGGGCCCCTCTGCGCATTGCGTCGTACAGCCGCCGTAGGTGCTGTCGTTGTTCGGCCCCGGGCAGGTCGCGGGAACTGGAACGGTTCCATCACCGCAATCACACTCCTCTCCGGTTTCGACAATGCCATCACCGCAACGACCACCCTGGCTACTGCCCGCGTCGCAGGTCACACTACCGTCGAGCTGGTTACCACAAATCGGGGTGCAGGGCTTTCCTGGCACGCGACACCGCCACCCGGGTTCAATCGTCTGGCAGTCTCCCGAGCAGCCGTCACCGCTGACCGTGTTCCCGTCGTCACAGACCTCGTTAGATGTCAACACTCCGTTCCCGCAGGCCATCAGGTCAAGACAGTACTGTCCCGGACTTGGACACAGCCAGTTTGCTTCAAGCTGACATAGGGCATTGCACCCATCGCCATTCATCCTATTGCCGTCATCGCATTGCTCACCCGGATCTATCACGCCGTTCCCGCAGTTCTTGAGGTTGGGCGAGACTATCGTTTCGCCACCGGTTCCTCCGATCGGACTGATACAAAGAATATTGCACCCCGTAGTGCCGCCATTATTGTTGCCGCTATTCCCCCCTCGCCCACCCACGATACCCGAAAAGCCTCCCGAAGCTCCGCCTGCGGCTATTCCACCAGAACGAGCGATACCCCCGCTGCCTACTGCACCACCGGTCCCGCCCGTACCCCCGCCTGCACCAATCGTACCACCCGATCCGCTGGTGGTTCCTTTGCCGGTGGTACCGCCGATGCCGGTGATGGTCGTTCCGCCTTGTCCCCGGCTGGCGCTGCCCCCTGTGTTCGAGAAGCTTTGACCGCCAGTGCCGCTTCCGCCCGGACCAGTGGTGGTCTGACCGCCGTTGCCGCCGGCGTTCGATCCTACCTGCCCACCCTTGGCGGTGCCCCCGCGAGTCTTCAGCCCGGTGTCGCTACACGCCAGTCCCACTAAGACAGCCAAGAAAAGGGCTGTCACAGCCGTTGACATCTTGAGGAAGCTCTCGATTCGCTGCGTCACATCGTGTCCCTTCATGGCCCAAGATGATGGTACCGCTTTTTCAGGAAAACTCGGTCTTGTTCGTGACACCGGAGAACCCGTAGGGGTATGCACCCCCTTTTCTTCTCCCAAGTGCCTTATCAAGGTAGCCACGGAATCCACTGGCAGTACGGGGTGCATTCGCCCAAGCCGCTCTGGAACACGCCGTTCTGTGAGCCCAGGTCACATTGCTCGCCATAATTCATTTGAACCACGCCATCACCACAGCGGGGCCCCCAGGTGCATCCTGTCGTACATCCGCCGTACCTGTCTTCTTCGTTTGGGGCTGGGCAGTTCAAAGGGACTACTACCGTTCCATCCCCGCAATCACACTCCTCTCCCGTTTCGACAATGCCATCACCACAGTAGCCGACCGGTCCTGCATCACAAGCATTGGTGCCACAGGCTATGCACGCCTGTCCTGGGATTGGACACTGCCAGCCTGCTTCGATCTGACAGATGGCATTGCACCCATCACCATTGTTGGTGTTGCCGTCATCGCATTTCTCACCCTGATTCGGTTCGAGAATACCATTGCCACAGGAGCGCATCGTTCTCCCATCTAGACCCGTATCTGGGGCAGCTGCATCCACACGTGCGTCTGAAGCGCCTGCATCTACACCGGCATCTGCCCCATGTCTGCACATAATGAAATATGCGCACAAATTGAGTTGGTAACAGGAATGTAGGTCCGCACAGCCTATCCAGCCTTGGTCCCCAAACGTTGCCTGTGTGTCGCCAGGATTGCACAAGAGAGGATCATCACAATGCACACCCACTGGCAACACACATGTAGTCGTGTTGTACTGGCCTGAACCACAACTCACGCTCAAGGTATAGCACTCGCGCTCCGCTGGGCAGTCCATGCCCACCTGCTGGTCACCTGGGTTGCACATACGGTACGACGCACAGATGGGACCTTGGCCACCTGTGCCACCAGTTCCAGAGCCGCCAGCAGTTCCACCACTTCCGTTTGATCCACCGGAACCAATCGTGCCACCAGTACTACCCATGCTGGCACCTCCAGCTCCACCTGGACGAATCGTTCCACCCAATCCTCCGCTGGTTCCGCTGCTGATGGTTCTGCCTGCCTGGCCCCCGCTTGCGGTTCCTGCATCATGGGCATTGGTCTTCAGACCGGAATTGCTACATGCGAGCCCGGCGAGGATGAGAGCTGCGACGGCTGTTGAGATCTTGAACATCGAAACGAACATGGGTCACGTGTACTGGGTGGGGTGGGGTATGTTGCTGTCCCTGCCGGTGGTTCAGCAAGTTCAAATAGGCATCGTGCAATTCTGGGAACAATAGATAGAGCACCCTCCCTTTGTTGGGTTCCCTTGGGAGTCCAAGCACTTGCCGTTCAGGGGACCGAGGTCGCACATCTCGCCATAGTGGTAGTCGACAATGCCATCGCCACAGCAGGGTATCCTTCCCGCATCACTGCTATCAGCGGATGCATCTGGGGGCTCAAGAATACCTGCATCTGACCAGGTGCCACTGCAGATACCCCCATACGGAGATAGTCTGCATCTGATGGATTGCGCACACAGTTTGTTTGTGTAGCAAAAGTCTCGGACCCCACAATCCTGGTTCCCCAACGTTGTTGGTGTATCGCCGGGGTCGCATGACAGCAGATCGCTGCAGTGCACACCTTCAGGTAGGACGCAGAGTGTGGAGCCACAGGTATTCACCAGGGAATAGCACTCGCGCTCTGGTGGGCAGTCCCCAGAGTAGTCCAATCCCGGTCCCGAGGTTACCTGCTGGTCGTATGGGTTGCAGTTAGGGAAGCAAGCCACTATTTGACCGTCTGTGCCACCTTGGCCGATGGTAGCAGAACCTCCGGTGCCACCCTGGCTACTGGTCGCAGAGCCGGCTTGGCCACCTTGGATGGGCACAAAACCTCCCGTGCCGCCTTGGCTGCCAATGCATCCACTGAGTGCAGGGCTCAGAAATATCGATACTGGAATCACCACCTCCCGTGCTGTCCTCTTCAGGAAGCTCTCGAGGCGCTGCCGGACATCCTGTGCCTTCATGACCCAGAAACATGGTACCGCTTTTCAAGTGTGCAGGATGCAGGAAGGCTGGAAGCTGAGCAAAAGCCGGATCGTAGGTGGCTGACAGGATGAACCTCCTTCAGCCCAGCAGTTACCCAGAATAGTCGAATGAAATCGAGGCGATGCACACGGCGGGGTAGCTGCCTGATGCTCCCTGTTGTTTGTAACTATCTGTATTGCTTGGAGATTATGCTAGGTGCAGTAAGTTTGAGGTGCTAGCTGTTAGCAGCCATGGGGGTTCAAGTCCCCCTCCTCGCACAACGGAACCCCAAGGAGATACATTGTGAAACACATCTCATCGAGCGCCTCGGGTCTGGGCTTTCTCACTCTCTTTCTCCTCTCGCCTTTGGTCCGAGGACAAGACGCGATCACCCCTCCGACCTCCGCATCTGCCCCTGCGGCGACGGACCGCACCTCTTCGTGGCAGGGCACGGCTGCATATTCCAGCCTGGTCAACTCCCCCGCGCGGTTCGGCCTCGGCCTCAACGTGGGCAACCTCGTGACCGGCGTAACGGCGAAGCTACGGGTGTCCTCGGCGGTTGCGGTCCAGGCGACAGTTGGTGAAGGACCCGAGGGCAACAACTTTCGAGGGCACATCGACCTGCTGTTCAGTCCCGGTACTTGGACTTCCCCCGATGGCCAATACGTCTTGCCGATGTATCTGGGGATCGGCGGCGTTCTCGACCACCAATTCGCTGCTGGCCAAAGCGTGAGCTATTCCGCAGGAGGGTTCCGCGTGCCCGTCGGGATGTCCGTTCTCGTGCGGGGAAATCCGGTCGAGCTGTTTCTGGAAATCGCTCCGGAGTTTGTGGTTCGCGGTAATTCCACCTTGCAGGGCAAATACGTGATGAACGCCGACGGGAGTATCGGAGTCCGCTATTTCTTCTAGCCAAGTGTCACCCACGAGCCGGTCCCCTGGGGCTCCTTGGCCAGTATCCGGTGGGGCCCCCATGGTTCATCCAAGCACCGGCCGTTCTACACGCACACCGGGTAGCACACGTGAGAGTTGAACGGGGGTGTGCCGCTGGGGACTGCCGCACCGATATTCGTGGGAATGGTGCCATTGGCGCCCGAACACGGTATGCCGGTGCCAGCATCCACGTCGATGCAGGACGGCGGATTGGGTGGGTTCGGACACATAGCGGTGCAGCAGGCCGGGTATAGGCACACCTGCACGGCCGAGCAGAATGCGTCGCCACACCGGTAGCTTCCCCCATCCGAGGTATCGCCGGCATCCGAGGCACCGACATCCACACCGGCGTCTGAAGCACCTGCACCCACACCGGCATCTGCCCCATATTTGCACCAAATCGATTGCCCACATAGCTGCTTGGTGTAGCAGACAGCTGGGTGGTCCAAACAGTCTTCGTCGTCCCACGTTGTCTGTGTATCGCCAGAATTGCACGCCAGATCGCTGCAGCGCACACCTTCAGGCAGCATGCACACGGTTGTTGCGTCGAAACAATACTGTTGAAAGGAATAGCACTCCCGCTCTGCTGGGCACGGGCCGTCTACCTGCTGGGCGTTGTCGCACATCATGATCGACGTGCACCAAGGCGAAGAGCCGGTCCGGCCACCTTGGCTAGGCGGAGAACCGGCAGTGCCCCCTTGGCCACCAGTTCCGCCAGTTCCGAAGCTGCCGGCAATTCCACCGCCCCCGTTCGACCCGCCGGAACCAATGGTGCCGCCAGTGCCTCCTGTGCTGACACCCCCGGCTGCGTCGGGACGAATCGTTCCGCCCGAGCCTCCGGTGGTTCCGCCGCTGACGGTGCTGCCTGCCTGGCCTCCTCTCTCCGCTCCCGCATCACCTGCACTCCTCTTCAGACTAGAGTTGCTACATGCCAGGCCCAGCAGACCAGCTACGATGATGGCTGCAGCCCTAGGCATCTTCATGAAGCTCTCCATGCGCTGCCTGACCTCGGTTTCCTTCATGTCCTAGGAAGATAGTACGGCTTTTCGGGTGCACGGGATGCAGGAAGGTTGGATCGCCGTTTCTGAGCATCCAAGAAAGGTGTTCATACCTGTGCGGCCGGAGGCGTATCGTCATTCGGCCGCTCTGCCGGAGGTTCGCATGCGCCTACGCCCGTTCGTTCTCGTGTCAGCCCTTGCCGCGTTCTGCCCGCTTCTTGCCCAGGCCGCTGATAGTGACGTCAAGGTCAGCTCCATCGGCTACTTGCCCGGCCGGACAAAACGAGCGTCCATCACGTCTGCAGCTACTTCCTTCACGGTCAAACGCGACGCCGACGGTTCCGTCGCCTACACCGGCACTGCCGGCGCGGCGAAAACCGATCCCGACACCAGCCAGAGCATTGCCGTCGCTGACTTCACCCAGCTCAGCGAAACCGGCAAGTTCTACGTCGACGTTGCGGGCGTGGGCCGATCGGTGACGTTTCCCATCGGCAAGGACGTGTACGGCGAGGCCTTTGTCGCCACCATGCTCGGTTTCTATGGCTGGCGCTGCAACACGGCGGTCTCGTTCAGCTTTGCCGGGCAGACCTACGCCCACGGCGCCTGCCACATGGACGACGCCCATCTCGACTACATTGGCACCGCCGGCGGCGAGCGCGACGGCCAGAAGGGCTGGCATGACGCCGGCGACTACGGCAAGTATGTCGTGAACGCGGGCATCACCGTGGGGTCGCTCCTCGCGGCCTGGGAAGAGTATTCCTCGGTGATTTCCACGTATTCTTGGCCCATACCAGAAACTGGCGGTGCCACTCCCGATTTTCTCGACGAGGTTCGCTGGGAGCTCGAATGGGTGCTGAAGATGCAGTACTCGGCCAGCGACGGACGCGTCTCTCACAAGATGACCTCCCTGACCTTCGATCAGCCCACCGATGCCGGTGGAACGGATATCGATCACTGGGTCATGCCCGAGAAGGATCTTCAAACCCGTTACTTCGTGCCCTGGGGTTCGGCCGCGACCGCCGACTTCGTGGCCATGCTGGCCAAGGCCGCGCGCATCTACAAAACCTACGACTCGGCCTTCTCCGACCAGTGCCTAGCCGCGGCCAAGGTGTCCTACGCTTACTTGCAAGCCAACACAGCCGACCAGACCGTGACCGACCCAACGACGACCGGTGCCTATAGCACCACGGATTCTGACGACCGGCTGTGGGCCGCGGCGGAAATGTGGGAGACGACCGGCGACGCCGCGGCGCTGACTGACTTCGAGACTCGCGCCGCGAAGTTCAATACGGGGACCACGACCTACGTTGATGCGGACTTCGACTGGGGAAACGTCAAGAACCTGGGCATGTTCGTTTACCTCCAATCCCAGCGCACGGGCCGCAACGCGACCACCGTGTCGGCCATCAAGACCAGCTTGACCACCGCGGCGGACACATTGGTCACCAACCGCAACAACAGCGGCTACGGGCGCGCCTTGTCTGGCAAGGCCGGTCAGTACTACTGGGGATCGAATGGTTCCGTGGCGCGCACCTGCATGTTGCTCCAGGTGGCGAACCGGCTCTCGCCCAAGCCTGACTATCTCGATACCTGCGCCGATCAGATCGGCTGGATCTTCGGCCGCAACTACTACAACCGTTCGCAGGTCACGGGGATCGGCATCAACCCGCCCATGCATCCGCACCATCGGCCGTCGCAGTCCGACGGCATCGACAACCCCTGGCCGGGCCTGCTGGTGGGTGGGGGCAACAATACCTCCACGCAAGCAGCAGGAGGCAACAAGAACGGCGCCACCAACTGGACCGACGACGTGAACGACTACGAGTTGAACGAAGTGGCCATCAACTGGAACGCGCCGCTGACCTACGCGCTCGCGAGCTTTCTCGACGCCTACACGGGACCCACCACCACTTCTGACGCCGCGATTGCTCCCGCCGACGCAAGCGGTGGCGCGGGCGGCAGCGCGGGGAGCAGCGGCAGCGCAAGCGGCGGATCGGGCGACAGCGCAAGCGGTGGCGCGGGTAGCGGCGGCAGCGCGAATGGCGAGTCGGGCGGCAGTACGAGCAGTCGCGCGGGCGGCAGCGCAAGCGGCGGATCGGGCGGCACTGCGAACGGGCGCGCGGGCGGCAGCGCGAATGGCGGGTTGGGCGGCAGCGCGAGCGGTGGCTCGACTGGCAGTGCCGGCGGCAGCGCGGGTGGCGGTTCTGCCGGTAGCGCGAGCGGCGGTTCTGCCCGAACCTCAAGCGGTGGCTCGACAGGATCGGGCGGCTCGATCTCCGGTAGCTCGACTGGCAGTGGCGGCGGTAGCGATGGCAGCGGCGGCCAGACCGGCAGCACGACAAAAACGAGCACCGCGGCCGGCTGCGGCTGCACCCTGGGAAGCGCGACGCCAAAGCCCAGGTCGCCGCTCATCTTCCCCGTCCTGCTCGTCGCGGGCGTGCTTCTTCGCGTCCGCAGGCATGGCCGACTAGTGCCTCCGGTCAGAAGAGCGGTCATGTTTCGGTGGACGAGGCGCCCGGACGGCAAGGCGCGACGAGGGCGCATACTTGACGTATGTAACCGAGGAGCAACGCAGCCGGCCGGGATGGA
>Ga0182011_10004582_pt1 | contig 11053 bp, 12 predicted proteins | sample 711E1DmetaG_FD_120481 | JGI IMG/M metagenome (GOLD analysis project Ga0182011, IMG submission 120481) | Permafrost microbial communities from Stordalen Mire, Sweden - 711E1D metaG | ecosystem: Environmental > Terrestrial > Soil > Wetlands > Permafrost | place: Sweden: Stordalen | collected... | reverse complement strand
TAGCACGAAAAGCAGAAGCCGACCGCGGATCAACGCGGATGAACACGGATTAAAGACAGAGCGGTCTTGTTTTATCCGTGAAGATCCGCGTTGATCCGCGGTCGGCTTTGCCTCACTTAGAACTGCTGGAAAACCGCTTTTGCCTTCAAATAATTTTCGGCAGAATGCCTGAAAAACGCATGTGGCAAGGGCCCGCACGTTCGTTCGCAAAATTGACACCCGAACCGCACCCATGGTAATTCTTGGATATTCCAAGGTGCTTGCCATGAAGGGCGAGTGAAAAGGGAAGCGGGTGTAATTCCCGCACGGTCCCGCCACTGTAAACAGTAAGCCATCGGCAGCACGTCACTGTTCTTTCAATAGGATGGGAAGACAGCCAAACCGGCGATCCGCTGTGAGTCAGGAGACCTGCCTGGGAATTCTATGCGCCCCGCTTCGGGTAAAAGTGGAGGGTGATGAGCACCGGTTCGTTGTCTAGAGTCCGACTGCTTTTTCTCTTTCTCTCAGCCCTACGTGATTCGCGCATACTAAAAATTCTGAGGCTCGGACTCCTCTCGATGTACAGTTCCGGCTAAATTGGCTGGAACAGTCGAAACATATACTTGGGCATCAATGAGGGATTAAATGCATATCGAAGACGGCATCCTATCCCCGCTGGCATGTGGGGCTTGGTACGGAGTTACCGCCGCGTTCGTGGTGCCCGGCATCTACGAAATCAAGCGGCGCATCCGCGAAAACCTGTTGTACAAACCGTTTTTGGCTATGGTGGGAGTCGCGGTGTTCGTGATCTCGGCCATGCACTTTCCGGTGCCTGTTACTGGATCTTGTTCCCACCCCTGTGGCACAGCCTTGGCGGCGATTATTGTCGGTCCGTTCGCTACAGTGGTGATTTCAACGATTGTCCTGTTTTTTCAAGCTGTTTTTCTTGGACACGGGGGGATTACCACCATCGGGGCCAATACCGTCTCCATGGGCATCGCTGGCGGCATGTCAGGCTACCTGTTGTGGATAATACTTCGCGCGCTCAAATGTCCTCTGTGGCTTGCGACCGGATTTGCTGGCTTGATCGGCGATTTGGTGACTTATCTGGTGGCTGCACTCGAGCTGGCCATTAGCTTGCATGGCAATGTTCCACTGACGAAGCAATGGATGATCTTTTTCATTGGCTATGCCCCCACGCAGTTGCCACTGGCGATCGCTGAGGCCGTATTCACGTCGGCAGTGTTGATGGCCATGCTGCGCCGACGGCCCGACCTGCTGTCCAATATCCTCCAGAAAAGGGAGCGTGGACGATGAGCAATCCGGTCAAAGTGTCGGGTAGCGCAGTCGAGGACAGTCGTTTCTTTGACGGTTTTACCAAGACGATGCTGGCGGTCTTGTTCTTCCTTCTTCTAGTCGTCTTTGCCGCAGGCAAATATATGTCGGCTCATCAGATGAAGGGCGTTGGTACCGACGACAGGGTGAATGATCTTGCCTCTGTCGCTTCGCATACGGAGCACCATTCATTTATCGAACTGCCGGGCGATGCCGAACTTGGCGCGTTCTCAATAGCCAACTTTTTCTGCGGTGTGATTGTCGGCTATCAGTGGCTCAAGCTGTTTGGGCCCAAGCCGCAGAACTCCACGGAAAAATCGACGGACAGCTAAAACATGGACCTATCACGATTCACTACTGAATCTGACAGCCCTTTGCGGCAGATCGACGGTCGCATCAAGACTGGTGTTTTTCTGGGCGCCGTGGTCCTGTCCTCAACGCTCACGCACTGGATGTTGGCGCTAGGATTATGGGTGGTCGCGATAGTTCTCTTCCTCAGCTTACATTTCGAAGTACGCGCCCTGCTGGTGCGCCTACTGATGCCCATGAGCATTGCCTGGGTGGTGTTTCTGAGCGTCCTATTCACGCATGGCAGCCACCCGCTCTTCGTCATTCCTCTCAAATTCCTAACTCTGACGGCTTGGCGAGAAGGCGCCATGCAGGGACTGTTGCTGTACATGCGCATTATGGCGGCGGTCACGCTCGCCACTCTTTTGGCCTTCAGTACGCCGATGATCGAGATACTGGAGACTCTGCGCCTCTGCAAGATTCCCGGCACCATCATCGACATAGCCGACATGATGTACCGCTATGTTTTCATCCTTCAGAATACCGCCCAAACCATGCACCTCGCCCAACTCAGCCGCATGGGAGACCGAGGCTCCTGGGTGCAACGCGTAGGGGATACCGGACGCATCGCCTGCAATATACTGGTCAAATCACTGGATCGTAGCACACGGATCTATCAAGCCATGCTGGCACGCGGTTACAGTGAGAACGCCACGGAGTTGCAGTTCTTCTCCCAGCCAATCCCCGCGCGTGACAAACGGATCGGTTGGGCGAGCGCTGCGGGTTTGCTTCTGCTCGCTATTGCCAATGCCTGCTGGGCATGAAAGACGTCCCTTGAATCTCATCGAAATTACGGACCTCAGTTTCTCCTACCGTGAAGGGCTCAAGGCCTTGGACGGTCTGAGCTTGTCGATCGCCGCAGGTGAGCGCGTCGCCGTCATGGGCCCCAACGGTGCAGGCAAGTCCACCTTGTTCCAGATGTTCAATGGCCTGTTGAAGCCCGATGCCGGCCAAGTCGTGGTGGATGGCTTGCCCGTCGTGCACAAAAATCTTCCCGCCGTGCGACACAAGGTCGGCATGGTGTTTCAGGATTCGGACGACCAGTTGTTCAACGCAACGGTGTACCGCGAGGTAGCCTACGGCCTGGTGAACATGAAGGTGCCGCAAGATGAGTTGGACTCCACCGTCAAGTGGGCTCTGGATATGGTAGGGATGAGCGATTTTATCGACAAGACGCCGTTCAACCTCAGCGGGGGGGAGAAGAAGCGCATTGCGCTCGCCAGCGTTCTATCGATGAAACCACAGATTCTAGTGCTCGACGAACCGACCAGTGCCCTGGACCCCAAAAGCACCAGCAATCTGCTAGATCTGCTCATCAAGCTAAACCACGATCTGGGCATCACGTTGGTCTTCGCCACGCACGATGTCGATATCGTGCCGTTGCTAGCCAACCGCATCGTGCTGATGGACCACGGCAGCATTCTGTTCAGCGGAACGCCCACCGAGGCATTCCGTGAGAAAGATCTGCTGCGCCGCCTGGACCTGCGCACGCCGCGCATCGCCCACCTCGCCGAAATCCTAATGCGTGACGGCCTGTTGCCCGTTGGCGATCTACCGTTGAGCATTGGACAAGCCAGAGCGTTGTTTAAGCAGGCGCTGACTGATATTTCTGGTGAAAGTAAATACTGATTCCGAGCGAAAAGTAAACGGCATTCTGGAACGAAGCGACGGCGACAAACAAACGGTTGTCGGTTGTCGAACAGCCTACCGTCCCCCTACTTGGAAATTTCCCTCGGAGGCTAAAGCCCACGTTAATTTTGCAACAGTTACGGCACGGCTGAAGCCGTGCCCTTTCAAAACTGGACTTACACCACGGGCTGTCAGGGCACTACTGGCGCGGGGCCACCGTGAGGGTGAGGCCGTCGATGGCGCGAACGATAAGTTGCGCTCCGGCGAGGACGGGCGCGGAGCCGGGTGCGAGCGCGGCCTTCCAGATCTCGCCGCGAACCTCTACTTGGCCGGTTGCGGTTGGGTCGGTTGAACCTTGACCGGGGATCAGCGGAGTCATCGCTACGGCGGGTTGGCCGAGCATCGCCAGCGGGCCGGTGAGGCGTTTGGCGCGGCGAGCGCGCAGGGCGATCCAGGTGAGACCGAAGGTGATGACGCCGAAGCCAACGCCCGCGCCAGCGGCTACGCCGAAGTGGACGCGCATCTCCGGCGTGGGTCCGTCAACCAAGGTGGCGAGGCCGAAGACTAAGCAGAGAACTCCGGTGAGACCGAGGACTCCGTGGCTGGCGAACTTGGCTTCGAGGACCATTAGGGCGAGCGCGGCGAAGAGCAGAAGAACCGAGGTGTGCTGAATGGGAAGCAGGTTCAGCCCGAAGATGGCGAGCAGGACCATCAGTGTGCCCAGCGCCCCGGGAACGATGGTGCCCGGAACGTTGAACTCGAGGTAGATCAACAGGCCGCCGCAGAGAAGAAGAAGTACGTCGAGGTCGGGACTGGTGAGGCGGGTGAGCAGTCGCTCGCGCGGGGAGGGCGGAAAGGCCTCGATGCGCACGCCCGCGAGGTCGAGCTTGGTGGTCGCGCCGTTGAAGCGCTTGATGGTGCGTCCGTTAAGCGTGGCGAGTAGCGCTGCGTCGTCGGGCGCGACTACGTCGATGAGGTGGAGTTGGAGGGATTCGGACTCGCTGTAGGACTTCGAGTTGCGCACGGCGTCTTCGGCGGAGGCGGCATCGCGACCACGCACCGTTACATACGAGCGGAGGAAGGCTGCGGCATCGTTTTCGATCTTTTGCTTGAGAACCGGGTCCATCGTAGTGCCTTCGAGGATGGGATGAGCCGCGCCGGCGTTGGTTCCGGGAGCCATGGCGGCTACGTCGGCGGCCTCCAGCAGAAAGAATCCGGCAGAACCCGCGCGGCTACCCGATGGCTCGATGAAGAGGACGACCGGGACGGGCGAGGCTTCGATGTCGGCGACCATCTGGCGGGTGGATTCGAGCAGGCCGCCGGGGGTGCCGAGGGAGACGAGGACCGCGGTGGCGTGGCGGCGGGCCGCATCGTCAAGGCCACGCTTCAGGTAGGCGGCGGTGATCGGCTGAATGGTGTCGTGGATGGTGAGCTTGATGACCAACGGCTGGGAGGGTGCGGGCGGAATTTGCGCGGGTGCCGATGCGAGCGCCGCAAGTAACACGAATAGCGTTATTCGTGTTACGAACAGGTACAACGAGTAACGAAAAATTGGTGAACGAAACAAGGCACACCTCGGAGGTTTGTGATCACGCATTAACCATACGGCAGAATCGCGCGGGCCGTCCGACAAAGATGCGGACTTCGGCACGCCGGTGTTTGGGTCGTCCGTTCGCCGAGCGACACCCCGAGGTGTGTAGATTACGCTGATTGCGGCCATCTCCGCGCTGGGCCTGGTGGCGATGCACTCGGCGAAGAATGTGGGGCGAGGGTGGCACTGCATTCTTCGATGGCGATTCATGCGTTTGTTCTGGATGCGGGGAGTGGCTGAGGTATCCTTGTTCATAGCCATGAAAAATATTAAGGCGATTTATCCCGGAACCTTCGATCCGCTAACCAATGGGCATCTGGACCTGATCGAGCGCGGGTCGAAGATTGTGGACCAGTTGGTAGTCGCAATCCTGCTCAACTCCGACAAAGGTGCGCCACTGTTCACCGTTGCCGAGCGTTTCGAGATGATTTCGCAGTCGGTCAAGCCGTACGATAACGTTTCGGTGATGACCTTCGACGGACTGCTGGTGAACTTTGCACAATCACAGGGAGCCAAGGCGGTACTGCGCGGCATTCGCGCCATCACCGACTACGAGTACGAGTTCCCCATGGCGATGATGAACCGCAAGCTGGCGCCGAATCTGGAGACGATCTTCATGATGCCGACCGAGCAGTACACCTACGTCAGTTCGCGGCTGATCAAGAACGTCTTCGAATTGGGAGGCGACGTCAGCGAGCTGGTGCCGTCGCTGGTGATGCAGCAGATGCGAGCCCGGTTACCACAGAAGGGATAGTGCGCCGATTCACTCTCGTGGATCGATTCGCTCGAACCTCTCGATCAGGGCGGAGGTTGCTGGTCAAATGTTGCGCAGCGCCGGCGCACGTCACGTCTGGACGTGAGCATCCTCCGCACATGGCGCGCGCGAGCCTTCATCGCCGGGGTTCCGTTCCACAGGAACTGTTCGACCAACGATTCGGCCTCCTCGCGCAGCGAGGGCTCGGTGAGCGCCAGCGTTCCCATCCCCTCCACCGCCGAGCAACGCAGCGCATTGCTTTCGTCCTCGGCCAGCAGCGATAAGATGCGCCCCGCGCGTAGCCTCTGCACCCGCGTGTGCGCGACGCGCGCAACCACCAGCGCCAGATGCCAGCGCGTCTGCGACTCCTCGACCGGCAGCGACTCCAGCAGTCCCGCAAGTTCCTCTGCGTAGGCTTCGAGCGGAGTTGCATCCCGCTCCGTAATGCGTCGCGCCACATCGGCGGCTCGCTTGCGCACGGCGACCTCTTCGCCGAAGAGTTCCCGCAGCAACTCGCGCACACGCGCCTTGTCCGCTGCGATCTCCCGCGCAAGCAGGCGCACCTGCTTCAGCCCACACGTTCTTTCGCGCAGCAACTCGCGCAAGTGCCCCATATAAACCACCAACTCTCCAGCAATATTGTTCTGCCAAGCGATTCCCTGCAAGGTGCAACTTACTCCGCAGTCGTCTCCGCGCTTTGACTGTCCGTTATCGACGATGCAGCATTCAGCCTTGACTCTAGTTGCGCGAAGGCTTCGCGGAGCGATGCGACCTCAGCCTCCAGCGCGCTGAGTCGCGTTTCAGTTGCCGCGTCCAGCCCTCGATCAACCTCGGCAAGAGCGCGTGGCGGAAGCCTTTCGGCGCTGGAGTCGCGCACCGGAGACTCAACCGGACCGCCCAGCAGATGCGCGTAGCGAGCCTCGCGCGCACCGGGTTGTCGCGGCAGCACGACCGCCAGTGGCCGATGCGTCTCGGAGGATGCTTCGTCCGTCGCCGCATCGGGGGTGGCGATCATTCGTGCCAGTGCACTCTCGACCGCGTCGAGGCCGTCGAAGCTGTACAGCCGGTCGGCGCGTGAGCGCAGCTCGCCCGGCGTCTGCGGACCGCGCAGAAACAGCAGGCAGAGCAGCGCCGTCTCGTCTCGCCGCAGATTCAGCACGGTGCGAACGCAGTGTTCGTACTTGGCCACGCGCGCCGAACGCACGACCGAAATCAGGCCCAAGTCTTCCAGCGCGTGCAGCGCTTGTAGGACCTCATCCTCGGTTAGGTCGAGGACAGGATCGCGGCTCGACCGCTGGTTGCAGGCGTTCACCAGAGCGTTCAGGGACAACGGGTAGTTCTCCGGCGTGGCAATCTCTTTCTCCATCAGCGAGCCGAGGACGCGAATCTCAATTGGGGTAAGGATCATCTCTTTAGGTTGCCACACTTCAGCGCCCGCCACCAACGCTGGCAAATAGAAAAGAAGGCTGACTATGTGCTGGCGGTTAAGGACAATCAGGGGCTGCTGGCCGAGCAGGGGAAGGATTCGTTTCTGCTGCTGGAGTCAACTGCGGTGTCTGAGGAGGTCGACTGCGGCCACGGGCGGGTTGAGCAGCGCAAATGTTCCGTGATCGTCGATTTGAGCCTGATCGAAAAAGCTGCGGAATGGGCGGCTTTACAGGGGTTGGTGCGCATCGAGAGTGAACGATATCACAAGGTGTCGGGAAAAATCGAGCGCGAAATCCGTTACTACATCACCAGCCTGAGACCCGACGCCGCACGACTGAACTCGGTGATTCGCCAGCACTGGAGCATCGAAAACAAACTACACTGGGTGCTGGATGTGGGCTTCAGTGAGGATCTGGACCGTAAACGTGCTGGCCACGCGGCGCAAAACTTTTCCCTGCTCAACCGCATCGCCTTGAACCTTCTCAAACAAGAAACGACCTTCAAGCGGGGCATCAAAGGAAAAAGGCTCAAAGCCGCGTGGAATCACCCGTACCTGCTAAAAATACTGGGAATTTGATATGCGTCGGCCCTGAATACCCTCGTGCTGGTACACCGTCAGCAATTGCTCGATCAGTGGCACGCAAGGTTGGCAATGTTTCTCAGCCTCCCAGCCAAGTCAATAGGTCAGGTTGGCGGCGGAAAGAGCGAGCGTAATGGTTTGGTAGACCTTGCCATCATCCAAAGCACTCACGACAAAGCAGGCGTGAAGGACTTCGTCGCAGAGTACGGTCAGGCCATTGTCGATGAATGCCATCATCTATCTGCATTTACATTCGAACAGGTAATGAAACAGGCAAAGGCGAAGTATGTCCTCGGTCTGGCGGCAACTCCTGAACGCAAAGACGGACACCATCCCATCATTTATATGCAGTGCGGTCCAATACGATACAAGGCCGCGCTCAAATTCCAAGTGAAACAGCTTTTTTTGAATTAATTCATATAGATAGCCGTAGTCGTGCCATGGAAAAGTGGGAAACGTCCTTTGTTTTTCATTTTTTCCATGGCTTTCCTGTGCCATCTCATAGCCTGTCTTGATGATGCACTGTTGCACTTGGACCTTGAATCCGCCCTTTATATAAATTCAACAACCTGCTCAATTATGACCAATATTGATACAATCTAATGTGCATGCCACCGTTGATTTGAGACTAGGTCTTTGACCGCGTAAATTTGTGCCATCCCACCTTGCTGCAAGAACAAGTACGCCGCAAGGATAAGGCACCCACTGAGGTACAACTTCAAGCGGTCAGGACACTAGTCTCAAATCTATGAGACCTTCAACACCAGAGAGTCGCCCAGAATAAGCGCAAACCGATAGTTATGTACGTCTGCTCTTGCACTGTTTCACAGGAGATAGTATGTCTGATAAATCTATTCCGCAGCCCTCGAGCTTGCGCCCTGCGACTCTGGCCATTCACACCAATCGCGCCTACGAGACGCTGTCGAATTCGATCCTCTATCCCATCCATCAGACGGCGACCTTCATTCACGACACGGTTGGCGTCACCAAGGGATACGGCTACTCGCGCGGCGAAAATCCTACGGTCAATGCGCTTGAGCAGGCTATCTCCGCGCTCGAGGGCACAGAGCATGCGGTCTGTTTTCGCTCCGGCATGGCGGCCCTCAGCACACTCTGCCTGACGCTTCTGAAGGCTGGCGATCATGTCATACTTTCTGACGTAATCTACGGGGGATCGTCCCGCCTCTTCGAGGCAATACTAAGCAATTTCGGCGTCGAGTACTCCTACCTCAATATGGTCGATCTCAACAGTGTCAAGCGCTCCATTCGGCCCAACACCCGAATGATCTTCGTCGAAACACCTGCAAATCCGACCATGAAACTGGCAGATATTCGAGGCCTTGCCGCCGTGGCCCACTCCCACGCCGATCTGACGCTTACCGTGGACAACACCTTTCTTACACCTCTATTGCAGGACAGTCTCTCGCTTGGCGCTGACGTCTCGATGCTGTCGACGACAAAGTATATTGACGGTCACAACGCAACGATCGGCGGTTCGCTTGCGACCCATGACTCTGAGCTAATAGAGCGTCTACGCCTGGTTCGCAAAACGTTGGGGAACATTCAAGCGCCCTTCGATGCCTGGCTTACGCTACAGGGAGTCAAGACGCTCCCCGCCCGACTCACTCTGCACTGCAAGCATGCCCAGCAGGTCGCGGAGTGGTTAGAGGCACACCCCTTGGTCGCAAAGGTCAACTATCCTGGGCTGGCCTCGTTTGCACAGCATGCGCTTGCAAGCCAGCAGCAGAAAGGCTTTGGCGGTATGCTCTCGTTCGAACTCGATGCCAACGCGGTGGATTCGCTGCACTTCATCGATGCGCTGCGACTTTGTACCTGCGCGGAGAGCCTTGGCAGCGTAGAGACACTGATCACCAATCCGGCCACGGCCTCTCACGTCGATATGCCGCGCGTGGAGCGCGTGCGACTAGGCATCTCCGACCATATGATCCGACTATCGGTCGGGCTGGAAGATCCTCTCGATCTGATTGCAGACTTCGAACAGGCCTTTACCTCGATCTTCGGCGGCACACGATGAACTTCGCCACTCGCCTGGTAAACTACGATGCCTGCCCGCAGGATCCATATCGAGCAATGAGTACGCCGATCTATCAGACCGCAACATTTGAACAGCTCAATGCGGACAGCTTTGGCGAATACGACTACTCGCGCAGCGGGAATCCAACTCGCCGCGTCTTGGAAGATCAGCTTGCATCACTCGAAGGTGGAGTTCGTGGATTCTGCTTTTCGAGCGGGATGGCAGCGATTGCCGCAGTCACTCATCTACTGAAACCGGGCGACGAGATCCTCGCCGACTGGGATCTCTACGGCGGCACCAGCCGACTCTTCGCAAAGATTCTGACTCGCTCGGGCATTCTCGTTCGCAGTGTAGATGCATCCGATCCCGGAAAAATCGAGGCGCAGATGACGCCGGCGACCCGGCTGATCTACGTTGAGTCTCCAACCAATCCCTTGCTGCGCGTCATTGATCTCAAAGCAGCCGCAGCGATTGCCCATCGGCATGGAGCGTACCTCTGCGTCGATAACAGCACGATGTCGCCGTATCTACAGAACCCCCTCAAGCTGGGCGCGGACATCGTGCTTCACTCGGCTACGAAGTTTCTCTGCGGACATAGCGATGTCATCGGCGGTGTGGTCGTCGTCAAAGACCAGACGCTGGTTGATGAGATCTACTTCCTACAGAACACTGAGGGCAGCGCGCTCGGCCCTTTCGATTGCTTCCTGCTCCTGCGTGGTCTGAAGACGCTGAAGCTGCGCATGGACGCGCAGCAACACAACGCCGAGGCGGTTGCAAGCTACCTTACGCAGCATGCGAAGATCTCTCAGGTCTACTATCCAGGGCTAACCCATCATGCGGGCTACGGCGTGCATCAAGCTCAGGCGCGCGGAGCCGGGGCCGTGCTCAGCGTAACCGCTGGCTCGCCAGAGAGAGCAAAGTATATTGCGGAACAAACGCAGCTATTTCGCATCTCGGTCAGCTTTGGCAGCGTCAACTCGACCATCAGCATTCCCAGCAAGATGTCTCATGCCAGCGTTCCAGTGGAACAGCGAGCCGCACGAGCCATCCCAGAAGATCTGCTCAGAATCTCGGTCGGCGTAGAAGATGCTGCAGATCTGCTAGAGGATCTGGACTCATGCCTCACTGCGCTGTAAGTGTCGAGAGCGCCAAGAAGTCGGGGTTCGGATGAGTAACCGCCTGTCAAATCAATGCCCGTCCCAACGGTCGAGTTGGGAGAGACTGGCAGAACTTCAATATTCTGGCAGGATAGATCTCCTAGCAATCTGACATCGGTACTGTAGATTCAAAGACTTCTGTGCTGACCTCCGACTTTTTGGCGCTCTCCGCGCCACGAAGACCTGACGAAACGAACCGGCTTGAAGGTCTACTTTG
>Ga0182011_10004581_pt1 | contig 11054 bp, 8 predicted proteins | sample 711E1DmetaG_FD_120481 | JGI IMG/M metagenome (GOLD analysis project Ga0182011, IMG submission 120481) | Permafrost microbial communities from Stordalen Mire, Sweden - 711E1D metaG | ecosystem: Environmental > Terrestrial > Soil > Wetlands > Permafrost | place: Sweden: Stordalen | collected... | reverse complement strand
ATGCTAATTATAATCCCGATGAGGATAGCCATTATGCCTAGTTCCATGGTCACCGGCAAACTTGCCATAATATCCGAAAGAATATTCGTATTGTCCCACATGGAAGTGCCCAAACTGCCGTGTAGAATGATATTGCTTACCCAGCGGACATACTGAACATACACCGGTACGTCGAGACCAAATGCATGCATAATTAACTGACGGTTAGCCGCAAGATTAAGGTTCGTTGGTTCCATTTGAGCTACGATCAGGTCGACAATATTTCCGGGGATGAACCTTACCATGAGGAAAACCACCATGGAAACTGCGATAACAGTTACTGGAATCCATAGTAGTCTTCGTACTACATACGCACCCATATCAACCTCTTAACATTTGATTAGATATCATTTTATCACGTATAAATTCCGATTAGAAACGGTATATCGATACTCTCTTATTTCAAGATCCGATCAAGTTTTTACAGTTGAGAATATTAGGCTGTTATTATTAGCAGCCCTGCTTCTCCAAATCGACGAATCAATTGTAAATGCGTCTCCAAATCTGGTGTACCATCACTCTCCTGCGCGAAGATCTCAGGAATACCTTTCCGGAGAACTGTTGATAAAACTATGTTTGTCCCAGCAATAATATCGTTTTGAAATTCTGCGGCAAATAACTTAATACATTTTTAAATGGTAATCTTTGATTTTAGCTTTCAATCTCCATTTTTCTTAGTACCCCATATTCTTTGAGGCTGGATTTATCTATTGGTAGGCCATTTGAGCATGTGATGATATTACCAAACATCAATTTTATTGGTAAACGGTAATAAGAAAGAACTCTACTGAATAACCTCCCAGTTTACCGGGAGGTTATTCAGTAATCCTGACTTACAAGATGGAATAATGATAAAGAAAGCGATAAGCTATTACTTACGAGACGGGTCTATCCAGTAATATGCCCATGACTCCTTCGCCCAGTAACCGAACATCTCACCATGCCAACCACAAAACCACGGCTGGTGTGCATCATGCTCGATACCTTGAACCCCTTGCACGATCCAAAAGTTGGTGAGTTCCATCATGTCTGCCTGGATCATTATGGACTGTTGGGTCGGTATATCCGTGGTGGCATTCATTTGGGCAACTAATGCATCATAAGCCGGGCTGTTGATGCGTGACCAGTTATTGAATTGGGTTGAGTAATAACCCAGTATCTGTCTGGTCGGCGCAGTCATGTTCCCAAAAGCATTATTAACCACAAACGCATTATATTGAAACGCGTTCTCGGCGTTCGTAAAAGAGACTTGGTCCATCAGGATTATTTTCATATTAACGCCAATCGCAGCAAAATAGTTCGCATATATTTGCATGAGGCCTGGATCTTCGTTACTAGCTACAAGTATTTCGGTGTTAAATCCGTTGGGATAGCCGGCGGCGGCGAGGAGCGCCTTGGCATTAGTCGGATTGTAGGTATAAGCGTCCTTTAAAGACTGCGGCCACTGAGCGTACGGAGTATACCATCCCGTCATACTCGTTGACATCACATCCGCAGGTGTAGACGGAACACCGCCGTTAAAGTAAGTTTTGGCTATAGTGGGCAGGTCTATTGCTTCCGTCAAAGCTTGTCTAACCCGGATGTCAGTAAAAGGTGCCTTGTCAATTCGTTCTTGCGCAGTGTACCAAGTCGTTGTGCGGGTTGTCCATAATAGCGATGGGTCGCTGGCCGTTAAAGAGAGTTGCTGGTCCCATGTAACATTCTCCTCAACATCAATCTTACCCGTACGGACTGCCGCCATCGCGGTTTGATCAACAGGAATAATCAGCATATTTATCTTGTTGATATAGGGTAAATGGTTCAGAGGATGCCGTTGATCGTACCCATAGTAGTTATTACTCTTTGTATAGTTGCCGGAGCTATCCGCAACATAATCTTCCAGCATGAATGGGCCGGTACCTACGACATTGTGCCAGTTGTTCATATCACCGTATTTCGCCACAACTTCCTGCGGCACAATCGCATTCGTGGTCACCGGATCCATTATTGCGTCAAAAATGGCCGATGACGGTGCAGAAAACTTGAACTCGACGGTATACTTGTCTACGGGAGTCACCGATTGAAGCGTATAAAATGTTGAATTTTCTTGCCCGGATACCGTGAAGCCAAGACCGCAAATCCGGTCATAGGTGTATACTACGTCGGCTGAGGTTAGTTCCCGGCCGTTAACCAGTTGGCTGGCCGGACTACTGGGATCAAGGGCAAAATCGACCCCTTGTTTTAGTTTGAAGATATAGTCAGAAAGACTCACTATCGTGTAACTAGCCACAAGATCTCCCGTCTTGATATTGTCAGGCGCCCATTTACCTGTGTAGTCCCATACCAAGGGGCTGACCAACATGTTCATGCCCCCCATTGATGACTGGAAGCAGTCCCAAGGGTTAGCTCGCCGGATATAGGCATCCCACCCGGCAGGATTAGCGGTCACTCTGTAGTTAAATGTGCCGCCGTATTGCGGTGTGCCAAGAGAATCCCACCAATTTCCTGTTGAAGTGGTTGTTGCAGTAACGGATGAAACCGGGGTTGTGGTCGAAGTGGGAACAATTGCCGTTGTTGTTACGGCTGTAGATGTAGTGGTGGATGCGGTGGTCGTGGTGGTGGTAACTGTTTTAGTCGATGCAGAACAAGATGTCAGTATGATTGAGGTTACCATGAGAAACGTGAGTAAGATCCAGACAATTCCTTTTTTCATTTATACCTCCGTTATTTAATATTGAATTCTCGAAATATTTTTAGAATATTTAAAATATGATATATTAGACCGGCCGAACAACTAACTCGCAGACCTGCTATTTTGACATGATCCTCGTCTTAAAGTCATTTGGATGGGTTCGAGCAGCTATTTCTAACACCCAAGCAACGTCTTTTCCGACATTGGCTATGGAATGTTTCACGTTTGAGTGGCAATAGATTAACGTATTGCCTCCAACAGTCTTTTTAACATCTCCCACAGAACCCTTGATTTGTCCCGAAATAACATAATAGATATGATGGTAAACCTCAGGGTCAGCGTGGTAATGCTCTTCTAAAGCACCTCCCGGTTGGATCTCATCCAGAGTTAGCGATACGTATATTGAACCTTTTCCCTTCGTTTCAATGCTAGCATCATGGAGAAAATTATGGCCTTGCATTCCCGGGTGACCATCCGCAGGCGCTCCGGTGGGCAATTTTGATTGTGCATACTCTATAATAAATGCTTCTTCGTTTTCTTCCATCGCTTGTTTACTCCTTTTAGGCCATTATTTTTTACGATAACTAAACACTTATTATTAATTTGTTTTTGTATATTCACTCTAAAGGTTTACAATCGTTTATATTCTTTTTGGTCGTACAATTCATATGAATATTCATGTAAATATCTGCCTGATAATCCACTAACGATGTCAGAAAATTTAAACAATGCTACCATCAATTTATAAACCTGTCAAGACCCACTCTCTTCCAAAGGTATTAATTTGGGTGTATAACCATATGGATAACTATCTAGTTAACCATATAAATTAGCAAATGATAGCATTGATTATCCCATTTGTCAATAGAGTTAGGGAGTCACGGTCTCAATATTGACAAATGTTTTCTATCCACCTAATATATGATATTAATATTTTATTGAATACTATTTATTGCGAGCGACGGTTTAGTTAAGTTTTGACTTTTCAATAATGAGTATTTGACCCTTTCCCATATACAAAATACTAAAAGAAAAGAAACGTTACCATTTTAAGTGATATAATCGTTTGAAAAGTTCAGAAGGAAATACTACATTTATTAATAAGGAAGACTATCTATGGCAAAAACAAATGAATCAGAGTCCAATTTTGAATTATGGCTGTCATTCGGTAAGGCACACCATTTAATTGAATTGGCCAGACAGAAAGAATTGAATCAATATCGTATTCCTCACCGTCAGACTCATGTTTTACGTACTATAAAAGCCCTCGGGGAAAACGCAACGTTAGCTGAAGTAGCAAAAGAAGTTGATAGACAACCTCATGTTATTTCAACGCAAACAATAAACATGGAAAAGGATGGGTTGATAAAAAGACTAAGAGAAACTCCCAAATCAAGTCTTTTGAGACTAGAGTTAACTGAGAAAGGGCTACAAATGGTAGAAGCCGCCAGTAAAAGTAAATCATTTGATGAAATCTTTGCATTTTTAACTAATAAAGAACGCCAACAAATGAAAGAAAACTTAGACTTTATGTCAAAAAATGCGGAGAAATATCTTTCCGATTAATATTGAACCCTGAATGTATTTTATTTTCGTAGAATCGAATTATACAGAGACTATTAAATGAAACGAGCCTATATTGATACCCCTGAAGGACAAATACATTACCGCATCGAAGGAAGGGGGGAACCGCTCCTTTTGCTGCACAAGGTCGGCTTATCATCTGATCAATTTACTGAAATGCTACCCATTCTCGGGAAAAATTATCTGGTTATTGCCATGGACATTCTGGGATGCGGCAATTCTGACCAACCCGCAAATAAATTTGGCCTTGAGGACTATGCCCGGAATACTATTCACTTCCTGGATGCGCTAAAGATTAAGAAAACCAATGTCGCAGGCCATCTTGTTGGAGCATCATTGGCGGTAGAAATGGCTGCAGCCTATCCCGAGAGGGTTGAAAAGATAGTATTGTGTTCATGCATTAATCTGGAGCCGGCATCATACAAGAAGATGCAGGATGAGTTTCGTAATAAACGGATGGAATTTAGAGAGGACGGTTCTCATCTGGTGGATTTGTGGAAATCAAAATACCGCATGTCCCGTCCCCCAATGAGTCTGGAGAATGTGCAGCGAACCATAGTTGATTATCTCAGATCAGGTTTGGGCACAAGAGCCGATGATTTGCACCGGGCGTTGTTTGAATGGGATATAGAAACGCGGCTACCGCTGATAAAGTGCCCAACATTGCTTTTATATAATAGAGGAGATTCGGAACTTTCCGGACTTGAAGCTACAAAGAAGCTGATTCACAAGTGTCAGACAAAGATAATCGAGGGGCCACATTCTTTCACATTTTGGGAAAAACCCGAAGCTCTATCACAGGTAATCATTGAGTTTCTAAAGAATCAAAGAGTATGATAATTTACTAGTATATTCAGCAAAAAGGAGCCCGCATACCGGTATCCCGGGAATTTTTTAGGATTCAATCTAACGCATTAACATTGTAACTAATTATTACCCTTCCTTGTGTTATACTTTGATATCAATTTTTGCGTCACTTCAATTTCCCCTAATAAATTTATGCTATTGACAAATTTTGAATTCAATGATATTATTTCGCTAATTTATATGATTATCTAGTTAGTTATCCATATGGATAACTAACTAGAAATATTAGTACTTTAATCAGCTAAACTATTCACCAACACAAAGATACTTTTTGTGAGTTCAAAATTTTCCTGTGATTATTTATCGTAAGGCTGGCCCTGCCAGGGGAATCCAGGGTTCTGTGAGTTAAGTTGTTGGATTCACAGCTAAGTTTGTGGTTGTCCCCTCCCGTGTTCGGAGCCCTGGGAGTAATCGGGGTTAGTGGCCCGGCCAGTCTTACTTATTATGATTTACATAATATTAGTGTGCTAAAAACGGGTTATTAATCAACATTCAATTAATTTGGAAAAGATATAAAGGGGGTATTCTCAATGACTGCTGTTAAACGAGTATTCATGGTAGATGGGAAGCCATTCTTTCCACTAGGCGCACAGTCCGGTACATCGAATGCGTATAACGACAAAGAGTCTGAACCCGCGTTCAAGGCAGTCAAAGCACTCCACGGCAACACCCTGTGGACCGATGTCTATTGGGAAAACATCGAAAAGGAAGAAGGTAAGTTCGACTTTACCATGGTCGATGATTTAATCGCCAGCGGCCGCCGGTATGGCCTCAAGCTGATTCTGGAGTGGTTTGCCACCTGGAAGAATGCAAACATGGATTACGCCCCGGATTGGGTGAAGACCAACCCGCAACGCTTTAAACGGGTTACTTCACCTACCGGGATGGATTTGTGGACACTTTCCCCTCATTGTCAGGAAAATTTGGATGCAGACAAAAAGGCATTCGAGGCTTTGTGCAAGTATCTGAAGGTCAAAGACAGTAAAGAGCACACCGTTATCGGTTTACAGATTGAGAACGAGCCCGGTATCCTCGGCAGTGACCGTGATTATGGGCCTGAAGCTCAGAAAATATTTGATAGTCCTGTACCTGCCAAACTAATCGCTGACATGAAGAAACGCGGCAAGGGTGAAGTCTACAACATCTGGCAAAAGGCGGGCGGTAGAGAATCAGGTACATGGACGGAATTGTTCGGTTGGACGGCCGGCGAATTTATGTCAGCCTGGGCAATTGCCAATTATATTGACAGTATCGCCGCCGCAGGAAAAGCTATTTATGACATCCCCATGTATTCCAATGTCTGGGTGATGGAGATACATCGTGCGAATGTAGTCTGGATGACGGCAGGGGAAACCTATCCATCAGGCGGTGCGGTACGTAAAACACTGGATATCTTCAAATGGTTTACGCCGCATGTGGACATGATTACACCGGACATTAAACCCTATAATCACCGGTTCTGGGATGCGATGTGCGCCACCTATTCCCGTGATGATAATCCACTTTTCTTCTCTGAAACGCCACCATTCCTGAACCTGTTCCGGGCCATCGCCGACTACAACCTTATCGGTTACAGCCGTATGAGCGGAACCGAAAACGTCGCTGATGAAAATGGTAAACTTCGTCCCGAATACCAGATTGGAGCGAACACCTACTGGTGCATTGCATCAGCGATCCCGTTGATTATCAAGTACCAGGGCACAGGCAAAATGCATGCCATCGTCCAGGAAGAAGATATCGGCGCTATGCTCTTGGATCTGGAAGGCTATTATTGTGCTGTCATATTCGCCGACGGCCCCCAACGCCGCCTCGGCACTGACTGGCAGCACAAGAAAATAGTTTCGGAAGGGGAAAACAACGGTCCCGCCGGCCTTGATCGGGGACGTGGTCTATTGGTCCAGGCAAGCAGAAATGAGTTTTATATCCTGGGTGCTAAATTCCGTGTCTTCTTCCGCCCAAAGATGCCCCCCGCTAAATTACTGGATGTAACGTTTGTCGCTGACCGTTTTCAGGAAAGTCTAATTCACCAGCTCAAAGTGGATGAAGGCCATTTCGACGATAATGGTAATTTCATTGTTGACCGGCGACGCAATGGAGATGCGATAGATGGAGGAATATGGGTAGAACCTGACCTCGGAATAGTGCGTATCATAAGGTGTGATTAATAATCTCGAAGGGAATCCCAGTTATCCAGCAGAGTCTTGTTGTTTTCAAATGCCAGAACCTTGGAAACGAAACTTTTATCATTCGAGTAGAGTGTTTAACAATCGAGGGCAGTAACAGTTTAAAACTGATATTACTGCCCTCGAACTATTTTCACTTAAATTATTCTTTAGCTTTACAGGAGCTAACCACGGTTAAATATTATTTTTCTTGTTTTTGAGTTAGCTCTTTTCTAATAGTTCAAGAAATCCTTTAGCTGGAATAACAGTCGACTGATGATAGAATACCTTTTCCAGCAGGACTTTATGGAGTTCTGGATCGCGGTCCATACAACAATCAGAGATCAGATATAATTTATAATTTATGTCCGCTCCCCACCGGAGTGTAGACATGACAGCACCGCTGGTAAAAATACCCATTATAACAAGTGTATCGATCCCGAGTTTTTTCATTCTCTCATCCAGATTTGTCGTTGAGAACGCTCCGCTGTTCTTTTTAATCAGCACTACGTCCTGAGGTTGGCGAATTATTTGAGGATGAATCTCTACATCGGGTGTGGCCTCTCCCTTATTTACAAAGAAGACAGGGATACCTTTCTGACGAACGGCGGATAAAACTTTGTTTGCCCTAGCAATAATATCGTTTTGAAATTCTTTAGAAAAAAAACCTAGTGTTTTTGGCTGATAATCGATGACAACGACCGCTGTTTTACTTTTTACAAATGATGCAGGAATTACCACTATTTCTTCTCCTTCGTCTACTTTTCATTTCTTCAAGATTATTGCCCCGATATATTAATCATCAAAACAATTATTTTATTTACCGCTAATAAATAACTTCCTCCTCCGTCAATTTGGTGATCTCATTATCAGACATGCCGAGTAGTGTTTTAAAAACGTAGCCATTATGTTGTCCGAGGCACGGAGCCGGGGGATTAGTTGCCGTCAAGGCCGATGTCCACGGAGAACGGAAGACGGTGCTTTTGCCCGCTTCAGGATGATTTTGCTCAATATAGACACCGCGCGCTTTTACGTGGGGGTCATTAATGAGTTCCTCTACATTAAGGGATGCGCCGGCGGCTACACCGGCTTTCTGCAGCTTGTTCATTACCTCATAATGGGTAAAATCCTTTGTCCAACTGCTGATTATGTTGTCCAGTTCATCCTGATTTTGCCAACGACTAAATTGGTCAGCGAATCTTTCATCTTTGATCAAATTTGTTTTGCCAATAGCCTTACAGAAAGCTTTCCATTCTTCATCTGTCCCGACTGCAATAGCAACCCATTTGTCTTTACCTTTACAAGGATAAATCGAATGTGGCGCCATAATTTCGTCACGATTTCCCATGCGCGGGCGCATTCTCCTGTTCATCGAATATTCCATGATAATCTCCGGGAGATAAGAAGTTATTCCTTCACTCTGAGCGACATCAACATTCTGTCCCAACCCGGTTCTGTCGCGATAATTTAATGCGGCGACCACTCCAAGCGCGCCCCACATACCGCCGGCAGGGTCAGCGGGGTTGGCTCCTGCTAAAATTGGATCCTCGCCCACATGGCCGTGTGAAAAGGTCATTCCGCTTGCTGCCTGTATGGTGGGCCCATAAGCAACATAATCCTTATTCGGGCCGGAGCTTCCGAAACCCGGTAATGATACCAGGATAATATCGGGTTTTACTGCTTTTAAAACCTTGTAATCCAAACCCCAGCTGGGCATTACGCGGGGTGTATAGTTTGTAATAATTACATCGCTAATCTTGACAAGCTCCTTGAATACTTTCACCGCGCCTGGTTTTCTCATATTCAGGGTAATGCTTTTGGTACCGCGATTAGTGAAATTGAACTCTCCTGAATTTACCCCCCCGGCTGCTCCCAACTTAAAATGCCATCGGTTGTTATCAAGCTTCCGCTTTGACTCAACCTTGATAACCTCGGCTCCCATGTCTGCTAAGATTGATCCAGTCCATGAACCCGCCCAACCCCAAGTACAGGCAATAACTCTTATCCCTTTAAGATATGCGATACCCATTTTTATCTTCCTGCCTCAATTTAAATTCTTAAATAACCCCGGCTTCTTCCATCTTGACCAGGTCGGACTTGGTGTATCCAAGTCGTGTGCAATATATCTCTTCGTTATTTTGCCCCAGGAGCGGCGCCGCTGTCGGTGCTTCTTTCGGAATGTCTGAAAATATATAGGGTATACCGGGGTATTTTAATTTCCCGGTCACAGGATGGTCTACTTCTACGAAAAATCCGCGTGCTGCCATTTGTCTGTCTTGAAGTACCTGTTCGGGCGAATAAACTGCACCAATTGGTATTCTGTTTTCCTGACTGGTCCGATAGATTTCATCTACAGTACGCGGCATCGTCCATTCCAAAATTAAAGGTTTTAGTTCATCCCAATGTTTAGCCCGGGTCGGATAATCTTTAAAGATTTCTTTATCAGCCCAGGCAGGATGCCCCATCACTTTGTCTACAAATTGCTGCCAGTGCTCTTCCCGTACAAAACCATTATGAATATAACCGTCTTTACAGGGAAGAAGATGATGCGGCGCAACCGATAATGGCCCTGCCCTGGAAGCAATCCTCTTCGTATAGGAATAGCTGTATATTGGGTTCATGACGTCAGGCATAACACATTCCTGCTCGGAAATATCCAGTTGTTCGCCTGTGTTTGTTCCCCGGTGATAAAGCAGAGCTCCCAGTGTCGCTACTGCCGCACTCAGTCCAGCCTGGTGACTAAAAAGATGAGCCGGATATTTAATTGGTGCCCTGCTGGTATCTGGCTCGCGAGTTGAAAGAAAACCCACGCCTCCCATCTCAGTCATAACCAGCTCACCACCTTTATAGTCCTTATAAGGTCCTGTCTGTCCGAAGGGAGTGATTGAAGTCATGATGATACCGGGATTAATTTTCTTAACACGGGCATAAGTAAGCTTAAGTTCTTTCATTCTTTTAGGAGGATTATTCTCCACAAAAATATCAGCATTATGGAGAAGTTGAGCGAATATCTTTCTGCCTGTCTCCGTTTCCGGATTCAAAGTAACTACCTTTTTATTCATATTAAGGTAGAGGAACAAACCGCTGCGCTCTAAACCGGTAACGTCTCCTAATAAAGGCTCCTGTCTTCTGGCTTCATCACCACAAGGCTCTTCAATTTTTATAACCTCAGCCCCCAGGTCTGCCAGAATTTTGGCACAGAACGGGCCGGAGATTAAGTGCCCATACTCGATTACTTTTACTCCCTGTAATATTTTGTAAAACAACTGTTACCTCCTGAAATATTACTAAAATATTATCTTACCTAATCAAATTATCTTGAACTGATTTGAAGTAAAACAGTTTAATAAAAATGAGAAACAATATTACATTACATCTATTGTTGCCTATTGACAAAATAAATAATCGATGATATTATTTCGCTAATTTATACGGTTATCTAGATAGTTATCCATATGGATTAGTATTTAAGATACTAATATATTAAATAGATACTAATCATTTGTCAATAGGGGAATTGAACATTAACAGAACAAGTTTATCAATGTTTAAGTATTTTAGGGCGTTAAGGAATAAATGATTATTTATCGTAAGGCCGGCCTTGCCAGGGGAATCAAGGGTACTGAGAGTTTCGTGGTTGGGCTCTCAGCTAAGTGTTGCAGGATGCCCCTCCCGTGTTCGGAGCCCTGGGAGTAATCGGGGTTGGTGGCCTGGCCGGCCTTACTATTATT
>Ga0182011_10004580_pt1 | contig 11055 bp, 7 predicted proteins | sample 711E1DmetaG_FD_120481 | JGI IMG/M metagenome (GOLD analysis project Ga0182011, IMG submission 120481) | Permafrost microbial communities from Stordalen Mire, Sweden - 711E1D metaG | ecosystem: Environmental > Terrestrial > Soil > Wetlands > Permafrost | place: Sweden: Stordalen | collected... | reverse complement strand
GGAAATGTCACCGTGGAGCAGAGCTTTATCGATGAGCAACGCAGCGTATTGCCAGGAGATTATGTGAGACTCTCGGTGGCCGACTCCGGCATTGGCATGAGCAAGGAGGTTCAGCGCGGCATCTTCGAGCCGTTCTTTACCACCAAGGAGGTCGGCAAAGGGCCAGGCCTAGGGCTGGCAACGATCTACGGAATCGTGAAGCAGAGTTGCGGCCATGTGTGGGCAGAGAGCAAACCCGGACAAGGTGCCCGCTTCACTATCTACCTGCCAAAGATCGAGCGAGCGACGATCCTGTCCCTTCCCACTCCAGCCAACGCGCCTCCGCGAGGAACCGAGACGATTCTAGTCGTCGAAGACGAGGATCCGCTGCGCAAGGGAATCTGCAATTTGCTGAGCAATCTTGGGTACACCGTGCTGTCGGCCAGCTCCGGCGAAGAGGCGCTGGCGGTCGCACGCGAGCCCAATACAATTCACCTGCTGCTCACCGATGTCGTCATGCCGAAGATGAGCGGTCGAGAGCTGGCGCAGATTTTGGGAGACCTGCGACCCCAGATGAAGATCATTTACATGTCTGGCTACACCGACGACGCTGCACTGCGATATGGCATCCATGAACTTCGCACTGCCTTCCTGCAAAAGCCCTTTGGGCTCGGAGCGTTGGCGCATAAGGTACGCGACTCGCTGGGGCAAACCGACGCGGTGCAGTGATCTACACACTCGCAGCGGCCCACACTGATCGCGGGCTCATCAACCGGAAAGTTGTTGATTCCGTTCGATTGCGTCCCCCACAAAGAAGTCTTCGTATTTCTCTATAAGTGAAGAGGATCTACTGAGCGCTTGTAGTTGTAGCGGGTTGCGCGGCGTGTCCCAGAGCTATGTGGACCGTGTCTCCCTTTACGACGCGGTGACCGGGTAGAGGGTTTTGCGCAACGATGATGGAGGAATAATGCGGAATCCCTGCTGACGGTGCGGTTGTGGAAGGCTCTCCGGCAGGCGACGCAGCCTCGGTCGACAAGACCAGATGCAGTCCGGCGCTGGCCGCGCGCACACTAGCAGTCGCGTAGCTGAACCCAATCAGCGATGGCATGACGTAGGCCACCGGATGCGCTGTGTCTGGGTCGCTGACCAGCAGGCTGATGCGTGGGCCGTCAACTCCACCCGCGTTGGCCGGTGGCGTCTGCGCTAGAACAATGTCGGAGTCGCCCACAATCGCCAGATGCGCCACCGTTCCCAGTTCCAGCGCGACTCGGCGGATCCCCACCGTCGCAGCGCGCTCGTCCAGCCCCGTCAGGTTGGGAATGTTGACCACCTGTGCGCCGAGCGACTGGGTGATACGCACCGGCCACTCGCGGCGTACGCGCGACCCGGCCGCCGGATCCTGCGCCAGAACGCGTCCGGCGGGCACGTCGGCGGAGTAAAAGCTGTTCTCCAGATTGAGATGGATGCCCTTGCTCGCGGCCAGAGCGCTGGCGTCGTCCACGCTGAGGCCGGTCAGAGTAGGAACCACCGCCTCGCGGCCATGAATCGCCAGCCGCATTGCGATGAACGCCGACAGCAACGCCACGGCGACCAGAGCCAGCGCACCCAGCGCAAGAGTAAAAAATCGCTTCACCGCAGCGTCTCCCTAAATCGTATTCTACCTTGCCTCACAAGTAGCAGAAATTGCCGAACCAAACTGCATAAGCCACACGGCTCGGCTCAAACTTGGGTACGATTGTATACACACCCCGAAGCCCAGTGCGCAAACCGCTTCGTGCAATTGATTCGGATGATATGCAGATTTTAATTTCTGGAATGCATTGCATTTAACGTGCAACTTTCGTGTGATATTATGCAACTTTTGTGCTAATCTTTCCCTATACAGGTTATGCAACTTTTGTGTTATGCACTTCATCGAATAAGAACGATCAGGTAAAAATCTTGTTTACAACCGGATAGACAGTAAAGGGCCACCATGAAGACTCCCCACATTGGCATTCAATCTGTCGCTCTTGCATTAATTTTGCTGCCTACTGCGGCTGGCATTGTCGCAATTGACGCCTCGGCTACCTGCCAGCGATTTGTACGCACCTACATTACAGTCCCGGTGCGACAACATGTCAGCAAGGCGACTGCAATGGCGTGGGCCAAGTGGCGCGTCGGCCATCCCAACTGGAAGCCAAAACCCGGTGCGAAGAGGATTGGCGTTCCCATGACACGCGTGGAGTCGATCAAGAAAGTGGACTTTGCCTGCGATATCGATACCGATCCGTCCATTCTGGACTCGCTGCTTGCGTCGATCCCGCCGACGGAGCCACCCATGTCTGAGCCTCCGGTTGAGGAGATCTCGCAGATTGCCCCCCCGACGCTGGCTCACGGAACGCCAATTCCCTACGTCGACAACAACCCCAGTGGGCCGGTTGCTCCTTATGTGCCTACGATTCCGACTACCGGGACGACACCAATTACACCACCAATCACCGATGTGACCCCAGAGCCCTCCAGCCTACTGCTGCTTGCCACAGGCATTGCGACGTGCAGTCTCTTCTGGCGACGCCGGATTCCCTGCCGCGCGTAGCTGGTGAGTTCCTATTCCGGTTTGCGTTTGCTTAGGCGGATGCGGGTGATCTCTTCCATACGCTGGGCGAGCAGACGCTCGCGCCCTTCTTGCGTCGGGTGGTAGTAGTGGCGACCGACGAGCGACGGAGGCATGCACTCCATATCCGCCACGCGGCCCTCCACATCGTGCGCGTACTGGTAGCCCTTGCCATAGTCGAGAGACTTCATCAGCTTAGTCGGAGCGTTGCGCAGATGCAGCGGAACCGGCTCTGCGGCGGTGGCTTCGATCTCTCGCTTGATGGCTCCGTAGGCCTTGTAGACCGAATTCGACTTCGGCGCGAGGGCGAGATAGACGACTGCCTGAGCCAAAGCCAGATCGCCCTCCGGCGGACCAAGAAAGTGCATGGCATCGCGCGCCGAGAGGCACAAGTTCAACGCCTCCGGCGCAGCCAGCCCAATATCTTCGACTGCCATGCGCACGACGCGACGCGCAACGTACATGGGGTCCTCGCCAGCCTGCAACATCCGCCCCAGCCAGTAGAGCGATGCGTCGGCGTCGGAGTTCCGCACGGATTTATGCAGCGCGGAGATGATGTCGTAGTGCTGCTCTCCTTGCTTGTCATACAGCAGGACGCGCCGCTGTAGAGCCTCGGCGGCAATCTCCTTGGTGATGCGCCGCGCCGTGTCCTCTCCTGCAAGACTCGCCGCCACATCCAGCGCGTTCAGCGCGTTGCGCGCGTCACCGCTGGCGTAAGACGCAATCGTCGCCAAAGCTCCTTCGTCCGCCGAGATTCCCGCCTCACCGAGGCCACGAGCCTTGTCCCCCAGTGCTCGCACCAGCAGCGCCACAATCTGGTCCTCGCTCAACGCCTGCAGCGTGTAGACGCGGCAGCGCGAGAGCAGCGCGGCGTTCAGCTCAAACGAAGGATTCTCCGTCGTCGCGCCGATCAGGCGAATCGACCCGCGTTCGACGTAAGGCAGAAACGCGTCCTGTTGCGCCTTGTTGAAGCGATGAATCTCGTCGATGAAGAGAATAGTGCGCGAACCAAATTCGGCGGCTTTCTCCGCGTCGGCCATTACACCCTTGATCTCCTTGATCCCGGACAGCACTGCCGAGAACTCGATGAAGGTCGACTGCGTCATCGCGGCAATAATCTTGGCTAGCGTCGTCTTGCCCGTGCCGGGAGGCCCCCAGAAGATCATAGACGTCGCGTCATCGTGGGCAATCGCCAACGCCAGCGGCTTGCCCGCTCCCAACAAGTGCTCCTGCCCGACGAACTCGTCGAGTGTGCGCGGCCGCATCCGCTCCGCCAGCGGTGTTTGGCTGGCCTGCGCCGCCGTGCCTGCCGGATTGGGATTGAAGAGACTCATACGGCAGTGGTGAGTGGTGAGTTGTGAGCTGTGAGTTGCGATACGGCTTCCTGTGGATGCACCGCTGCTCGCTGCCGCGCGGCTTCGTAGAGGAGGAGCGAACCGGCGACGGAGGCGTTGAGGCTCTCCACGCCTCCCGGCGTAGGAATCGTAATGCGCTCATCGGCTAGGGCGAGCCACTCGACGCCAAGGCCCGCGCCCTCGTTGCCGATCAGCAACGCACAGGCGTGCGTCAGGTCGACCTTGGCGACCGAAGCCACCTCATTCTGCGGGGCAACTGCGGCAAGGAGACGAACGTCCTGAGACTTCAACGCGAGCAGTTGATTGGCGTTGGTCTCCACCACCGGAACGCGGAAGACTGACCCCGCCGAGGCGCGCAGAGCTTTCTGGTTCCACTCGCTGACTGTGCCGGGAGTGGTCAGAACCGCCGTCGCGCCAAAGGCCTCCGCCGAGCGAATCAGCGTGCCCAAGTTGCCGGGATCTTGCAGCCCAGCCGCGACCAGAAACAGCGCATCCGGCGCAATCGTCGCCGCCATCTCCCAACGTGGCGGCAACAGCAGCGCGGCAATTCCCTGCGGGTGCTGCGTCACGACCGCGCTGGCAAAAACCTCGTCGGCCAGAACCAGCAGCTCAACCGCGCGCGGCAGCCACTCAGGCGGTGAGACGCGTTCCGCAAGAAAGATCGTCTTTAGCGGAAGACCGCTGCGAATCGCCTCTTGCAGCAGGTTTTCGCCCTCAATGGCGACCAAGCCGCCGGAGAGTCGCGCGTGTCCAGCAAAGGCCGCGCGAAGCTGTTTGACCCGCGCGTTGGCGCGGCTAGTGACGAGGATTGGAGACTCAGGCATCTACTGAATCTTACGCCAGAATGACGATGCACTCCGACGCGCAAAAAGGAGCGCCAACGAATCGGCGCTCCCACTGTCTTTCACTCACAACTGCTTTACTGACGCGAGACGGGCTGCGTAGCGGGCAGGACCGGCATCGCTGCGGCCAGCACTGGCGGAGTCTCCTCTTCCAGCTCCGTCAGCTTCTCCTCCAGCGCAATCTGCAACACCTCGTCCATCTGCTCAACGAAGTGCAGCTTCATCTCGGTCTTCAGCAGCTCGGGAAAGTCGGCCAGATCCTTGCGGTTGTCCGCAGGCACGATGACCTCGAAGATGCCCGCGCGATGCGCCGCCAGCAACTTCTCCTTCAGACCGCCGATGGCCAGCACCTTACCGCGCAGCGTGATCTCGCCGGTCATCGCAATGTCTCGCCGCACCTTGATCTTGGTCAGTGCGCTGGCAAGAGCGGTGGCCAGCGTAATCCCCGCCGATGGCCCGTCCTTGGGAATCGCGCCCTCCGGCACATGGACGTGAATGTCAACGTGGCGATAGAACTCGCGGCTCAGGCCCAGATGTTGCGCACGCGAGCGGATATAGCTGAGTGCGGCCTGCGCCGACTCCTGCATCACATCGCCGAGCTGCCCGGTCGTGGTCAGTTTGCCCTTGCCGTCGAGCACCTGCACCTCGGTCTGCAAGATCGTCCCGCCAACCTCGGTCCAAGCAAGGCCCGTGACGAGGCCAATCTCACTCTTCTCCTGCGCCATCGAGTCGCGGAACTTCTCCACGCCCAACAGGCCGCTCAAGTTCTCGCCGGTCAACAGCTCGCGATGATCCGCTCCGCTCTCGACCACCTTGCGCGCCACCTTGCGACAGACGTTGCCGATCTCGCGCTCCAGATTGCGCACGCCAGCCTCGCGCGTGTAGCCGCGAATGATCCCCTGTAATGCACCGTCCTCGAAGACCACCTGCTCCTCGGTCAACCCGGTGGCCTCGCGCTGCTTCTTCACCAGATACTGCTTGGCGATCTCCATCTTCTCCAGTTCGGTGTAGCCGTGCAGCCGCAGAATCTCCATGCGATCCTGCAAGGCGCTGGGGATGGTGTGCAGTACGTTTGCAGTCGCGACAAACAGCACACTCGACAGGTCATACTCCACATCGAGATAGTGATCCTGAAACGACGTGTTTTGCTCCGGGTCCAGAACCTCCAGCAGCGCGCTCGCCGGATCGCCGCGAAAGTCTGAGGCCATCTTGTCGATCTCATCCAGCATGAAGACCGGGTTCTTGGTCCCAGCTTTTTTCATCGACTGAATGATCTGCCCGGGCAGCGCGCCAATGTACGTCCTCCGATGCCCGCGAATCTCGGCCTCGTCCCGCACTCCGCCCAGCGACAGCCGCACAAACTTGCGCCCTGTGGCCTTGGCAATCGACATTCCCAGCGATGTCTTGCCCACCCCGGGAGGCCCCACGAAGCACAGAATCGATCCCTTGGGATTCTTCACTAACTGGCGCACGGCGAGGAACTCCAGAATGCGTTCCTTAATCTTATCCAGCCCGTAGTGGTCGGTGTTGAGAATCTCCTGCGCGTGCTCGATCGAGCGAATCTCCTTCGACCGCTTCTTCCACGGCACGGCCAGCAGCCAGTCGAGATAGTTGCGCGATACGGTCGATTCGGCCGACATCGGCGGCATTGCCTCCAACTTGCGCAACTCCTGCAAGCTCTTCTCGATCACATCCTTCGGCATCCCAGCCTGTTCGATCTTCTTCCTCAACTCGTCGAACTCGGACTTCTCGCCGCGGCCCAGCTCCTTCTGGATGGCCTTGATCTTCTCGTTGAGGTAGTACTCCTTCTGCGCCTTCTCCATCTGCCGCTTCACCCGCGACTGGATGGTGCGATCCATGTTGAGCTTCTCAATCGCCACGTCCAGCACATCGCCCACGCGCGCCAGCCGCGTCTCCGGGTCGAAGACATCGAGCAACTGCTGCTTCTCGTCGATGGTAAGTTGCAGGCTCGCGGCGATTGTGTCGGCCAGCTTCGAGGGCTCATCCATGCGGACGCCCGCGGCCAGCGTCTCGTGGTTCAACGACTGCTGTAGCTTCACATACTGCTCAAAGAGCGTGTGAACGCGCTGCATCGACTGCTCGACCAGCGGCGTAATCGTGAGTTGCGTCTTGCCGGTGCGCACCGTGGCGACGAAGTAGCCGTCGTCGTCGGTAACCTCCAGCGAGCGTGCCCGCTCGACGCCCTCAACCAGCACCTTGATATTGCCGTCCGGCATACGCACACTCTGGACGATGTTGCCGATGGTACCAGTCTCGTAGATGTCGTCCGCGCTGGGCTCGTCAACCGCGGCGTCGTGTTGGGTGGCGAGGAAGATCTTGCGGTCGCCCGCCAACGCCTCCTCCAGCGCGCGCACACTCGACGCCCGTCCCACCACAAACGGAGTCATCATGTGGGGAAAGATGACCATATCTCGAATGGGCATCATTGGCAGCTTGCGCGGCTCGCTGTTCAATACGTTTTTAGATTGATTCGCCATCGTCTTCCCCGTTCAAACTGCACTGCCGTGTGCTACCGCGCTTTAAGTAGGCGTTTAACACTGTCCAGTGATTGTAATGCCTTGGTGCGTCCCGCATCCCGAACTTTTTCAGCGAACAACATCTTCTAGCCCAAAAGGAAAAACGGGAGTCCGCAAACCGCGCGAATTCCCGCCTTTCTCAGAACTCACTTGTCCTCGCAGGAAAAAGCGTTCGATCTTGCTCCGCGAAAAAGTTCTACCCCGCCTTCTCCAACAAACTAAGCAACGTCAGCGAGTGCTTCTTCACCATCTCTGCGGTGATTGTCAGGTCCGATGCTTGTTTGTTTCCCGGGACGTAGTACATCAGGTCCAGCATCAACTCTTCCAGAATCATGCGCAGCCCGCGCGCTCCCACCTTGCGCTGCAATGCCTCGCGAGCGATCTCGCGCGCAGCCTCTTCGGAGAAGGTAATCTTCACCCCCTCGTAGTCGAAGAGCTTGGCGTACTGCTTCAGAATCGCATTGCGCGGCTTGGTCAGAATCTCGATCAGCGCCGTCTCGTCCAACTCGTCGAGAATGCCCAGCACAGGCAGCCGTCCGACAAACTCCGGGATCAGCCCGTACTTCAGCAGGTCCTGCGGTTCGGCCTGGCGCAGCAGCTCGGCATCGCGTTGCGCGCGAATCGGAGTTACCTCGCCTTCCTTCGCATCCGGGTCGGCCAAGGTGCGGAAGCCCAGCGCCTTCTTGCCCACGCGTCGTCCAATCACCTTCTCCAGCCCAACAAAAGCGCCGCCGCAGATGAACAAAATGTTGGTCGTATCGACCGCCGTAAACTCCTGATGCGGATGCTTGCGCCCGCCCTGTGGTGGAACATTTGCGACTGTACCTTCGAGCAGCTTCAGCAGAGCCTGCTGCACGCCCTCACCGGAAACGTCGCGCGTGATCGAAGGATTCTCGTCCTTGCGCCCAATCTTGTCGATCTCGTCGATATAGATGATGCCGCTCTGCGCCCGCGCCACATCGCCCTCAGCCGCCTGCAGCAGCTTTAGGATGATGTTCTCCACGTCCTCGCCGACGTAGCCCGCCTCAGTCAGCGTCGTCGCATCGACAATCGCGAACGGCACGTCCAGCATCTTGGCCAACGTCTGCGCCAGCAGCGTCTTGCCCGAACCAGTCGGTCCCACCAACAGGATGTTCGACTTCGCCAACTCCACATCATTGCCGCGTACCTTGTTCATTTGAATGCGCTTGTAGTGGTTGTAGACGGCGACCGCCAGTTTCTTCTTGGTCTGGTCTTGGCCGATGACGTACTCGTCCAGAAACGCCTTCACCTCTTGCGGCTTGGGCAACTGAGCTGGCGCGGCACCCGGCGCAGTCTCGCCCCGGTCGTCTTCCAGAATCGAGTTGCAAACCCCAACGCACTCATCGCAGATGTAAGCCCGCGGATAGTCGGAGGGAGAGGAGATCAGTTTTGCCACAGCGTCTTGCGACTTGTGGCAGAACGAGCAGCGTAGCGATTCGTCTGTACTGCGAGACGTTTTCATTAATTCGTCAACTCCTGAAATGCCAAACCGACTGATAAAAGGACTGCCTTGGGGAACTTCTAAAGTCTACACCGGAACCCTACTTCGTCCACTACACAGTAGTCATCAAGATTCCTCTATTAGGGCACTGCCTTTAGTACTGCATTCCGCAAGCAATATCGACCGCGCGCAAAGAACTGTAATTCAAAGGAGATGCAGCAATTTAGCGGGCGTCCCACTCTGGCCCAGCGCTGCTACGCGAACCTCGAAAGTCACCCTTTGCAATAAGAACCCCGGCCATTTCAGCCGGGGTCCGCAAAAATAGTTGCTAAAGTTTCTACGTTCGTGGCCGATCTAACTACGTTCGTGGCCGATCAATAATGTCATCGATGATGCCATACTCCTTCGACTGCTCGGCCGTCATGATGAAGTCGCGCTCCACATCGCGTTCGATGCGGTCCAGCGACTGCCCCGTCGACTTGCTCATCAGCTTGTTGGTGATCTCGCGGATGCGCAGAATCTCTCGCGCGTGGATGTCGATGTCGGTAGCCTGACCGCTCAGCCCGCCCATCGACGGCTGATGGATCAGAATCCTCGCGTTGGGCAAGGCAAACCGCTTGCCATGCTTGCCCGCCATCAACAGAAACGCGCCCATCGATGCCGCCTGTCCGATGCACAACGTCTGCACATCGTTCTTGATGTACTGCATCGTGTCGTAGATCGCCAGCCCCGCCGTAATCGATCCGCCGGGAGAGTTGATGTACAGTTGGATGTCCTTCTCCGGGTCCTCGCCGCTCAGAAACAGCAACTGTGCAATGATGACGTTGGCAATGTTGTCGTCGATCGGCGTACCCAGAAAGACGATGTTGTCGCGTAGCAGACGGCTGTAGATGTCGTAGGCGCGTTCGCCCCGACTCGTCTGCTCGATAACCATCGGTACCAATCCCATTTCGCTCTCCTTAATTTCTTGCCATTGTCTTGCTTGTTGTCATTCCGCAACCAATTTGTTTGTCATTCCGCAGATTCCCTTTGTCATTCCCGAAGGGAATCTGCTTCTGTTTGTCATTCAGCAGCGCAGCGGAGACATCTGCTTCTCCCCTACGACGCCAGCTTCTCATAAAGCAGGTTACTTGTCTTCTCCCGACGCAGTTCCTCGCTCAGACGATCCAGCCCGCCGTCCTCGATCATCCGCTCGCGCAGCGTCTCGTAGGGTTCACCCGTCTGCATCGACAGCAGCATCACCTCGCGATTCAGTTCGTCTTCGTCAATCGTCACCTTCTCAATCTCGGCAATCTTGTCGACCACCAACGACGCCCTCACCTCACGCTCGGCCTCAGTCCGCTGCGCTGCGCGCAGCTTCACAAAGTCCAGCCGACGCATGTCCTCGGGCTTCATTCCCTGCTGCGCCAGCGCGCGCAATCCCCGCTCCAGTCGCGCGTCGATGCGCTGCTGCACAAACGACTCAGGCACCGGGAAGCTGAACTTAGCAATCATCTCGTCCAGCATCTTGTTCTTCGCGCCTGCTTCCAAGGAGTCCTTCTTGCGCTGGCTCACGCGTTCGCGCAGCTCCGTCTCGAACTCCTCCCACGTCTCTTTGTTGCCCAGCTTCTTGGCCAACTCCGCGTCGCGCGCCGGAAAGACCTTCTTCTTGATCGCCTTCACCGTGATGTCGTAGGCCACGGTCTTGCCCGCCAGCGATTGCTCGCCAAAGTCTGCCGGATAATCCACCTCAAAGGTTAGCTCCTGCCCAACCTTCGAGCCGCGCAGCGCATCGTTGAACGCCGGAATCGTATTCTTTCCGCCAATCTCGATCAGCACGTCGTCGCCGGTAACCGGTGGCTCGGCTGGCGTCGTCGCTGTCTTGCCATCTTCGGTGACCGTCTCGGCCAATGGCTTGATCTCACCCTTGAAGCTGATCTCAGCCCAGTCGCCCTCGACCAGCGCGCGGTCTTCCTCGACCGCCTCGACCGTCGCCTGACGATCCAGAACGTAACCCAGCTCGGCCTCGAACTCCTCCGCCGTCAGCTCGACCGTCGGCTTCTCGACCTTCACCGCGTCGTAGCCCTCCACGCCGAACTCCGGCAGCACCTCAAACGCCGCCTTGAAGTGCAGCGGCTGCCCGTCGAGCAGTTGCAGGTCCAGCAGTTGCGGCTCGCTGACCGGCTGTAGCTTCCGCTCCTTCAACTCCTCGCGGAATCGCGCGCTAACCAACGCCTGTAGCACGTCTTCACGCAGTTCCTTGGCGAACTTCGACCGCACCAGCGACGCCGGCACCTTGCCCGCG
>Ga0182011_10004579_pt1 | contig 11055 bp, 3 predicted proteins | sample 711E1DmetaG_FD_120481 | JGI IMG/M metagenome (GOLD analysis project Ga0182011, IMG submission 120481) | Permafrost microbial communities from Stordalen Mire, Sweden - 711E1D metaG | ecosystem: Environmental > Terrestrial > Soil > Wetlands > Permafrost | place: Sweden: Stordalen | collected... | reverse complement strand
AGATGGGGGCGCCGGGTTATGTGAATCTGCTCTTGTATCGCCAACGGAAAGCAATATGACAATATCAAGAACTGACCCGTTTATGGACGCCGCGTTCAAATGGCTGGTGTTGTTCGGCGCCAGTCGGGTAGTACTGATGAGTCTTGGAATGCTACCGCTGACCCGATGGAAAAGGTGAAGATGGCGTTGCGACTGAGGCGAGAAAGTATTATGACATTGAAGTGGATCGCGGAACGATTGCAGATGGGGGCGCCGGGTTATGTGAATCTGCTCTTGTATCGCCAACGGAAAGCAATATGACAATATCAAGAACTGACCCGTTTACGTTTATTAGGTATTGCGAAAAGGGAAAAGTTCCGCTTGCGCGATTGAGGATTGTCAGTTAGATTACCGGTCAAAAGTTGTTTGAGTTTCAAGTCGCATCACGTGGTTGGCGTGCTGGCTCTGTGGTGCGGAACATTGGGCAATATGAATCAGAATGGTCATGACGTATCGACCGGGATGGCTTGCTTGCGTAATAGGCGGTTTTCCATAACTGCGTTCCAAGTTTCGTAATTTCTGCAATCGGCATTTCAATATCACCCTTCTCATGAAAAAGACACTCGCGATTCTCTCGGCATCTTGTTTGTTGATCGGCCTGGTTCAGGCGCAAACGACAGTCACCACCGGAACGGGCGGAGCATCTTCCATTGTCGGCTACCAGATTGGTCAACAGGGAGCCGATTCCCGGGTCTGGCAAAAGATTGTGCGGACAGTGGACGCGCAAGGCCGCACCGTTCTGCAGACCAATCAAGCCTATGTGGAACTGGCCACCGGGATGAATTACCTGAAGAACGGTCGATGGGTGGAATCGAAGGAAGAGATAAACATATTGCCCGACGGCACAGCCGCGGCAACACAAGGCCGGCATCAGGCCTATTTCCCCGGGGACATCTATCAGGGTGAAATCCGGCTGGTGACACCGGATGGGAAAACGCTGCAAAGCCGGCCGGTGGGATTGAGCTATTTTGATGGCAACAACAGTGTTCTGATAGCGGAGCTGAAAGACAGCACAGGTTGGCTGGTAGGCTCCAATCAAGTCATCTACCCGGATGCGTTCACCGATTTCAAGGCAGACCTTCGATACACCTACACGAAGGCGGGATTCGAGCAGGACATCATTTTAAGGGAACAACCTCCTGACCCTGAATCCTTCGGCCTTGATCCTGAAACAACCCGGCTGCAGGTGTTGACCGAGTTTTTCAATCCGCCCCAGCCCAAAGTGCTGTCCAAAAGGGTGCCGACAGATGCAGGTGATCTGGAGGATCACAGTTTGAGTTTTGGGACGATGCAAATGGGGCAGGGCAAGGCGTTCCTGTTGGGGATCAATTCAGTGCAGATGGAGGTGAACAAACAATGGTTGCAATTGGAAGGGAGACAGTTTCTGGTTGAGGAAGTCCCCGTTGTATCCATCGCTGACGGACTCGATACACTGCCTCAACCCGTCACCCAAACCAGTTCACGCACGACGCAGCAGGTTGTCTCGAAAAATCTGGTCCTGCCGCCCCAGCGATTGGCCGGGACGGAAACCAAACCCTTGTTGTTGGCCAAGGCATCGTTGCCATCCCAAGGTTTGGTGTTGGATTATCAGACCCTCAACAGCAGCCAGACCAACTACACGTTTCAAGGCGATACAACGTATTACATCAGCGGTTCGGTCAATCTGTATGGGACGAGCACGTTTGAGGGCGGGACAGTGATCAAGTACGCCAGTGGAGCCTCGATCAACCTGCAGACCACAAACCTGAACTGGCAGGCAGGTGTGTATCGGCCAGTGATTTTTACCGCTGTGGATGATAACTCGGTGGGCGAGCAATTTGGTTCCGGCAATCCTTCAGGCTATTATGCCAATCCCGCGCTCAAGTTCAATGCCAATGCCACCTATCCGCCGTTGAGCAACTTTCGCATTACGTTCGCCAGGCAGGCGTTGGTCACGGGCTACGGCAATTTCACGTTCTATGATTGCCAATTCGTCAACTGTCAAAATGGAATCACCTTCTACGGTGCTAACAACTATTTCCGTAATGCGCTGTTTTCAAGGGTCGCAACCAATTTTAACAACGTCTCGTCTGGCGGTATCTATCTGCAGAATATCACGATTGATTCGAGCTTCTATCTGGCAACGGTAGGCTCCTATGCAGGTCTGACACTGAACAATTGCATTTTCGCCAATGTGACCAATCTCTTTAGCGGAACTCCGTCCGGATACAGCGGCAGTTCCAACGGCTTTTACCGATGCCCGATGTTTGTGCCGGGGGTGACCAACACCTTTTATCCGTTCCAAACCGCTGGCGCTGGGAATTACTATCTGACCAACGGCTGCAATTTCTTCAACGCCGGCACAACAAACATTGATTCCACTCTGCTGGCCGACATCAGAGCCAAGACCACCTATCCGCCGATGGTTTATTCCAATGTGACGATCTCCACCAACCTGACTTTAAGCCCCCAAGCCCAGCGGGACACCGACACGCCGGATTTGGGTTATCATTATGACCCAATCGATTATTTCTTTGGCGGTGTGGCGGCCAATTCAAACATCACCTTCACAGCCGGAACCGCCGTGGGCTGGTTTTACAACTGGTCGGGGAACGGCTACGGCATTTCGTTGGGCGACGGGGCAACCGCATCCTTCACTGGCACGGCCACCGCTCCCTGCGTGTTCGCGCGCTACAACACGGTCCAGGAAGGGGGTAACGGAAATTGGACGCCACAAGGCTGGCTGGCGGGAATCACCGGGCAGTCCTACGTCCATTCCGCACCGGTCATATCGGCCGGCTTCACCCATTGCGCGATGCTCAACAGCGAGGGCAACGTCTTCCGGGACAACTGGATCCTCCTGCATATCAACGCCGTGAATTGTGAATTTTGGACCGGGACCATTGGCGGTTATTATGCTTCGGAAAACTTCACCAATTGTCTTTTCCTCCGAAGTGGGACAGGGTTGTGGTATGACTATGTGCCGGCCAATCTTTCCCTGCAAAACTGCGCCTTCATCGGAGGCAGCTTTGTGGCTGACCACACCAGCGGGAGTGTCTGGCCGGTGACGGTGGTCAATTCCGCCTTCGATGGAACTTCAATTTACATGAATGCCCACGGCCTTGGCACGAATGGCGCTTATTGCGATTACAACGCCTTCCTGACGAATGCCAACCTGACCGCCGTAATGGGCGGCCATGAAGTGACCAACCTTGTCAGCTACAATTGGCAATCGAGTTGGCTGGGCAAGTATTATCAACCAGCCAATTCCTCACTCATTAACAGAGGCAACACCAACGCCAACCTGCTTGGCCTCTATCACTTCACTACCCAGACCAACCAGATTAAGGAAACCAATTCCATCGTGGACATCGGCTACCACTACGTTGCCACAGACTCTTACGGCAATCCACTTGTCTCAAACACGAATGGGATTCCAGATTATTTGGCGGACGCCAATGGCAACGGGCTGGTGGACAATGGAGAAACACCTTGGATGTCGCCGCCCGTAATCATGGTTCAGCCGACTAATCAGTCAGTGATTCAAAGCAGCAATGTGACATTCAGCGTAACGGCTGTTGGTGTGGCGCTAAACTATCAATGGTATTTCAATTCCGCCGTGCAGGGTGCCGCGACCAACGCAACCCTGACACTTAACAACGTTCAAACCAACAACGCAGGCAACTACTCGGTGGTCGTCACGAATGCGGCGGGCAGTGTGGCCAGTTCCAATGCCGTGCTGACGGTGCTGGTGCCACCCTCAATTACAACACAACCGACCAACCAAACGGTGTTTCAAGGAAGCAACGCGACGTTTACTGTGACCGCCACTGGCACGATGCCCTTGAGTTATCAATGGTATTTCAATGGGACGAATCTTCCTGCTGCAACGAATACTTCGCTGACCCTGACCAATGTTCAGTCGACAAATGCAGGCAGCTACTCGGTGGTCGTCACGAATGCGGCAGGCAGCATGACCAGTTCCAATGCCGTGTTAAAGGTAAACCCGCCTCCATCTTTGGTGCCGGTCATCACTGGATTTAGTCCGGCGGCTGCAACTGTCGGTGCGAGCGTCACAATTTCGGGAACCAATTTCAACTCCATGGCTGCGAGCAACACGGTTTATTTTGGGGCGGTCAAGGCGTTGGTCACCGCTGCCAGTGAGACGAATTTGACGGTCACCGTGCCTGTGGGGGCGACGTATGCGCCGATCACGGAGACGGTGAATGGATTGACGGCGTATGCCGACAGTTCCTTTCTGCCGGTGTTCCCTGGTGGCGGCGCATTTGGATCAACTTCCTTGAGTGGACCCACGAATCTGACTACGAGCAGCGGGCCTTGCGCGGTAGCGATCGGGGACTTGGATGGGGATGGCAAGCCGGACTTGGTTGTTGCCCATGCGAATGCGACGGTTTGGGTCTATCGCAACATCAGCACCAATGGCGCCTTGACCGCAGCTTCGTTTGCGCCGCCTGTAGTTCTGATGGTTGGCGGGGGGATTGGCAGCTTGAATGAGCTCACTTTGGCGGACTTGGATGGAGACGGGCGGTTGGACATTGTAGTGCCTAACTGCAACAATAATACGGTTTCCATCTTCCAAAACCTGTGTGTGCCGGGCAGTATCACGACCAACACCTTTGCCATCCGAGTGGATTTGCCAGTTGATACCCAGCCGTTGGCTGCTGTCGTGAGTGATTTGGATGGGGACGGCAGACCGGAGATCATCACGGCCAATATAGGCGGCAACACGGTGTCGGTATTGCGGAATCTTGGCACGGGTAGTAGTGGTATCATCACCACCAATTCCTTTGCGCCCGCTGTCAACTTTGCGACGGCAGCCGGCCCGTCCTGTGTGGCGGTTGCCGACTTGGACGGAGACGGCAAGCCGGACTTGGCGACGGCCAACCACAGCAGCAGCAACGCTGTGTCTGTATTCCGGAATATTAGCACCTTGGGAAACATCAATTTTGCTGCGCGGGTGGATTTTCCTGGCAACTTTAGTCAGGAGGAAACCGTAGCCATTGGAGATTTGGATGGCGACGGCAAGCAGGACATGGTCATCGGTTCTTACTTGGGGCAGACCATGTCGGTCTATCAGAATTTGAGCTCACCAGGAAACATCACTACCAATTCGTTTGCCGCGCCAGTGAGCTTTGCCGCGGGTGGGAGAATTCATAGGGGTGGTATTGCCATTGGCGATCTGGACGGGGATGGCAAACCGGACGTGGTGCTGGGGACGGAAATACCGAGTCATCTATCGGTTTTCAAGAACGCCAGCACGCCGGGCAGTTTCACCACCAATTCGTTGGCATCCCGGATTGACTTCACTGCGGGAAACGATGCAGCGGTTGTTGCGATTGGAGACTTGGATGGGGACGGCCGTCCCGACGTGGTCTTTCCTAACTATTATGACAATACCCTCTCGCTCTATCATAATGTCGCGACCTTTGGAGGGCCTCCCGTCATCACAATGCAACCGACCAACCAGACAGTGATTGTGGGTGGCAATGCAAACTTTGTTGTCGCGGCCAATGGTACCCAGCCCCTGAACTATCAGTGGTATGTGAATATAACGAATTTGTTGCCGGGTGCGACGAATGCCACGCTGACATTACTTAATGTGCAGGATACCAATGCCGCTGGCTACAGCGTTGTCGTTACAAACATACTGGGCAGGGTGACCAGCTCCAATGCCGTGCTGACGGTGAATCCGGCTTCGGTTCCAGTTCCGGCCAATCCCCGACCAGCTAACCTGGCAACGAATGTTCCTGCTAACACAAACCTGATGTGGGACAACGGCAACGGTGCGGGCGGCGAATTGATTCTGAATGGAGGATTTGAAACCGGTACTTTGATAAACTGGTTTGAAGAAAATACGGGCCAGGAAGGTTTTGTCATCAACAATGGAACTTATGATCCTCCAGGGCCCGAAGTGCCCACTCCACCTTTCGCCGGCAGTTTCAGCGTTGTGTCGGAGCAGACCGGCGGCGGTATGCACGTCCTTTACCAGGATGTCACAATTCCATCAGGTCTAAGTTCCGCTACACTGACCTGGGCAGATCGTATTCGCAATTTCGCGACGCAGTTTATGACAAACAGTCAATACTTCCATGTGGAAATCCGGGGAACAAACGACGCTGTGCTTCAAGTGGCATTCACGACCAATCCGGGAGACCCGCTGATAAATAATTGGGTGACAAGAAGCTTCGACCTCTCACCGTATATCGGACAGACGATCCGCATCGCATTCGTTGAAGTGGACAGTCTGGGTTTCTTCAATGTGCATTTGGACAACGTCAGCGTTCAGGCGAGCGGCTCCACCATCGGTTCTATTACCAATGACGTGTATTTCGGCACGAATCCGACGCCCGGCCCCGCAGAATTTCAAGGCAGCACGACTAGCTCGTCGTGGACACTGCCATTGCTGGCGCCACTGACAACTTATTACTGGCAGATTGTGGCGCATAAAGGCGGGACGGCCACTGGTCCAGTGTGGCAATTCACAACGGCAGGTCCTGGTCCAGTGCCTATCATTTCCGTCAATTCGCCCGATGACCAGGGATACGGATGCTTGGTCATTTATAGTGGGCAGGGCTACAGAGTAGGATGGACGCAAGCAGATACCTATGGTGCTGTCAGTATTAGTGCAAAGTTGAGTTCCGGAGGAGCCTCGGGCCAAACTGGTCGGGCTTATTTAACTACCCAAATCGGTCCCGGAACGTCTGTCACTAATGAAATAGCTTCCACCACATTTACTTTCCCACTTCAACCAACGAATTTAGTGCTCTTTAATGGCCTACAGTTGCCTGGAGGCTCGTATTATCTTTCAATCATTGGTGATTCCACAACATGGGGATCCTGCTGGGTGATGGAACCGTCAACCAATATCACCACAGGAACTGGAGTCACGTCCTTGGGGGGATTCGGAGCCAACTCAATAAGTAATTATTATCCAGCGTCGCCGGCATATTTTAATGGGCCAACCCGATCGGAATTCACAGTTCAGGGTAACAGATTATCGCAACCACCCACGATTACCGAACAACCTCAGAGCCAGACAGTGGCTCAAGGAACCAATGTGACATTTAGCGTAATGGCTGTCGGTACGGCACTAAATTACCAATGGTATTTTAACTCCAATTCGATGAGTGCTGCGACCAATGCAATCTTCACGCTAATAAATGCCCAAACCAACAATGCCGGCAGTTATTACGCTGTTGTTTCGAATCCTGCGGGCAGCGTAACCAGCTCCAATGCCGTGCTGACGGTGCTTCCTTTTTTGATTACGACGCAACCGACCAACCAAACGGTTGTGAGGGGAGGCACGGCGATATTTGGCGTGGTAGTTTCGGGTACCGGTCCGTTCACTTACCAATGGCAGTTGAATGGCACCAATCTGCAGAATGGCATCATTACGACTGTAGCGGGTAATGGCATCCGTGACTATTCCGGCGATGGCGGCGCGGCTGTGAATGCCAGCTTGAATAATCCCAATGGTGTGTGTGTGGACAGTTCAGGCAATCTGTTCATTGCCGATTACTGGAATAATCGCATTCGCAAGGTCGATGCCGAAGGCGTCATCACTACTGTGGCGGGTAATGGTAATCCTGGTTATTCTGGTGATGGCGTGGCGGCTACTAGTGCCACATTGTATTGTCCCAATGGTGTGGCTCTGGATACCGCCGACAACCTGTTTATTGCTGATTATTACAATAATCGCGTTCGCAAGGTTGATACCAACAGCGTCATCATTACCGTAGCTGGCAATGGTACTGTTGGTTATTCCGGCGATGGTGGGGCGGCCACCAATGCCAGTTTATTTTGGCCTTCCGCTGTATTTGTGGACGGTTCATGCAGGCTCTTCATTGTGGATTCTGAAAATAACGTCATCCGCAAAGTAAGTGCCGATGGCATTATCAGCACAGTGGCGGGCAATGGTACTTCCGGTTATTCGGGTGACGAAGGGGTGGCTACAAATGCAAACTTGAATTCACCTTGTAGTGTGATCGTGGATGCTTTCAAGAACATGATTATTGCCGACGCGGTAAACAATCGCGTTCGCAAGGTGAATACCAACGGCATTATCACCACAATCGCAGGCAGTGGCACCCGCGGTTATTCCGGAGATGGCGGGGCGGCCACCAATGCATGCTTATCTATCCCCACCGGCGTGACTTTGGACCCTGTTGGTAATCTATTAATTGCAGATTATTGGAATTTCGTCGTCCGCAAGGTGGACGTGAATGGCCTCATCACCACTGTGGCAGGTAATGGTACCAACGGCTACTCTGGAGATGGCGGTCCGGGCACCAATGCTTGTTTGTTTTTACCTCGTAACGTGGCCGTGGATGCATCCGGCAACTGTTTTATTGCGGACATGGCGAATAATGTAGTCCGACGGGTTGGTTCGACCACCTGTTCCGCACTTACACTAAACAACGTCACCACGAACAATGCGGGCGTTTACACTGTGGTTGTTACCGGTCATAATGGCAGTGTAATCAGTTCAAATGCGATACTCACAGTGATATCACCGCCCTGCGCCCCGGCCCCTTCCGGTTTGGTCAGTTGGTGGCAGGCTGAAGGCAATGCCAACGACAGCGTTGGCACAAACAACGGCATCGCGACGAATATCACTTATACGAACGGTGAAGTTGGACAGGCATTTGTTTTTGCCGGCACCAGTTCCAACGGTGCTGGTTCATATGTGAGAATTCCAGCCAATCCCAGTCTCGATGTGGGTGCTGGCAATGGGTTAACGTTTGAGACGTGGATTAATCCTGCAAACCTAAAGCTTCAGTCGGTGTTCCAATGGGGTAACACCTCTGGACGCATTGGTTCGTCCTTGACCATCTCGGGCCAAGGCCCCGGCGGTAACATCTTTCTCAACCTGACTGATACCAACGGTGAAGGTCATGCCCTGATTACCGGCGGTGGCGTTGTGACTACAAACAAATATCAGCACTTGGCTATGACCTACGACAAAACGAGCGGAATGGCTGTGCTGTATTTGAACGGAGCTGTGGTTCAGAGTGGAAACCTTGGCGTGTTTACACCGCAAACAAGCTTTGATTTGTATCTGGGTATACAACCATTTTCACTTGGATTTGGGCGTTATTATTTTAATGGGGTAATGGATGAGCCGAGTCTCTATAATCGCGCTCTTTCGGCTGCTGAAATTCAAGCCGTTTACATGGCCGGCAGTGCTGGGAAGTGTCCGTTACTTCCGACTCCTCCTTAAATTATCACCCAGCCGATTGCCCAAGCGGTGGGTCGAGGAAGCAGCGCGACGTTCAGCGTAACCACTACTGGTACGACGCCCTTGAGCTACCAAGGGTATTTCATAAAGGGGTCAGGGATGAATATTAACATATTCCTCTTTTCTTCATAGACTGTGGATCATGCCGCGAAAGCTTCGCTTGGAATATGAAGGGGCGATATATCATGTGATGAACCGTGGAGATCGGCGGGAGGATATTTTTCTGGATGATCGGGATCGGGAGGGATTTCTGAAGGCCCTGGGGGAGACCTGCCGGAAAGCGGATTGGCAGGTGCATGCCTACTGTTTGATGGGCAACCATTTTCATCTGGTAGTGGAAACACCCCGGGCCAATTTAAGCGCGGGGATGCAGTGGTTTTTAGGTACCTACGGCTTCATGGACGCCGCGTTTAAATGGCTGGTATGTTTCGTCGCGATCCAGATTGGTTTGATCCTTCTTGGAATATTGCCGTTGACCCTGCGGAGAAGGTGAAGATAGTGTTACGACTGAGACGCAAAAGTATTATGACGCTCAAGTGGATCGCGCAACGGCTGCACATGGGAAGTTGGACGAATGTGTCGAACTGCCTGGCAACAACAAAATAAAGATGAAAGTGTCAATAGTGAGGACTGACCCTTTTACTTTTATCTTTAACGGTATATTTTAATGTATCAACGAATAAGCAGCCGAAAGTGGAAATTGTGCGCTGGAACCTTGAGGATTTATGACAAGGCAATCTCAAGCGCCAATATGCCCTTCAGATTAATTCTAAGAAAACATTTCTGCACCCGTATTAACGTTTTGCCTGATATACCAGTTTACATAGTGAATATTATTGTAGAGTCCGAACATGACTCTCAGGCAGGTTGTTTGGTTTTTGAGGACTCTTTGAAATTTTTGGAAAAGCAGTCGCCTCTATGGAAAAACCGGATGTCCGGCTTGTTCAGCAGCATAGTGATCATTGATACGGCAGTTGAATCGAGTTCATATTTTTCACCTGACCGATGTTGTTTCCTCAATCCGTGGAAAATAACACATTATGTAAAGAACCCAACAGCCGTTTCTGTGCTTATTGCAGGGTCTCTTGTTCATGCTTTATCAACAGCCATGCTTTTGAATGGCCGTTATGGTTATTTGGGTGTTCGTCGGCACCGGCTGTTATCTCTTAAAGCACAAGTTAGATTTTTGCAAAAGGCCATTTCGGAAGAAAGCAATCTCGACGTTCTTGCAATGATCAGCGTGTTTAATAAAGAAATCGACAAGTTAAAATATGGCAATCTGCACTTTACACGCCAACCAACCATAGGACGCGAGATGTAGCTGAGAGGTTGAGAATAGGTACTTAATGAAAATTGAAAAAACTGGGAAAATTGTTATCAAAATTACGGCTGTTTTCCTAGCCATTCTGGTGGCGGATTGTATTTTACTGGGAGCAACTGGAAGTATTCCTGTATTTACATCAGGTCTTCTGCATATTCTTCTCCTATCGTTTCTATCCTTACTTCTCCTGTCCTTAATGGGTTTATTTGTCGTACATCTTGTTTTTATAGCCGTATCACCTCGAAAAATGGCGCATCTTTTGATGCTTTTGCTGATATTTATAACATTTGAAATTATTCTCCCGTTGTCCCATAAATGGGCCATTTATTCGCATCGTCAGTGGTTTTTTAAAACGGCCTTGCCTAAGTACCAAGTTGCAGTTGAGAAAATTATGCGAGACAAAACAATACTCACGAATGAGTATCGTTTGCATGATTTAGTGGGTCGCCCAGCCGGT
>Ga0182011_10004578_pt1 | contig 11056 bp, 7 predicted proteins | sample 711E1DmetaG_FD_120481 | JGI IMG/M metagenome (GOLD analysis project Ga0182011, IMG submission 120481) | Permafrost microbial communities from Stordalen Mire, Sweden - 711E1D metaG | ecosystem: Environmental > Terrestrial > Soil > Wetlands > Permafrost | place: Sweden: Stordalen | collected... | reverse complement strand
GGCTCCCGCGGCGATTCCAGCGGAGGTGCTGCCGCGTTCGGCACGGGTGTTGTTGATGGACGACGAGGAGAGCGTGCGACGCCTCGGTGCGGCCCTGCTGCTCCGGATGGGCCTGCTGACTGAGACCGTGGCTGACGGCGCGGCGGCGGTGAAGGAATTCAGCGAGGCCCGCAGTGCCGGGCATCCGTATGATTTGGTGATCCTGGATCTGACTATTCCCGGCGGCATGGGTGGACGGGAGGCGATGGAGCATATCCGCAAACTCGATCCTCAGGTGCCGGCAATTGTTTCAAGTGGCTATTCGAACGATCCGGTGCTCGCCGATTTCGCCCGTTATGGTTTCCAGGCGATCGTGCCCAAGCCGTATGAGGTCAGCCTGCTGATGGAGACGGTCAAGCGATTGCTGGCACCGCGGCCCTAAGCCGGATCCATGCAGTCGGACCGCGCCTTACGAATGATGTCGGTGATCACCGAATAGAGTGTAGGGCCGGCGCTTGTCGCCGGGCCACAGTTCATTGGAAGAACGGCTCGCCGACAAGCGGCGGCCCTACATCCGACTGCATCGTTTCGGCTAAGAGCCAGGGCCGGATCGTTCTCGGGTCTGCCGGTATGTATTCCATCGTCTTCGGGGCGCGATCTTGTCGCGCCTTCAGATATGGGCGCAGCAAGCCTGCGCCCCTACGACGGAGGGGTACGCGTAGGCGCGGCCGAGAATTTGCCAGCCCTGATTCGGCTCGTGGCGATCAATTGGCCGGAGCCGCGGCCGGCTGCTTTTCCAGAGGCGGAGCGGACAACACCAAGGTGAGGCGCTCGACCATCTCCATGCAGGTCCGCCCGTCGTGATAGGGGCATTTCCAGAGGCTGACCTTGTCCGGCGAAAGAACGGTGCCGTCCCGGGCCAGAAGGTTGTACCACTCGCCGTGCGTCCGATCGATTACGTGGGCTTCGATGAAATCCCAGGCGTGCCGGGAGGCCTGGAGAAACCGGGGATCGCCGGACAGTTGGTAGGCGTTGAAAAAGCCGGTCACCGCCTCCGCTTGCTGCCACCATTCCTTGTGCGTGTTCGTCAGGCCCTTGGGACCGGCTTCCGACAGCAGCGCGCCGTCGGCGTCCACGCCTTCGGCCAGCGTGGCGCGGGCGATTTCCACGGCGACGGTTTTGGTTCGCGCGATCAGATCGTGATCGCCCAGCACCTCGGCGGTCTCGAGGAGCAGCCAGCTGAATTCAATGTCGTGGCCGAACGAAATCTCGTCGGAGCGCGGCGTCCAGTCGTCGGCGAGGAACAGGCGCAGGTGATGGTTGGCGGGATTGAGGACGCGCGTCAGCATCACGTCCACGAGGTCGTTCAGATTGCCGCGCAGCTCCGGATCGGGCCAGACTCGCAGGAGGTTCGCGTAGGCTTCCATCACGTGCAGAAGGGTGTTCTGGGATTTTGATCCCAAGGGACTGACAAGGCTGCGTTCTGAATAGGACAGGCGCTTCCACTCCCGGGTGTACTCCTCGAAATAGCCGCGTTGGGCAACATCATGACCGTGGGACTCGAGCGTTCGATACAGCGCAATCGCGCGATCGAGCGGCGCGCGGTCGCCCGTGGCGCGGTGAAATTCCGCCAGCGCGTAAATGCCGAACGCCTGACCGTAAACCACTTTCCGGGTGTCGAGCGGTTTGCCGTTGGCTTTGATCGACCAATAGAGTCCGCCCTGTTCTTCGTCCCAGAATTTCGTCAGCAGGTCGTCGTAGGCCCAGCGGGCCATTTCGAGGCACGCCGGATCGTGGTACTGCCGGTAGGCGGAGGAGAAAGTCCAGAGAATGCGGGAGGTCAGCAGCGCGCCGCGGGGGGCGTTTTTATTGATCACCAAATCGTTGCTGATTTCCCCGTAAAAGCCCCCGCGTTCACGGTCCCGAGTGTACTTCAGCCAGAACGGCAGGATGTCGTTCTGAAGTTCGGCCGCGATATGCGAACGGAAGGAGGCCAGATCCGCCGACGACACATCGGGTCCCTGCGGCGAGGATACGGCAAGGGGCGATGGGGCAGGAGCGCCTGCCGCCGCGCCGGAGGCCGGCTGTCCGGTGGCACACAGCCCTGGAGTACCCGTTAGAGCGAAGGCGATGATGAACAGATTTGGTTTCATAGTTCCGCAGGACGTTGTTCCGGAGTTTCGACGATCGGCGAGCCGGAGGCAAGAGTTGATGGGCCACGCTCTCCCCGATTTCCACGGTCTTTTGTTTTGGACCGAGTCTCCTCTGACATGGGCGGGACGCCCATGCTACGTGGCACGGGCGTCCCGCCGTGGGTTCGCACGATGGTGTCTCAAAACAAAAGACCGTGCCCCGATTTCATGAAAACGGTGTCGCCTCGCACTGCTAAGGCCTTACATTACCGGCTCATGACGATCAAGCATACCCCCCTGCTCAAGGTGGCCATCATTGGCTGTGGACGACCGCGCGGCGCCGTCGGCGCCACGGGATTCGGCATGGGACACCGGCACATGGCCGGCTACACGGCCTCCGGACGGTGCGAGCTGGCCGCCGTGGCCGATCTCAGCCGGGAGAACGCCGAGGCGTTTGTCGCCGCGCACAATCCCAAGGCGGCGGTCTTTGCCGACTACCGCAAGATGATGCGCGAGGTTCGTCCCGACGTCGTGAGCGTCTGCTTGTGGCCCCACCTTCATGCCGAGGTCGTGTGCGCCGTGGCGCGGCTCCGCCCGCGGGTGATCGTGTGCGAGAAGCCCATGGACATTCATTGGGACGCTTGCCTGCGCATGGACCGGGCCTGCCGGAAACACGGCGTCCGGCTTGCGATCAACCATCAACGCCGGTTCAACCTGCCGCTGCTGAAGGCAAAACAGATGATCGACGGCGGCTCAATCGGACGCCTGGTCGCAATCGAGGGCGCGTGGCACAACCTCGCCGACGCCGGCACGCACGTGCTCGACCTGATGTTTTATTTCAACGGCGACACCCCCGCCGAATGGGTGCTGGGCCAGATCGATATGCGCGGCGCAACCAAGGTGTTCGGCGCGATCAACGCGGGGCACGGCCTCTCCGAATTCCGGTTTCAGAACGGCGTGCGGGCAGTCTATCATTTTGGTTATCAGCACGCCGAGCTCGGGTGCCTCTTGCGGCTCACGGGCGAGCAGGGCGTCATCGAGATCCTCTTTGACGCGCCCTGGCTGCGCTTCCGCCCCTACGGCCACGCCGGCTGGAAGGTGATCGACACGGGCGAGAACATTCATGACGACAAGGCGATCTACCGCGGAATTGCGGACATCCTCGCCTGCCTCGACGCGGGCACCGTCCCGCAGTTGGCGGCCGAACGCGCGCTTCGCGCCACCGAGATTATCTTTGCCACCCACGAATCATCGCGACGTCGTGGGCGGGTCGATCTGCCGCTGCGGCCGGGCAAGTGCGCGATGCTGTCGATGCTTGCGGCCGGCGAACTCAAGGCGAAGTTTTCAACCTGAATTCCTGCGATGTTCTCCTCCTTCAATCCCGGCCATGTGGGCATCAAGGTTTCGCTTCGCGAGGGGCTCCCGCTGGCGGAGCGCCATGGATTCAGCGGCTACGACGCCGCGCTGACGGCGCTGCACGATGAGGTCGTGGCGCACGGTGCGCCGGCGGTGCGCGAACTTTTCATTCACCACGGCCTGCGGATCGGGGCGTGGAACCTTCCCTTTGTGCCGTACCAGGTGACGGACGCCGAGTGGCGCGACTGGCTTGGACGGCTCCCGCCCCTGTTGGCCACCGCCCGCGCTCTGGGCGCGCGGCGCGCCGGCATGTGGATCCTGCCCGGAAGCGACGCGCTCGTGTTCGATGCCAATTTCAGATTTCACGTCGAACGCTTCCAGCCGGTGGCGAAGCTACTCGCGGAGCATGGCGTCCGCCTCGGCCTGGAGTTCATCGGTCCCGAGACCTCGCTGCGGAGTTTCCAGCACCCGTTTGTCCATTCCGTGGCGACGATCTCGGAACTGGCGCAGGCGATCGGCTCCAATTGCGGCTTGTTGCTCGATGCCTGGCACTGGCATTGCGCGAAGGGGACGCGCGAGGAATTGCACGGTCTCAGGCGTGAATTCATCGTGCAGGTCCATGTCAATGACGCGCCATCGGGAGTTCCCCGAACGGAACTCATCGACAATCGCCGGAAACTTCCCGGCGCGACCGGGGTGATTGACCTCGACGGTTTCATGCAGGCGCTGGCCGACGCGGGCTACGACGGGCCGGTGACGGCAGAGCCGTTTGATGCGGAGCTCAACGCGCTGCCGGCGGAGGAAGCGGCCGCGCGCACGGCGCGGGCGACGCGAGCCGCGGTTGCCCGGGCCATCCGCTCCGCCGAACACGCAACCTGATCGGCCCCGGTTCCGCCAACCATGCCGCCCGCCGCGCCCGGCTCCTTTCCATGCACTCCACTGGTCAACGCCTGGTCCTCGCCATTGCTGCCACTCTGTGTTTCGGTCCGCCGATCATGAGTGCCGCCGAATCGTCTCCCGCATCCGACTGGCTCGAACACGCGGTTTTTTACGAGATCTATCCCCAGTCATTCCTCGACACGAATGGCGATGGGATTGGGGATCTCCGCGGGATCATCGAGAAACTGCCGTATCTGCACAGTCTCGGCGTGACGGCACTTTGGATCAACCCGTGCTTTGAATCGCCGTTTCGCGACGCCGGGTATGATATTTCGGATTTTTACCGGGTCGCGCCGCGGTACGGTACCAACGAAGATCTGCGGACGCTCTTCGCCGAGGCGCGCAAGCTGGGCCTCCGCGTCATGCTGGACCTGGTGGCGGGTCACACCTCCGACCAGCATCCCTGGTATCGCGAATCCCAGCGCCACGAACGCAATCGTTACACGGATTGGTATATCTGGACCGACAGCGTGTGGACCTGGTCCGCGCCGAACCAGCAGGTCGTGGTGGGCGCCGCCGAACGCGATGCCAACTACATTCCCAACTTCTTCTGTTTCCAGCCGGCGCTGAACTACGGCTATGCGCAGCCCGATCCCAAGTTGCCCTGGCAGCAACCGGTCGACGCGCCCGGCCCTCGCGCCGTGCGGGAGGAATTGAAGAAGATCATGCGGTTCTGGTTCGATCTTGGCGCGAGCGGGTTCCGCGTCGACATGGCCGGTTCGCTGGTGAAGAACGATCCGGACGGTCGCGCCACCGCTGCGCTCTGGCATGAGTTCCGGGCGTGGATGGACCGCGAGTATCCGGATCGGGCGCTGGTCTCCGAGTGGTCGGAGCCTCGGGTCGCAATCCCGGCGGGCTTCCATATGGATTTCCTCCTGCCGTTCAGCAAACCCGGGTACAAATCCCTCTTCCGGCCGACTACGCCGGAGGCGACGGCGTTCTTTGATTCGAGCGGTCGTGGCGACATCCGCCGGTTTCTGGATGAATTCGAACCGCTCTACGCAGCGACCAGGGATCACGGTTTCATCGCCATTCCCACGGGCAATCATGACACGGTTCCGCGGTTGGGTGACGGCAAGGATCCCCGCGAACTCGATGTGGCCTATGCCTTCCTGCTGACGATGCCCGGCGTGCCGTTTATCTACTATGGTGACGAGATCGGCCTGCGGTCGGTGGCGGGTTTGCCGTCGAAGGAAGGCGGATTCGGGCGAACCGGCGCGCGCACCCCGATGCAGTGGGATGCGTCGCCCAACGCCGGATTCTCGGCGGCGTCAGCCGATCGGCTTTACCTCCCCATCGATTCTGCGGCAGACCGTCCCACCGTGGCGGCGCAGGAGGGCGATCCGCACTCGACGTTGAACACCGTGCGCGCGCTCATCGCGCTGCGGCAGGCCCATCCGGCGCTGCAGGCGAGCGGAGCGTTTGCCGCCGTCGTGGCGCGCACCGGCGAAGTGCCGTTTGTCTATGAACGATCGAGCGGCCGGGAGCGGATCCTGGTGGCGGTCAACCCGGCGGCCCGGCCGTGCGAAGTGCGGCTGCCGGCCACCGTCAAATTCTCGGAGGTGCGGAAGCTCGCCGGCGAAGCCGAAGCATTTCAAGACGACGCCCGAGGGTGGACCGTGAAGTTGCCCGCAGTCAGCTACGCGGTGGTCGGGATCGATTAGGCAGTTTCCAGCTTCGCAGGAAACGGTTGGGCGATGGGTATTGTCGCGGGCGGTGGAACCCTCCATCGTGCGCGGTTCCGATGACGGCGACGACCGAATCGACTGCGCGCCATCACCGCGGGCTGGCGGTGATGTTGGCTGCATGTCTGGTTCGGCTGGCGCGCCGTGTTCGCATTCGTGGTGGTGTTTACCGGAGGCGTCTGGCTGGTGTGTTGGCGGTCGCTGCCGGAGACTCTGCCGCAGGAACGGCGCCAGCCGATGAACCCCAGGTTCCTCCTGCAGTCCTATTGGCGAGTACTGCGGACGGCTCCGTTTGTCGCATTATCCATCGCCGTAACGTTCAATTTCGCCGCGGTGTTCATTTACATTGTCGCGGCCCCGGTCTTCCTGATCCAGCACCTGCACGTGAGCGAAACTGGCTTCCTCTGGTTGTTCGGCCCGTCGACGTCGGGCATCGTGACCGGCGCCTGGCTGTCCGGACGCCTCGCCGGGCGTCTCTCCCGGCGCCAGACCGTCTGGTGGGCGTATGGGATCATGATCTTTGCAGCGGCGGCCAATGTCATCCTCAACGTGGTCGCGCCGCCCGGGCTGCCATGGAGCGTGGCGCCGATCTTCGTCTACTTTGCCGGCTCGGCGCTGGCGATGCCCAGCCTGACGCTGATGGCCTTGGATTTGTTTCCGGACCAGCGCGGTCTTGCCGCCTCCTGCCAGAGTTTCGTCCAGACTTCCGGCAATGCCATCGCCACCGCCGTGGTGGCGCCGCTGGTGTGGGCGTCAACGCAAACGCTCGCCGCCGGCATGGCCGTCATGCTGGCGGTGGGCCTTGGCGCATTTCTCGTCTATCTGGCCGTGGCCGGGTCAGGCGCCGGCCATGCCGAGGGGATCGACAACAGCAGCGGTGGATCTTGAGAGTCGGCTGTAAGGCGGGGTCGCCGTACCCCGCCACATTTCTAAAAATGGCGGGATCCGGCGATCCCGCCACACATCTAATTACAACGATCCGCTTTGGCGCGCCGCGGCTATTTCTCCGCGGCGAAGACGAGATAACTGTGCGGCAGCACGTGCACGTGGAACACCATGCGCTTCTCCTCGTCCGGCCGGCGCAGCCATGGATTGGCCGGCGGCGGTTCCTGTCCTGAAATCACCTCGCCGGTAACCAGATCGCGCAGCTTCGTGAAGCCACCAGCGACAGAGACTTTCACGTCAGTCTCGTGATCGAGAAACGATTCGACGATGAAGGTGTGGTTGTCGTAGGCAAACAGCGCGACTTGGCTGGGGCCGTCGATCCGGACGAAAAAGCCTTTCATCAAGACGTCCTTGAAGGCGCTCGTGACGTTCGGTGGCAGGCGGTACAGGTGGTGGAAATTGTCAGGCATCGTCCAGACGTAGAGGACGCCCTTGCCGTAGCGATCCATCAGCAGCAACGGGAAACCGACGTTGTCGGACATGGCGCTGACCAGCGCCCAGGCGTCGTTGGTATAAAAGCGGAGCTCCGGGAACAGCATACCGGAGGCGCGGGAATCTTCGCCCAGGCCGCTCCGGTTGCCCGAGCCAAATCCGGTGGTGTAGCCATCTGCGATAAACCGGCGTTCCGTGTACTCGACCTCGACGATGTCCTCGATGCCCTTGCCCTGCAGCGCGTGCAGCAGGCCGGAGGTGATGACGACGGACTTCCCGTCGTTGAGCTGCGTCTTGATCTTGGCGACGATATCCGGATCGAACTTGGCGGACTCGGTCAGCAGCACAAGGTCGGCGTCGGTCGGGAAAGTGGAGTACAGGTCGATGGGAAGACCGATCATGCCGAGGAAATTCGGGAGGAAATCCTCGCCGGAGGAGTGGTGAGGTTTGTAGCTCTTGATACCGATCGGCTGGCCGAGCTGGCCGAGGAAAGTGTTGACCTGGGCGAGGGCGGCGCCGGCCACGCTGGCCATGGTGGGCGGCGGCGTGCCCAGCGCCGCGCCAAATCCCCGGAATGGCGGCATGATCTTGAACAAATCAAAGCTGGTGGGAAGCGCCTGCCAGGGCCGCTCGCCGGGTTCGATGGGCTGGAGAAGGGCGGCCCAGTTAAAAAGGGTGATCTCGCGCGGCTTGGCGAACGCGGTATCCCAGAGCTGTTCGGCGTAACGATCGACATAGCGGTTACTGAAAGTGTCGACCCAGCCGCCGCCGTTGCGGCCGGGCGCAATGTTCTCGAAATAGCGGAGAATCTGGTAGCTCTCGTACTGCTGCAGGAACTGGTCGGTGAGGCCCGGATCGCGGGTCTCCGTGCCGGTGTAGATGCCGTCGAAAAGCCGCGACTCCTTGTCGAGATCGAAGCCGAGCCCCTGGAAGTGCTCGTACCAGTTGGGGAACTTGATGGTGATCTTCACCTTCGGGTTGACCGCCCGGGCCGGCTTGAGGAGGAGGTTCTCCGCCACGTCGTCCATCAGATCGAGGCGGAACTGCGTCCAGGTGCGGTTGCCCTTGGCCGCGATATCGGAGGCGTTCTTCGTGGTGACGAAGAAGAAGTCATCGAGGATGATTTCGTCAAAGTGGCGGGCGGTAAGCTCGGCTACGCGCTGGACGAAGGCGCGATCGTCGGGATTGGTATAGCAGAACGAGTGATACTGGGCTCCTCTATTGTCGGAGTAAGTGATGCCGCCGGCGACGCGCACGCCGTGATCCGTGAAGAACTTCTTCAGGTCCTCCAGCGTCTGGTCGTCGGCCAGCATCCGGTCCCGCTCGGACTCGATGTAAACCTTGTCGACCTTGAGTTGGCGACTGATGGTCTCCCATTCGCGCTGTCGGACCGCGGGGTCGGCCAGCCGGCGGACCATCATGACCGGGATGTAGATGGCGGTGTAGAAATTTTGTTTTGTGTCGGCGGCAAAAGCCGCGACGGGCAGCACGAGGCCAAAAAGCAACTTCCGGAGAAGCGAGCGAGCGAAGCGGGCGGGGTTATTCATGAAGAGGTCACTAGCGTAGTCCAGCGGGGTGGAACTGTCACGGTTTTCCCGCGCCAGTGGGTCAAAGGCGCCGCTTCGGTCGAGGTTCCCGGGACGCCATCCGGGGAACGACTGCCAGCGGTGCCGACTACCAGAGTGAGAACGACTCGAGGCGGCGTCGATAGCGGCGGCCGATCGTCTTGGGTGAGAAACTTCTGCGGATGTCGGCGGCCGCCCGCCTGCCCAGGCTTTCGCGGAAGCTTCTGTCGTCCTCCAGAGACCGCATCCAGTGGGCGGCCTGATCAATGTCGGGATCGGCCCAGGTCTGACCGCGCAAATAAGGACCGTAGTCGCAGTCGAGTGTGAGAAGGCGGTAGTTGACCGGACAACCATTGGTGACATTGACGAACTCGGCGGTGCCCGACCAATCCGTCGTGATGACCGGTTTGCCCAGGTACATGGCCTCGGCGACGCTGAGGCCGAACCCTTCGGCCCGATGCAGTGAGACAAAACAATCGCAGGCCTGCTGCAATTCGTAGACGGCGGTGCGGGGCAGGGTTTCGCAGATCAGGTGGGTGTTCGGCAAATCCTTCAATTCCGATTCGAGTTCGGCGAAGGCGACCGAATGCCGGTCCGGGTTGTGCGTCTTGACGACCAGACCGACCGGACCGCCGAGGGGGAAGGCCTTGCGAAATGCGGCGATCACCGCTTTCGGATTCTTGCGCTCCTGGGTCGAATTCAGATCGTAAACAAACAGGAAGAGAAACACGCGATTCGGCAGGCCGAACTTCTTGCGAAAGTCGCCCTTCGGCACCGGAAATTCGATGGCGTGCGGCATGGCCAGCACCGGTTTCGGCAGCTTGGCGGCGATGGCGGCGCGGGTGAACTCGGAGGGGCACCAGATCTCATCGAAGAAGCGATGCCGGTCCACCCAGCCGTCTGGAAATTCCGGCAGTTCCCACGCCCAAAAGCCGATATTGTAATGGTCGGCGCGGAAAGCCCTCCCGTGGAGATGATCGATGTCCTGCGACACCGGGGGATCGAGATGGAAGATGTTGACCGGATGCGGATTGGTCTCCTGCAGCCGGGTGGCGTAGGTGGTGTCGCCGTCGCGATTCAGGCAGTTGAGCTTCAGGTCGATGAGGGCGGCGGCCAGGCCCGCGGCATCGCAGGCTCTCGCCATGCATCGCACCGACTCTCCGATACCCAGTTCACCGCGGAACCAGCCGACGAGGTTCACTCCTTGGGGCGCAGCCAGCTTGCGAAGGCGGGGCGCCAGCGCCGGCTGATACTTGAAATCAAAAATCACCTCGTCGTCCGCAACGACCTGCGCGAGACGTAGCCGCCGGTTGAGCCGCTGTTGCCTGTAGCAGCGAAAAATCCGACGCAAGGGACGTGGGAGCGGCCACGTCTCGACGATGCGTCCAACCCACGCGAGGAAGTTCGTCAATCCGACGCCGACCAGGCTCACCTCGATGCGCGTCGGCCGGCCGGCGATGGCGGCCGGCGCATCCACTCCGAGATTGAAGTTGTCTTCCGGCAACGGGTAAACGACCACGGATTGCACCCCGTTGATTCGGAGACGCAGCCCGAGTTGACCGGCCGATTGCGGGTAGGCGGGGTCTGCCGGCGCGACGCAACCAGCGAGAAACAGATTCGAGACGGGAAAGTCCGGCGGCAGTTCAATCGTGGCATGGTCACGGAGCCATGCCGTGTCGGCATTCGGCTCATCAAGGAAGAACCGGTCGCAGCGATAGAGCTTGGACGCGGGCGGCGCGCTTGGGACCTCGCCCCCATGCAGGAGTTTTTTCCAGCGGATCTCCTCCCGCAACAGTGCATGGGCGGCATGCTGCCGGGCGATGGCGGGAGGGCGGTGCGCCAGGCCGATTGCCGCGGGCAGGCACGCCAGACCGGCCCGCAATGCTTCCGTTCCCACGCGCAGCTGTCGGAACCGCACCGCCTCCCGCGCCCACGCGAGCGCCGTCTCCTGAAGGATGATCTCGCGCTAACGACTGCAAAGCCGATAGCTGTTCCGTTCATCACGCAAGGAAGCCGGGCCGCG
>Ga0182011_10004576_pt1 | contig 11056 bp, 11 predicted proteins | sample 711E1DmetaG_FD_120481 | JGI IMG/M metagenome (GOLD analysis project Ga0182011, IMG submission 120481) | Permafrost microbial communities from Stordalen Mire, Sweden - 711E1D metaG | ecosystem: Environmental > Terrestrial > Soil > Wetlands > Permafrost | place: Sweden: Stordalen | collected... | reverse complement strand
CCTCATTGTAACCGTTCACGCGGACGAGATCGGAACGCCAGATTGCCAGATTGCAACCGCGCACACCCTGAAGATCCTGTCGGACGCGTCGCAATGGCCACGGCCAGCGATAGGCGTGTTTCAATCCGCGCAGTTGGAACCGGCAGAGTGTGTGCAAGCGGTCGCGCCCAAATTCATGCAAACCGAACTCCGTCGCCGCTTTGCGTTCGATGAGCGCCCGATGGCCTTGAACAAATTGTGACTGACGGGCAAGAGCCCGGTGATCTGCGATGAAACAAGGATGTGGAATGGTGTCGCCGTCGAGAAAAACAAGATAATCTCCACGGGCCCGCGCAATCGCTTGGTTCAAACTGCGTGCGCGTCTAAAGCCTTGGTGTTCCTGCCAGGTGTGTTCACAACGAAACTTTTGTGCAGTCCGCCATTGATCGAACACGACTTTGGTTTCCTTTGCCGAGCCATCATCGGCGACCAGGACTTCATCCGGCAACACGCGTTGCTGTGACACCGCGTTGAGCACCCGGTTCAGATAGTCCGGCTGGTTGAAGGTGTTGATGACGAGCGAGACTGAAAAGATCCGATTCATGAAGAAGAGCGGCCCTGCTGGAATTCCCAGAGCTTGGCGTATTTCACAAATGTGTAGAATGCGTGCAAAACCGCGATCATGAATCCCGCCAGTCCGTCGCGGAAGCCCTGCTGAAAAATATATTTCTTCACAAAAGCTGCCGGCGGGCGAAGGCAAAATTCCACCCAACCGGCGCGTTTGCCTTGCTCGAATTTGCGCCGGGCCATTAATGTCGTGTAACGCTCGCCTTTGGCCATGATGACCTGCATCGTCGGCCACGGATGCTGCCAGATGAAATTCTTGAAATAACCGGTGCTGCCGCGGCACTCAAAACTTTCATGCACGGCGTCCTCGCGGTAACGGAATCGGCGGCGGTCAAAAACCTGCGGCTGCCGGTAATCGGGATACATGCCCCCAAAACGAACCGGCTTGCCTAAAAATGTATTCCGGCGCGGAACGAAATAGGCGGCATGCTGCTGCGCGGCGAGCGTTTCTCGTAATTCATTCACAAACTCCGGTGTGCAGCGTTCGTCCGAATCAATACTGACGACCCAGCTGTGCTTAAGCAGTGCGAGCGCATCGTTGCGCAATTTGCCGAAGCCCTCGAATTTAATGTTCACGTGACGCACGCCGAACCGCGTGCAGACCTCCGCCGTGTCGTCCGTGCTGAACGAATCCACCACCACCACTTCATCCGCCCACAAAACCGTCGGCAGCACTTCGCGAAGATTTTGCGCTTCGTTGAAGGTGATGATATACAGGCTGATTGGTTCTGCCATTTGATGAATAGTAAACCTGTCCGGTGAAATTTTAGCAAGCCAGCTGGACGCCGGGTTCAAAAAAATTTCCAACGGCCACCGAACCTTTTTTCATGCAAGGTGCGGCCAAAACGCCAAAGCTCGGTTTTTTTCCACCACACACCGCGCACGCCGGTTCTGACCTGCGTGATCTTGCGTTTAATCCAAGTCTGGCCAGTCTTGCAGCGATACTCCTCTCGGTTGCCGAGTTCTTTTTTCGGCATTTTCCGTGCCGCCTTGATGCTTTTTTGCGTGACGGAACCGAAATGATGAATGAACGCGCGGCCCGTCGTCGCCAGCCGGAAACGAAATCGGCGGGCGCGCCGGAAAAATTCGTCGTCCTCGTAACCGCCCAGTTTGGGATCATCATCAAACAACCCTATCGAATTGAAAACCTGGCGATGAACCATAAAACATACCCCACTCGCAACGCCCCGACGTTTGGCTGAATGCATCGTACGGATGAATTTGGCTGTGTAGGTTGAGAAATCGTAATCCAACTCGCCTTCACACATGGCGGGGCTGACAACATCGAATCCTTCTTCCTCGGCAAAGCCAACCAACCCTTCAAGCCAACCGGGCGTGACCAGCACGTCGTTGTTCATCACGACTGTCCAAACGGATGAAGATGCTTTGGCTCCTTGGTTCCAAGCAAAGCCGCAACCGCGATTTTCCGAATTGTGGATGGCAAGAATCTTAGAACGCCCGGCCAAAAATTCGGCGGTCCCATCAGTCGATCCATTGTTCACGATCAAGATTTGCGAGTCCCTTACTCCCGACTGTTTGAGGCTTTCCAAACAGTTGATCGTGTAAGGCAGCTCATTAAAAACCGGGATGACGATGGCAACTTTTGCCTTGCCCGTGTCAGATGGCGGAGTCATTTTGAATCAATGTTTGAATTTTGTCTTGGTGCTTTCCCAACTCTCCGCCGTATCATGGAATGAATCAAACATCGCAAAAGCGAGTCTAACCTGACGGTTTCAAGGCAGCAAGGCTAACGGCATGGTCAGTGGACTTTAGCCTGCGTGGAGAGAAAGGTCCGGAAGAAGAGGTGCAGATGATGCAGCCTTTTCCAGATGGAAATTGCTTGCCGCGCGAATACATGGCGCAGGTGCGGTCGTTTATAAAGCCCCCGTTCACTCTTCCACATTTGCAAGATGACAATCCACCGGTTCACACCATGAAAATGCTCCTTGCGCCGGGACAGAATGCGATACGATTCATCTTGAGGTGGCCGATGATTCTTGTCGCGGCAAAAGTTTTTATCATGAATACGATAACCTCCAACCGTCTGCTCGACAAATCCCAGGGCCTGACGGGACATGAAACGCAGATACATATCCAAATCTTCGTAGGCCAGACTGCCATCATAAAGGCCAACCCCGTTCTTTTCATCAAATGTCTGGCGGCGGCACATGAGAATGGGGCCGGCTAAACTCCAGTTTAAGAGCAAATTTCTCTCCAGCAAATGCGGATGCCGCCAAGCCCGGATGCCGCTCGCGTGCGATTTTTGGATGCGGGACATGGTTTTCCCGGCATCCCCGATGAGTTCTGTTTTGCCAAAGACGGCGAGATGTTTTGGATGATTTTGCAAATGGTCAAACCGGGCCCGGATGCCTCCGCGCACCAGCGTGTCATCGCTGGCGGTGAGGACAAGAAAATCGCCTTGGGCTGCAGCAATCAGTTTGTTCAATGTTTTGCAAATCCCTTGGTTGGGCTGGGACGCGATCCAGACATTCTCAAAACGCGCGCCATGCTTGGCCATCCAGGCTTGTAGCCGGGCAAATGAATCGTCCTTGGAACCATCATCCAAAACCAACAGTTCCAAACGCGGCCAGTCTTCATCACGAATGGAATTTAGACATTCCTCCACATAGGCAGCGTGATTATACAACGGCACCAATACGCTGATAAGCGGACTTTTTTGTGAACTGGATGGACTCATGGTCGATAACTATTCACAGCATCAATAACAGCATCAATTTGCATTTGAGTCATCACCGGGCTGATGGGAAGGGAGAGCGCCTGTGTGCCTCCAATCAGCACCATACATTTAATAATCTGCTGGTGGGATGACATTAGTTCAATCCTGCTTGTGCATTTCACTTTCTACCGAATCGAAGCGAGACCAATCTCCTGAACCGCCGCATTAGAGCTATAAAATTATAGTATGCGCCAAAGAATTGGTAGCCATGAGTCAATACAAATACTTTGTGAGCATATTTTGAATGGGTTTGCTGCTTTAGGGTTTTTACGGACGCATCGCATTTGGTTATTGCTTCGTAGCATTTTTGTATCCTGCTTTCAGCCTCTTTCAAGTGATCTGACGAATAGTGTGTCTTATTTAATATCAATTCTTGTTTCTTTTGAAGCAGATCCCGAACCGCCTTCATGAGTTGTCTTGTGTATATTTCGGGATCGAAAGAATTTTCTTTAAGAAACTGAAATAGTCTGAAATGGTTGTATGGCGAATCAAACCGCTTATAGCCTGGCTGTTTAGTGATGGCCCCAAGGTTATCCTGGCCATAGTAGAAAGTGCCGCCACTGAATACCACTTTATTGCAGTGATAAAAGAAAACCCGCGCAGAATATTCGTCGGCAAACATTCCGAAGTCAGCATAACCCAACTTTTTGATCAGGGACACTTTCCATAGCGCATTTCCCGGAATAATCCAATCCAACGATAAAATTACGGCTTCCCGGTTGGTCAACATAACATCGCGATTTCCGTAAACGCCGATTAAAGAACGGTTTTTTAACGGGTCGTGCTCATGATAAAAAACCAAGTCGGGCAAGACGGCATCGGCATCCGTCTCCTTGGCTTTGCGCCACATTTTTTCCAGCCAGTCTTCTGAATAAAAATCGTCTTGGGAGGAATACGCATAATACTCCCCGCGAAGGTTGGGCAGAGCATAGTTTTTAAGAACCTTGGGCACGATTCCCTGATTAGTATCGGTTGTAAGCACGCGTATTCGGGAATCCTTTTGCGCGTATTGTTTCAAGACAGACTCGCTATTATCAGTTGAACAATCGTTGATGCATAGAACTTCAAAGTCCTTAAAAGATTGGCATAGCAAGCTGTCTAAAGCCTGCGCTAGATACTTTCCCCCGTTGTATACCGGAATAACAACGCTTATTCTTGGAGTTTTCATTCCAGCACTAATACTGGCTGATGTCGGCAAAGGCTGCATTGACGGCTCGGATGACTTTCCCCGTCATTTCATTGGACAAGTGAGGGCCAATGGGCAGGCTCAAGACGGTGGAGGCCAGTTGCTCGGCAATTCTGGCTTCTGACTTCTGACTTCTGACTTCTGACTTTGCGTAGGCACCGGAGCGGTGCGGGGGGACGGGGTAATGAATCAAGGTGCCGATGCCGGCTTCGGTCAATTTCTTTTGCAACGCGTCGCGCTGCGGATGACGGATAACAAACAGGTGCCAGACCGGGCTTGCCCAGTCAGGAACAAATGGCAAAACAATTTCTGCTTTCAAGCCGTCCAAATAGACAGCGGCAATTTTGGAACGGCGGGTGTTCCATTCGTCGAGGTGGCGGAGTTTGATACGGAGGGAGGCGGCCTGGAGTTCGTCCATTCTTGAATTCAGTCCGGCTTCTTCGTGCTGGTATTTTATCTTGGAACCGTAGTTGCGCAGTCGGGTTATACGCTCTGCCAGTTGCGAGTCGTTGGTGGTGACGGCCCCGGCATCGCTGAACGCGCCGAGATTTTTTCCGGGATAAAAACTAAAGGCGGCGGCATCGCCCAGGCTTCCCGCACGACGACCTTTGTAGCGCGCCCCCTGCGCCTGAGCCGCATCCTCCACCACTTTTAGCTTGTGTCGGCGGGCGATTTCCAAAATGGGATCCATGTCCGCCGTCTGGCCGTAAAGATGCACTACCAGAATGGCCCTGGTGCGGGGAGTGATGGCCGCCTCGATACGCTCCGGGTCGAGATTGTAAGTCTGCGGATTCACCTCGACCGGCACCGGCGTGGCCCCGGCAAAGGTAACGCCCAGCCAGGTGGCAATGAAGGTGTGCGAGGGCACGATGACCTCGTCACCCGGCCCGATGTCGTAGCCGCGCAAAATCAGATGAATGGCATCCAGCCCGTTGCCAACGCCGCGGCAGTGCCTGGCTCCGCAGTATTGGGCAAACTCGGATTCAAATGCCTCCAGTTCGTGGCCGAGCAGATACCAGCCGGAATCCATGACGCGGTGATAGGCCGCATCGAACTCGTCTTTGAGTTCAAGGTAGGCCGGTTTTAATTCAAGGAAGGGAACTTTCATAATAAAAAGCAAAAAGTAGAAATTGGGAAAGTTAAAATAAATTAGAGAGGACTCAGGGCTTTCTGGAAATCGCCGTAGTCGCGGTAATAATCCGACTCGTCATACAAGTTTGAGGCCAGCACCAGGCACACCGTGCCGGATGAGAAATTATCCATCTCGCGCCAGATCATTGGACAAACATACAAGCCATAGTAGGAGCGGTTGAGGTGAATCCGTTTTTTATGGCGGCCATCATCCAGTACGACGTCAAAGCTGCCGGACATGGCGACAATGAACTGGTGCAAATCCTTGTGCGCATGCCCGCCGCGTTCCGCGCCTCCCGGCACATCATAAAGATAATAAACCCGCTTGATGTCAAACGGCACATGACGCCCGCCTTCGATGAAGGTCAGCTTGCCTCGCGCATCGGCAATCTTGGGCAGGTCAATGAGTTTGCAGAGGGATAATGACATACTCCGGAATTTGATTTTAATGAATCGGTGTCACCTGCGTAGTAACGATTTTGGTTTTCACCGCATGATAAGATGGAATGTTTCCGACGATTACCGAGCCGGAAGCAATTTGCACTCCATCGCCGATCTCAAGAAGGGGTTGCACGAAAACTCCCGTACCAATGCGGAGAGCGTTGCCGAGCTTGACCAGGCCGGAAACCATGAAGCCCGGTCCGGTGGAAATATCTGACCCAACCTGACAATGATGATCTATTGAGTTGTAAGCGGAAAAAAAATTATTGTCCCCCACAACCGTGCCAGTGCCGATGAAACAAAAGGCATTGATGACATTACCGCTGCCGATTTTAACACCGCGCGCGATGCGACAGGAAGGGTCAATAGCATTAGCCAGCGGGATACCGAGTTCGCGACAGAGCAGGCGAAATTTCGTCCGTGCTGGCACAGAGGTGCTAATGGATACGATAGCGGCTTCGAACGCACCCGCTTTGAACAGTTCACCCAGTCGCTCTGAACCGCCGACCACCGGCAAATCATGAGCTGTTGTGTTCCAAGTTTCAGGATAGTCAACGAACAAGGCCACCACCTTTTGGGAGGCATCATGCGCAAGTATGTCCAATACCTGCGTTGCACCGTAGCCCGCGCCAATGATCGCCAGCTTTCGGATTCCCGATGGTGCTGTAAGGGGAGCGAGGGTTGAGCGCGGAGTTGAGGCGGCATGAAGCCGGGCAACTTCAGCTTCGACCATTTTCCGGGTCACCAAATGCCCGCCGGCTTTGAGCGAAGTCAGGTCAAGTTTGTGAGCAGCAGCAAGTTCGGCGGCTTTATCCGTCACATTGGATTCGCCCGGTACCTTCTGCGTGGCGGCTTCTGCTAATTGTTTACGCCACGTCTGATGTTCCGCCAGAGACGCGAACAAGAAGCCCAAGGGTTTTTGAAATTCGCCTGTCTGAGAAGCCGTCACCAACGGCGCGAATACACCCTCACCGGGCGCACTTATATCGTATATGGCTTTGGCTGTTTCGGCGTGACCGAGGACTTGACCGGTCTTGACTGTACTGCCTTCTGACACCAACCACTCCGTGATGGTGAATACAGTGCTGTTGACTTCACTGACTGGCAGAATGATGGGCTTCATTCTAAAACCTCCAAGACTGCTGCCAAGGCGCGTTGCTCACCGAACAACATTTGTTCCTCCTGTTGTTTTCCTGAAGGGATTAAGCCATCATCACTCGCAACCCGGCGTATAGGCTTGCGCAGTCGGCCGAACAACCGCGCATGTAATTGTGCCGAAACTTCTGAGCCCCAATCCCATCCCGCCGTTCCTTCCTCACAAATCACGACCCGCCGTGTTGAGTCTGCGGAAATTTCCATGGCCGCCCAGTCAACGGGCGAAATTTGTGAAGGAATGACTACCTCCAGAAAAATTTCACGTTCCATGGCCAGACGTTCGGCCATTTTCACCACCACGCCCGCCGACTGACCGTAGGCAATCACCGTTGCATGACAGGACGCGCGCTCCACCGGACGCAAAAATAAAGTCGGTAGAAAGCCGTCTGAAGCCATTGTCTCGGTCTCGAACATTCCACATCGCCCACTCTGCGGCCACCGACATTTCTGTGCATAGAGCAATTTGTGCTCGACGAAAAACACCGGGTTGAGACCCGCCACAAACGTCTCGAACAACGGTCGTGGATTCTGAAACACGGAGGCTGCCGCTACCGTGAGGCCGGGCACACCCATGTAAAACTTTTCCAAGCTCTGGCTGTGGGTCGGCCCGTAAGCCCGCCCGCCACCCATTGGCATCCGCAAAATCACCGGACAATTCACCTGCCCGTCATACATCGCGCGGAACTTGCTCATGTGGTTTACGACTTGATCGAAGCACAACGTGGTAAAGTCGCCAAACATAAATTCAGCAATCGGACGGAAACCAGCCAATGCCAGTCCGCCCGCCACTCCGGCAATGGCCGCCTCACTCACCGGTGTGGTCAGAACCCGATGGGGAAAGTCCGTGGAAAGACCTTTTGTAACTTTGAATGCTCCACCGTATGGATCAATCAAGTCTTCGCCCAGCAAAATCACCCGCGAATCACGCTCAAGGAGTGATCGTAAAGTGTTGTTAAGTGCTTTGACGAAAAGCATATCAGACAAGTTCACGGGCACGATTGGTTACCTCAACCAATGCAGCATTTACATCGGACAGTATGCCGTCGCGTTCCGCGACTGGCAATCGCTCGCCTTGGATTCGAATTGGATCGAGCAGGCGCCTCTTTTCCACTTCTTCCAGCGGGCGACTATCATCATTCTTCGAATGATGGCAAAGCCGGAAGGTGTGCAGGACCAAAGCAGCCGGTTGCCGGTCGCGGCGCACTGTCGCGACAGTCTGTGCGGCAACCCTGGTAATTTCGCGCACGTCGGTGCTCTCCAATTCGTTGACACGGATATTAAACGCTTCGAACCGCCCTTTGAACGTGCCAGAAAAATTCAAATGCAGCGGCGTGCTCTGTGACCAGCCATTATTTTCCACCACGAACAACAATGGCAGTTGCCATAGGGAAGCCAGATTCATTGTTTCATAAACGATGCCTTCGCCCAATGCTCCGTCTCCCAGAAAAACTACGCTTATGTTGCTCGTGTCGCGCAGTTTTTCAGCTAGCGCAACGCCAGCCGCGTTGGGAGTGATCCCGCCAAGGATGCCATTGGATTTAAAACCTGGCACGCAAAGATGCTGACTACCGCCTTTTCCGCCGCAGACGCCGGCTTGTTTTCCCATGATTTCAGCAAGCAGCCCCAACACATCACCTGTCCAAGCCAGAAAATGCCCATGACAACGGTGATTGCTAAAGATGTGGTCACCGAGCCGCAGCGAGTTCACCACGCCAACACAATCTGCCTCCTGACCAATACAGCAATGAGTCGTCCCGTTGAGCACGCCCTCATCAAACAGAGCCAGCAGCTTTTCTTCAAATCGCCGAATCATGGCCATACGCCGAAATAAAATCCCATCAAAGGAATCCGTCTTTTTGCCGAACAGCCGCGCATCCGTCGGCCATTTCCCAGCTGCCGGTGGATGAAGAGTATGAACCTGGTAATCGCTCAATGGTTTTTCCTGCTTGGTGAAAGGTCACTTTATATCTGCTCGATATATGAGCAACGGAATCTCATGTTACAACACAGATTGTTTGAGTTTCCTCAGCACAGCTTAAAGTATGATTCTAGAAAGATTATAGGTGTTAGCAACCTGTTTTAATCGTGTTTTTCATTTTGCGTTTATGTTACAATGAAAAAACAAGGTTCAAGACCAGTTAAGGTAATGCGAACATTGTATAAAACCAATAAAGACAATGCGAAACCGGAATTTTCGGCGGTCGAAAACCTGCGGCTGGCGGTAGTCGGGATACATGCCGCTGAATCGCATTGGGCGGCCTAGAAATGTGTTGCGACGCGGAACGAAATAAGCGGCGTGCTTCGGCTCCACGAGCATTTCGCGCAACTCATTCACAAACTCCGGCGTGCAACGTTCGTCGGCGTCAATGCTGAAAATCCAGTCATGTTTTGCCGCGTCTAACGCGAGATTGCGGAGTTTGCCAAAACCGCAAAATTTTTCGCTGATGATTTTCGCGCCGAATTCGCGGGCGATTTCCACCGCGCCATCCGCGCTGAACGAATCCATGACGATGATTTCGTCCGCCCATTTCACACTCTCGAGAACGGCACGGGATCTGCCGGGCTTCGTTGAATGTGAGTGTATAAACGGTGACTGGTTGCGCCAATGGCACGCTGGCGGCCAGCTTGACATGGAGTCCTGAAAGCAAGTCAAAGTTTCAGTTGGAATGGCCCAAACGAATAATTCTTTGTCTCGGGATAGGGAGGGGCGCGAGAAGCATCCTTGGTCCAGCGCAGATATGATATATTTCATTGGACAATCCGGGAGAAAATTTTAACTTCTGGGCGTATTATTTCCGACATCAAGGTCAAAAATCGGTGTTAGCAACAAAGATCAGGAAAAAATAGTGAACGCCCCTGAAACTGACAATAAACCGGTTTCCACTTCACCCATACCCACCGGAGTGTTAATTACGGTGGCCATTTGCACGCGGAACCGCGTGAACTTTTTGCAACGCGCTATCGAAAGTGTTTTGCCTCAAATGACCGATGAAACGGAACTCCTGATTGTGGACAACGCTTCAACTGATGACACGGCGGAGGTCGCCACGCGTTTGGCCGCAGGCCATCCGCGCCTGACTGTTTGTCGCGAAAATGAAATCGGAGTTAGCGCTGCTCGCAACACAGCTTTAAAGAAAGCCCACGGACAGTATGTGCTTTTTTTGGACGACGATGCGACGGCAGAGCCGGGCTGGCTGGCGACCTATCAGCGTTTTCTGTCCGCGCCGCCCTCGGGAAAAATCGCGGTGGCTGGCGGAGCCGTGTTTACTATTGAATATGAAATCTTGCCGCCATCCTCGGTGAACCCTGACGGCGTTTTTGATCTAGGCAACTCGCAAAAGCGCCTTCCCTATTTGGACTGTCTGTTGGGCGGCAACAGTGCTTACTCTCGTGAAGCAGCACTAGCAGTCGGAATGTTCGACACGCAATTGGGGCGCAAGGGGGGGGGGATGATGAGCCGCGAAGAAAGCGACTTGAACCTTCGTTTGCAGAATGCGGGCTATGAAATCTGGTGGCTGCCCGGCGCGGCCATCCGGCATTTCGTGTCGGCCAGCCGCAGGAAATTCCGTGCAAGGATGCGCGCGAGGTTTGACGAAGGACGCTCTATCGCAATTCAAAGATTAAAATCGCGGCGCAAGGGTTTGAACCGTGAATTTTACAGGGTAGGACGTGTTGTTGTCGCGCCGTTTCACGCGTTGCTTTGCCTGCTGGCGGCTTTATTCACCCTGCCTGGGCGGCATCGGCAAATGGGCCTTTTGCTACGAGCCGTTCTTATCGCCGGCATCGGCTGTCAAATGCTG
>Ga0182011_10004575_pt1 | contig 11057 bp, 14 predicted proteins | sample 711E1DmetaG_FD_120481 | JGI IMG/M metagenome (GOLD analysis project Ga0182011, IMG submission 120481) | Permafrost microbial communities from Stordalen Mire, Sweden - 711E1D metaG | ecosystem: Environmental > Terrestrial > Soil > Wetlands > Permafrost | place: Sweden: Stordalen | collected... | reverse complement strand
TTGGCCGCGGGCGAGCGCCCAGGCGGCGGCAATAAAGAGAAGCGGCGGCACGAAGGTCGCCGCCACGAACAGAGCGACTTCCTGGACATCGAGGTCGGCAAGACCCTTGGGGCCGAAATAGCCCCACAGATAGGCCCCCGCTGCACCCGCCCAGAAGGCGGAAAGGGTGAGCGCAAAAACGATTGCCGCCAAGCCGAATTTTGAGTCCAGGCTGGAATGCTGGCGGGAGTGGCTCTCTGTCTCTCCTTCCAGGGACTCAGCAGACTGTAGAAGTACCGGTTGGTTGCGGTCGGACGCGCTGCTCGCCATGAGGCCCCTCAGGTTGTACGCACTGGCAGCCAGTTTAACCATTCAAGGTCCGAGGACCAACGCCAATTCGGCTATGAATCGTGATGAAAGCCAGGGGATGGACGTATGTTCGATGATAAAGCCAGCGCTACGGCCCAAGGTGCCGCCCTGCACCGGGCGGCCCACCAGCTGCTGGACCATCCCTCGATTTTTTCCGATCCGCTGGCTCTTCGGATCATCGGCCGGGAGGCCGAGATGGCACTACGCGGGGGCGAGTCTCGCCACATTCTACCGGGCGCGGCAGGGTTGCGTGCCTTCCTGGCCATCCGCAGCCGCTTCACGGAGGACTGCCTTGCCGAAGCGATGGCCCGCGGGATTGGCCAATATGTGCTTTTAGGCGCCGGGCTGGACACTTTCGCTTATCGCAGCGCCTTTGATCCGGCGCGGCTGCGTATCTTTGAGGTCGATCATCCCGCCACCCAGGAATGGAAGCGTGGAAGACTCAGGGACGCCGGCATCGCCGTGCCGGGTTCGGTCTTCTTTGCGCCGGTGGATTTCGAGCGCGAAACCTTGGGCGAAGGATTGGTGCGAGCAGGCTTCGATCTGGCAACACCCGCTTTCTTCGCCTGGCTGGGCGTCGTGCCTTATCTGACGCGCGAAGCCGTCATGGTGACGTTGCGTTTCGTCGCGGAACAAACCGGCGTATTCAGCGAGATCGTGTTCGATTATCCGGAGCCGGCCGACGCGATGAGCCCGGTTCAGCGCAGAGCCATGCAGATACTTGGCGCGCGCACATCCGCCGTCGGCGAACCGTTCCGGACAGCTTTCAAGCCTCACGAGATTAGGGATGCTCTCTTTGCCCTCGGGTTCAGCCGCATCGTGGATATGGACGCAACAGCACTGAACGCGCGCTATTGTGGCGGACGCAATGACGCGTTCGCCTTGCGCGGAAATGCACATATTGTGCACACCCGAACCTAGAACGCGAACGGGGAAGCGTCATGATCATGTTGATCGCTGCCAGCGCCACTTTTCTTGGCATTCACCTGTTGGTCTCTGGGACAAAGTTGCGCGACGCCGTCGTGGCGAGGATCGGCGAAAAGCCTTATCTTGTGTTGTTCGCGTTGTCCTCGCTCGGGGCTGTCGTCTGGCTCTGCATCGCTTACAACTATGCTTATGCGAGCATGGACAATCGCGTTGTTTATGATCTGGGCCAAGGGTTTCGCAATCTTGCGATCCCGGTGGTGGCGGTTGCGTTCATGCTGGCCGCGCCGGGTGTCCTGATGTCCAACCCCACCTCGGCGGGGCAGAAAACCGCCGCTGTGCGCGGCGTGCTTCGCATCACCCACCATCCTTTTCTGTGGGGCACGGCGATCTGGGCGGGTTATCATTTGCTGGCCACGGGCACGCTGGCTTCGGTGATTTTCTTCAGCACCTTCCTGGTGCTGGCGCTGCTCGGCACGCGGGCAATCGATTCCAAGTGTAGACGCCGACGCGGCACCGAATGGCAGGTCATCGCCTATCAGACCTCGAGCCTTCCTTTCGCGGCGATCCTTGCGGGACGCAACCGCTTCGTCGCGAGCGAATATTTCGATTGGCGCTTTACGGTGGCGGTCGTGGAAATCGCGCTGTTTCTGCTCTTCCACAATTACCTGTTCAGCATGTCGCCGTTTCCCAACGGGTGGCTCCCCTTCTGAGGTTGAAGGCTCGTTAACGGCTGTTTGACGCATTTGCGCCATCTTCAACAAGCCACGATAGGAATACGCGCATGTCCGCTAGGCACTGTGCCGTCGACCTCACCCACCTTGCCCGCTATACGGGAGGTGACGAGGCCATCAATGCTGAGGTTTTGAGGCTCTTCGATACGCAAACCAGCGAGCTCGTCGACCGCCTGCAAGCTATTCTCGATGCCCGGGACACGAAATCCTGGAAAGAGGTCACCCATACTTTGAAAGGTGCGGCGCGTGGCATCGGTGCGTTTAAAATGGCCGATGCGGCGGCTTTCGCCGAACCGATCGACCCGGTCAGGGACCGCGGCAACGCGTCGCTCGCCATCGTGGCGCTGAAGACCAGCGCCGACGCGGTCCAAGCCTTCATCAAGACCTATTTGGAACGTTGACCCTTTGCATCGAACGCCTTGAATTCCAAGGCGATCGAGCGTTCCACCAGCGCCCGCCAAACCGGTTCCGCGATTTCGGCGCTCAGGCCCGCCTTGCGGGCCTCGGCCAGCACCTTGGCGATTACGTCTTCGATCCGCGCCTCGTCACGTATGGCGGCATGATCGGCTTTGATTTTTGCGGCGCGTTCGATATAGCGCTGGCGCTCGGAAAGGAGCTTCACCAGCGCCCTGTCGAGCCGGTCGATTTGGTCGCGCACCTCGCCCATACTCGTGCAGCGCTCGGGCGGGCGGTTCTGTGGTTCGGTCATGGCAAATCCTGTCCTGCCTTGCTATCTGCACGCAGAGCCGGGTCAGGGCAAGGGAACCGGGCCGGGGATTGTTGGCGGAGCGCCTTTTACATATAAGAGCGCAAGTTCTTGAATTCATACAGAAGTTAGATGTGAAATGTCCTCTCCTTTCGAAACCGATGTGGCGATCGTAGGCGCCGGGCCGGCCGGCCTTTTTGCCGTGTTCGAACTTGGGCTCTTGGATATCAAGGCGCATCTGGTCGACATTCTCGACCGGCCGGGCGGGCAATGCACCGAGCTCTATCCGGAAAAGCCAATCTACGACATTCCTGGTCTTCCCATTGTCACTGGCCAGGAATTGACCGACCGGCTGATGGAACAGATCAAACCGTTCGGTGCCACCTTCCACCTAGGAGAGATGGCGAATGCCCTGGAAAAACTACCCGACGGCCGCTGGAAACTGTCGACCGACGTGGGAACCGAGATCATTGCCCATGTGATCGTGATTGCGGCAGGCGGCGGCAGCTTCATGCCCAAGCGCCCGCCCGTCCCCGGCATCGAGGCTTATGAAGGCACCTCCGTGCATTATGCGGTGCGCAAGATGGAGACGTTCCGCGGCAAGAACGTCCTGATTGCCGGCGGCGGCGATTCCGCGCTCGACTGGACTTTGAACCTGGCTCCCATCGCCAAGAGCCTGACACTTGTCCATCACCGCGACGGCTTCCGCGCCGCCCAGCACAGCGTTAATCGGATGCGCGAACTGGCCGAACAGAAGAAAATCAATTTCCATGTCGCCAGCGTCAAGGCATTGCATGGCGAAGGCGGAGAGCTGTCGGGGGTGACGCTTTCAGGCCATGACAAGCGTGAATGGCGTCTGGAAACCGAAGTATTCCTTCCATTCTTCGGACTGACGATGAAACTGGGCCCGATTGCGGAATTCGGCATCAACCTGCACGAAAACCTGCTTCCCGTAGACACTGCGCGTTTCGAAAGCCAGACGCCGGGCATCTTCGGTATCGGCGACATCGTCAGCTATCCGGGCAAGTTGAAACTGATCTTGTCCGGCTTTCACGAGGCGGCACTGATGGCCCAGGCGGCGTTCCACATCTGTCGGCCGAATGAAAAACTGCGCTTCCAGTACACGACCTCGTCATCGAGCTTGCAGAAGAAACTGGGTGTCGCATGAAGATTTTTGCAAAGGACCGCGAAGGCAAGGAAACCGCCATCGAAGGCCGCGACGGCTGGACGATCATGGAGATGCTGCGCGACGCCGGCCTGCCGATCACGGCGGAATGCGGTGGCGCCTGCGCCTGCGCCACCTGCCATATCTACATCAACGACGGCTGGTACGAGAAACTGGCTCCGCCCACCGAAGGCGAGACCGATATGCTGGACATGGCGCTGGCGGTGCAGCCCAATTCTCGGCTGTCGTGCCAGCTCACTTGTTCCGATGAATTCGACGGTATCAAGGTGACCTTGGCGCCGGAGTGACGCGGACCTCCCAGCTGCGGCACGTTGTGGCGTACGGATTTTCGCCCTATCTTTTGCAGGGGAATTTGAGGGGACAAAGATGCGTAAATGGATGTTTGCCGCAGCTGCGGCAGCTACTTTGGCAGGGTTCATCGGGCCGGCAAACGCTTACAGTGACGAGGAAATCTCATCGAGGCTGATGCAGAATGCCTGGTGCAGCTTCAGCTACAATCAGACGACGGGCTATTCGCATTCCAAACGCGCCGTGTTCGGCGGCAATGGGGTGCTCAGCATCAACAGCGGCAACGAGGGCGGCAGTTCGGGCTACGGCGGTTCGTATTACGGCCAATCTTCCGGCGGCGAATCGTACGGCTGGGCCATCAAAGGCGGCGTGCTCTATCTGTCCGATGGCAATTCGTGGGATGCGCATTCCCTGGACGCCAAGAACAATTCCAACGGCAGTCTCATTCTGATTGTCGACGGCAAAGAATGGTCGATGTGCTGATAGCCGCGCTCTAGCGGTTCAATTCCTTCAGTGCGGCGCGGTTTCGGAGGCGCTCGCGATCTTGGCGATCGCCTCCGCGTAGGCGGCGTTCAGAAAGTCGGCTTCGTTGTCGTCGTCGCGCGGCTCGGCATATTCGATGGTCACCTGCACGGCCCATGGGCCCACCGCCGCACTGGCGAACAGGGTTCGATAATGCAGCGTTTCGAGTTTCGCGGTCTCGTAGGTGCGCGTGTAGACCGACAGCGGCGCAGTCTTCGGTCCGAGGAGTTGCGTCGTTTCGTCGACCATTCTGCCCCCGGTTCCTTCTTGCACGACGAAATCCGGCGTGAGCATCGCCTTGGGATCGTAAGCCCCACGCAAGGGCGCCAGCGTGATCGTTCCGTAGACTCCGTCGAGCGCGGAATAGGCGCAAAAATCCGCACCCGTTTGCGGATCGATCTCGCCGATCGCATCGCGTTCGAAATGGCCGATTTGCTGCGAGCAGACGAAGCCCGACGCGCTATGCACTTTCGCCCCGTTCGCGCCCTCGGCGAAAGCATCGGATGGGTCCTGGGCGCGGGCGGAGATGGTCGCCGCAATGAACACGAAAACAAATGCCCCAGCGGTCCTGTATGTCATCATCTGTTCTCCCACCTTGCCGCGCCTGCCAGCCGTTCAAAGAGATGTACATCCTGTCCGTTCTTCAGCAAAGCGCCGTGTAGCCCTTGCCCCATTCCCACGTTAGATTAGCTTTCATTGAATCAAGGAGGGGGAGCAGCATGGGGATGCTGATCAGCGGCGCGGCCGCTGGGTTTGTTCTGTCGCCTTCATGACCGTCGCCCATATCTACACTGTAGCCTTCCAAGGTATCGAAGCGCGCGAAGTGGACGTCCAGGTCCACATTGCGGATTCGGGCGGCGGACAGTTCAACCTTGTAGGTCTGGCCGACAAGGCCGTGGGCGAAAGCCGGGAGCGCGTGCGCGCCGCGCTGGCCGCCATCGGATTGGCGCTGCCTTGGAAGCGGATTACGGTGAATCTCGCGCCCGCCGACCTGCCTAAGGAAGGAAGCCATTACGATCTTCCTATCGCGTTGGGGTTGTTGGCAGCCATGGGCGTGTTGCCGGCGAGCGAGATGGCGAACTATGTGGCGCTGGGCGAGCTGTCCCTCGATGCGCAAGTGACCGCCGTGGCGGGCGTGTTGCCCGCGGCTTTGGCCGCATCGGAACAGCAACGAGGCCTCATCTGCCCCGCTTCGTGTGGACCGGAAGCAGCTTGGGCCGGTGGCATCGAGATCATCGCCACGCCGTCCTTGATCGCCCTGGTAAATCATATCAAGGGCGTGCAGGTGTTGAATCCTCCGGTGGCCAAACTGGCCGACGACGCTTTCAGCGCTCCCGATCTGAAAGACGTGAAGGGACAGGAAACCGCCAAACGCGCTATCGAGATTGCGGCCGCGGGCGGGCATAACATGCTGATGATAGGGCCGCCCGGCGCCGGTAAATCGATGCTGGCGCAGCGCCTGCCCGGTCTACTGCCGCCGCTCGATGCGCGTGAGGCGCTGGAGATTTCCATGGTGCAGTCGTTGGCGGGGGAACTGCCGGGCGGCACAATCTCGCGCCGCCGGCCGTTTCGTTCGCCGCATCATTCCGCCTCGATGGCCGCGCTTGTCGGTGGCGGATTGCGCGTCAAGCCTGGCGAGGTCAGTTTAGCCCATTTGGGCGTATTGTTCCTCGACGAGCTGCCCGAATTTCACGCGCGGTTCTGGATTCGCTGCGCCAACCGATCGAAACCGGCGAGGCCGTAGTGGCGCGCGCCAACGCCCACGTGCGCTATCCGGCGCGCTTCCAGCTGGTTGCCGCGATGAACCCTTGCCGCTGCGGTTATCTGGACGACCCTGCACAAGCCTGCGGCCGCGCTCCCAAATGCGCCCAGGAATACCAATCGCGGATTTCAGGGCCATTGTTCGACCGCATCGATATCCATGTGGAGGTGGCCAGCGTATCTGCTGCTGACCTCACTCTGCCTCCGCCCGCGGAAAGCAGCGCGGACGTTGCCGCCCGAGTAGCACACGCCCGCGATCTCCAGCGCAAACGCTATGCGAAAGATGGCCTGCGCAGCAATGCCGAAGTGGATGGCGAGCTGCTCGACCGCGTGGCGTCGCCCGATCGTGCCGGCGCGACGTTGCTGACGGAGGCCGCAGAAGCTATGCGGCTCACAGCACGCGGCTATCATCGCGTCATGCGCGTAGCGCGTACAATCGCCGATCTCAGCGAAGCGACAGACGTCAGCCGCGCCCATATCGCCGAGGCGCTGTCGTTTCGCAGGCTAGCACATTTGCATTGAACAAGACATCGTCCGCACTCTTTCACCCTTTCAAAATAATACGCTATCGAAGTGTCGGCCTGATTGTGCTTTGCTCAAACATCGGCAGTAAAATTCGATCGAAAGTTATCTTATGTCTCTTTTCCGTTTTTTCCGCGCCGTTCTTTCCGCGGCACTCATCGCCGCCTTGCCCGCCCATGCGGCCGACGTCACGGTATTCGCTGCGGCTTCGCTCACCGATGCGTTAAATCAGGTTGGTGACGCTTATAAGCAGGATACAGGAAAGACCGTCGTATTTTCCTTCGCCGCGTCATCAGCATTGGCCCGCCAAATCGAAGCGTCGAGTGGAGCGGATATTTTTATCTCCGCCGACACGGACTGGATGGATTATCTGGATTCGCGCGGGCTAATCGCACATGCGTCGCGCCTCAATCTGCTCGGCAATCGCTTGGTTCTGATCGCCCCCGCCGATTCCAAAATCTCGCTGGCTGCTGAACCGCATTTCGATCTCGCCGGTGCCTTGGGCGACGGCAGACTCGCGCTTGCCGATCCCGCTGCCGTGCCCGCCGGCAAATATGCGAAAGCCGCGCTGATTTCTCTCGGTGTTTGGGATGCGATCCAGAACAAGGTGGTTCCGGCGGAAAATGTGCGCGTGGCGCTGGCCTATGTCGCGCGCGCGGAAGTGCCCCTCGGCATCGTCTATACGACAGATGCCAAGGCCGAGCCAAAAGTGCGCATCGTCAGCGCTTTCCCGGATGACGCTTATCCGCGCATTGTCTATCCCGCCGCATTGACGAAAGATGCCAGGCCCAGCGCGCGCACTTTCCTCGCCTATCTTTCGAGCGCATGCGCCAAGGCAATATTCGTGAAGGACGGTTTCACCATCTTGGGCCGATAACCCGCTCAGGCAGGGCGTCTGCCGAACCACCAGGCAATAGCAAGACCAGCCGCGACAGCGCCCACGATTTCGATGGTTATCGCGGCAAGCGTGTAGCTGCACGGAAACCCGTACCAGATCCAATAAGAGGTATCCGATCCCAGCGCGCCGAATATCCCCAAGATCGCGACGAAGCCTGTACGTCTGAGAAAGCTCGCAATCGTCGTCAGCGACAAGAGAAACGCGGCAAGCAGGCACTGCGCCAACTCTTTGGCGAATTCCTCGGCCATCATCGGCGTCATATTGGAACTCGCGCCCGGCGGATGATAAATAAGAATTCCTGTTGGGTTCGTCTTCATCAGTGCCGCTTCCTTGTCCATCATCTTCGGATCGGTCGGCGCGACCCAAGGAAAGAAATAGAGACCGGATTTGCCGCCGACACCGTTTTGCATCGCAAAGAGAACGGCCGATTCGTTCGCCATCTTGCTGATACCGGCATAGGCGAGCGGCGTCGCCACATGCGCGATGGACACCCAGATGAACATCGCGATAGCACCTAAAAGACCTGCAACAAGAACACGCATTCCATCCTCCCGTAGTCGATGCATAGGATGATAAGCGGAAATAAGATCGTTCGTCATGGGATCGCGCTCGACTTGGCGGCGACTGATTCCCCAGGGAAAACTATCGCATAAAGCAATACCGAGCGAACATCCGCCCTAGAACGGCTTGGCCGGTTCTCGCCAATGCCGTAAGCATTGCACAGAGAAAACAGACGGGGAGGAAAATGGTCGACCACCCGCGTAAGCGCGCGCGCTTCCGCGCCTATCATCTTTTACTACTCTTGCCGTTCGCGGTTCTGTTGGTGCCGTTCTACAATCGCACCGAGCCGACGCTGGCGGGCGTTCCCTTCTTCTACTGGTATCAGATGGCGTGGATCGCGATCACGGTCATTCTTATCCTGATCGTCTATTGGCTTGATCGTCGCACGGGGAGCGGGTCGTGACACGCGCGCTCAATCCTGTGGCCATCTCAGTTTTCGTGGCGCTATTCGCCTTCGTTACCGTTCTCGGCTTCGTGGCGGCGCGCTGGAAGAGAGGCGATCTCGGTAAACTGCACGAATGGGGACTTGGCGGGCGTCGCTTCGGTACCGTGGTCAGTTGGTTCCTGCTGGGCGGCGATCTCTACACCGCCTACACCTTCGTCGCCGTGCCAGCACTGGTGTTCGGCGCAGGCGCCGCTGGCTTCTTTGCCGTGCCCTACTGCATCCTGATCTGGCCGATCCTGTTCGTGGTGTTTCCCAGGCTATGGTCGGTTTCGCATCGCCGCGGTTACGTGACTGCGGCCGATTTCGTGCGCGGACGTTTCGGTAGCCGCACTCTGGCGCTGGCCATCGCCGTTACCGGCATGGTGGCTACGATGCCCTATATCGCGCTGCAACTGGTTGGGATCGAGGTCGTAATCGCAGCATTAGGCCTGCATCTGTCGGCGAACGCTGCAGGCCTCACGATTCAGCTGCCGCTCGTGTTCGCCTTCATGATCCTTGCCGCCTACGACTACACGAGCGGCCTCAGGGCGCCGGCGATGATCGCCATGGTCAAAGATATTCTGATCTACGCGACCGTGCTGGCGGTGATCATCGTCATTCCTGTCCAACTCGGCGGTTACGGTCACATCTTCGCCGCCGTCGCGCCCGCAAAGCTGATCCTGCTCGCTCCCCCGTCGGGCAGTCTCGGCGCGCAGTCGGCTTATGCGACTCTGGCGCTGGGGTCGGCGCTCGCGCTTTTTCTCTACCCGCATTCGGTGACGGGTATTCTCTCTTCGTCAGGGCGCGAGGTGATCAAGCGCAACGCCATCGCCATGCCCGCCTATGCCGTGGCGCTGGGCCTCATCGCTCTTATGGGATTCATGGCGCTCGCGGTAGGCGTGGGCGCGATGCCCGAATATGCCAACGGTTTCAGGGCATTCGGGCCCAATTTCGCGGTTCCCGCGCTTCTGCTCCACAGCTTTCCCCCTTGGATGGTAGGGGTTGCCTTCGCCGCCATCGCCATCGGCGCCCTGGTGCCCGCTGCGATCATGTCGATTGCAAGCGCCAATCTGTTCACCCGCAATATCTACAAGGAATATTTCAACCCTGGCTGCACCGACGCGCAGGAAAGCCGGGTGGCCAAGATCGTTTCGCTGATCGTCAAGGCCGGCGGACTGATCTTCATCCTCGGCTTTCCGCAAAACTATGCCATCGTGCTGCAGCTTTTGGGCGGCATCTGGATCATCCAGACGCTGCTCGCGGTAATGCTGGGCCTGTACACGCGCTGGTTTCATCCCTGGGCGCTGCTGCTCGGATGGCTGACCGGAATCAGTACCGGCACATGGATGGCGTCGGCGCTGTCGTTCAAATCGGCGACGTACGTTCTGCACATCTTCGGCACGGCAGTGCCCTGTTACGCAGCGGTGAGCGCGCTGGCCTTGAATCTCGCGGTCAGCGTGGTCTTAAGCCTGGTGTTCAACCTGGTCTCGCGCGGAACACGGGCCGACGAGACCCTGGCAGAGGATTACGTCTGACCCTCAACCGAAGCGTCCGGTGATGTACTGTTCGGTCTGTTTGTTAGAAGGCGAGGTGAAGACCTTTTCCGTAGTGTCGAACTCGATCAACTCGCCCAGATACATGAAGGCCGTAAAGTCCGAAGTGCGCGAGGCTTGCTGCATATTATGAGTGACGATGGCGATGGTGTAATCGTTCACCAACTCGTCGATCAATTCTTCGATCTTCGCCGTCGAGATCGGATCGAGCGCCGAACACGGCTCGTCGAGCAGAATCACTTCCGGTTTCGTCGCCACCGTGCGCGCGATGCACAACCGCTGCTGCTGGCCGCCGGAAAGGCTGAGGCCCGATTCGCGCAGCTTGTCCTTGACCTCGCCCCATAGAGCGGCGCGTTGCAGCGCAGTTTCGATACGCCCGTCGAGTTCGGAGCGCGGCATGCGCTCGTAGAGCTTAATGCCGAAGGCGATATTGTCGTAGATCGTCATCGGGAAAGGCGTGGGCTTCTGGAACACCATGCCGACGCGCGAGCGCAAAAGATTGATGTCCTGCCTGGAATGAAGGATGTCTTCTCCGTCAAGCAGCACTTCGCCTTCGGCGCGCTGGTTGGGATAAAGCTCGTAGATGCGGTTGAACACGCGCAACAGCGTCGATTTCCCGCAGCCCGAGGG
>Ga0182011_10004574_pt1 | contig 11057 bp, 9 predicted proteins | sample 711E1DmetaG_FD_120481 | JGI IMG/M metagenome (GOLD analysis project Ga0182011, IMG submission 120481) | Permafrost microbial communities from Stordalen Mire, Sweden - 711E1D metaG | ecosystem: Environmental > Terrestrial > Soil > Wetlands > Permafrost | place: Sweden: Stordalen | collected... | reverse complement strand
CGTCGGCCAGCTCGAGGGCCGAGAGGTTGAGGATGCGGCCGTGCAGGAAGTTCTGCGCGCCCTCCAGTATCATCAGGTCCTTGCCCTCCGAGAGCTTGTTGTAGGCGTTCTTGACCCGGCTCTGCGGGTTGGGCGGCTGCTTGCGCATGTACCTGGTCATGTTGTCCCAGGTGAGGAAATAAGGCGAGATCTCCGTCAGCGGGTCGGTGAGGCCCAGCGCCTCGCGCACGAAGTAGGCGTCCTCGTCCACCTTCTCGTTGTTGACCTTTATCGGGTAGGCTCCGACCGGCTTCATGTAGCCGATCTTGAAGCCACGGTCGCGGAGCTCGAGCGCGAGACCCACCACCAGGCTGCTCTTTCCACTGAAACGTTCAGAAGATACGACTATTATCGCGGACAAATTGATTTAACCTCCGAGGGTCATCCTGACGTCGACGCATGTACAGCCGTTGCCCGAATTGTAGACCATGAGCGGGTTCATGTCCATTTCGACCAGCGCCCCGTGGTCGCAGGCCAGCTGCGAGAGGCGCATCAGCACTTCCTCCACCGCGTCCACGTCCGCGGGCTTCTCACCCCGCACGCCTTCCAGCAGCGCGTAGGCGTGCAGTTCGCGGAGCATCCTCGCCGCCTCGCCCGGCGTCACCGGCGCCAGCCGGAACACCACGTCCTTGAAGGCCTCGACGTAGATGCCGCCCAGGCCCGCCATTATCATCGGACCGAACTGCGGGTCCTTGATGATCCCGGATATCAGCTCGCGCCCCTCCGGGACCATTTTCTGTATGCCCACCCCGTAGATCTCGGCGCTGGGCATGCGCCTGCGGACGCTCGACATCATGTCGTCGTAGGCGTCGGCGAGCTGCTTCGCGTTCTTGATTCCCAGCACCACACCGCCCACGTCGGTCTTGTGCAGGATCTGCGGCGAGACGATCTTCATCACCACCGGGTAACCCATCTCGGAAGCGGCTTTCTTTGCCTCCTCGGCGTCGGACGCGTTCAGGTAAGGCGCAAACGGTATGCCGTAGGCGGCGAGCACCTTGCGGCAGTCCTCGGCCTCCACCTGGATCTCGTCTCTGGCGGCGTAAGACGCGAACAGCTTATCCACGGCGGCCTTATCGACCTTGAACTTCACCTCGCGCGACAACGGCATCTTGATCTGCAGCTGGCGTTCGTACATCCGCCCGATGACCTCCATGGCCTGGTCGGGGTACGGGATGTTGGGTATCCCGGCCTTCTGCAGCCTGTTGACCGGCGCCTGCACCGAGCCCGATCCCATGAAGGAGACCACCACCGGCTTGATGGAGTTGCGCGCGATGTGGATTATCTCGTCGGCCGTCAGATAAATCTCGGTCATCGCCTGGGGAGTCAGGATCACCAGCACGGCGTCGACTCCGGGGTCCTCTATCAACGCCTCGAGCGCGATCGCGTACCTCATGGCGTCGGCGTCCCCCAGTATGTCAACGGGGTTATGCAGGCTCGCGGCCGCGGGAAGATACCTTCGCAACCTGGAGACGGTCGTGTTGGAGAGCTGCGCCAGCGTGAGGTCTGCCTTCTCGCCGGCGTCGGAGGCGATGATGCCCGGCCCCCCCGCGTTGGTCAAGATCCCGACCCTCGGCCCCTGCGGCAGCGGCTGCGTGGCCAGCGTGCGAGACAGCGACATCAACTCCTCCACCGAGGACGCCCGCAGGGCGGCGGCCTGCATGCAGAGCGCGTTGTAGGCGCTCTCGCTCCCGGCCAGCGCGCCGGTGTGCGACGACGCGGCCCTGGCGCCTGCCTGGGTAGTCCCGGCTTTCAAGAACACCACCGGCTTGGCCTTGCTCGCCACCGACAGCGTGTCGAAGAAGCGCTTGCCGTCCGACACACCCTCCAGGTACATGGCGATGACCCGGGTGTCGTCGTCTTGCGCCAGCGCCTCCAGGAAGTCGCTCTCGACCAGGTCGGCGCTGTTGCCCATGCTCACCAGCTTGGAGAAGCCGACCGCCTCCGAGCGCGCCCAGTCGACGAGCGAGGTGCAGATCGCGCCCGACTGGCTGATGACGCCTATATTGCCCTTCGGCGGCATCTTGCGGGCGAAAGTGGCGTTCAGCGGCAGGGCCGTGTTCATTATGCCCAGGCAGTTGGGGCCCAGCAGCCTCATGCCGCCGGCGTGCGCCCTCTCCACCGCGTCGCGCTCCAGCTTCCTGCCCTCGATCCCGACCTCCCTGAACCCCGCGGAGATGATCACCGCTCCGGCGACGCCGCGCCCGGCGAGCTCGGACACCGTCTCGGGCACGTGTACCGCGGGGACCACGATCACTGCCAGGTCGAGCGGGTCGGGAACGTCGTGGATGTCGTGAAAACATTCAAGGTCCTGTATCAGGTGGGCCTTGGGGTTCACCGGATAGACCTTGCCCGCATATCCGGACTTGATGATGTTGGCGAGGACCGCGTAGCCGACCTTGTCCGGGTGCGAAGAGGCCCCGATGACGGCAAGCGCCCGGGGCTCGAAAAAGGACTCGCTTATTCGGTTGGCTTTGTCACTCAACCTCGAAGATCTGGCGGCCATTGTAGTAGCCACACTCTTTACATACTCTGTGGGGGAGCTTTGGCTGGTGGCACTGCGGGCACTTGCCGAGGATCGTCACCTTGAGCGCGTGGTGCGACCTTCGCGTGTCTCTGTTCGACTTTGAGGTTCGCCTCTTGGGAACCGCCATGACTCCTCGTTTCCTTGTCCTGGATGCTTGCTAAAGGGTACTTGAGACCTCCTGACCCGTCAAGGCGATGCATCGCCAGCGCCCTCCAGCCTTTTCTTGAGATCGGCGAGCGGACTCAGCCGCGAATCGGCGGGGAGCGCCACGCAAGAGCACGGCTCGGTGTTGAGGTTTGCCCCGCACCTCGCGCACAGCCCCTTGCACGACTCGTCGCACACGCGCTTCGCCGGAAGCGCCAGCGCCACCGCGTCGCGCAGGACCGGCTCGAGGTCGATGATGCCGTCGGTCACGACGTAGTCCTCGGCGGTCTCCGAGTCCTGTTCCTCTTCGCCGTTGAGCCAGAGCGCGTGCTCCTTGAGCGTCAGTGACAGCTGGTAGGTGAAGTCCTCCAGGCAACGGAAGCAGGAGAGCCCGACGCTGCCCGCGACAGCGCCGGTGATCTCCAGGGCGCCGGCGATCCTGCGCAGGTCGAACCTCCAGGTTATGCCGTCTCCCAGCTCGAGGACCAGGTCGTAGCCGTCGCGCATGGTGACGTCGGCCGAGCCCTCGACGCTCCTGTGGTCGCCGACCAGCGGGAGCGCGTTGGACACATCGATCTGAAGATCGGGGACAGTTGGTCTCATGTTCATCATTCCGCGTTCCGCTTTCTCTCCGGCCGGGTCCAATCCTGCCGGAAAAAAACCCCGACCGTAGGCCGGGGTTGTTTAAGGCGCGCCCGGAGGCTTACTCCTCATCGCGCTCGTACTCGTAGGAGTCCTCGGCAGTCTCCTGAGTGTAGCCGCGGAGTTTCTCGCGCCAGGAGGTTATGCGGGTCAGTATCTCGTCCGTGGAGTCTTTTACCTCGCTGAGCGACGCCTCCATCTCGCCGAATATGCGGTCGGCGACGTCCTCGGCGTCGTAGACTATGCGGCGCGCCTCTTCCTGCGCCTCGTCTATCATGTGGTCGCGCTCGAGCTCGGCCTGTTTGATGATCTCGGTCTGCTGGACCATGTCGTCGGCGCGCTTCTCCGCCTGGGCGAGCAGCTCCTCTTCCTTGCGCTGCGCCTCGGCCATGATGCGGTCGCGCTCCTTGGCGACGTGGCGGGCCTGCTTCAGCTCATTGGGCAGGGTCGCCCTGATGTCGTCGAGCAGGTCGTAGAACTCCGCCTCGTTCACCATCACCGAAGAGGAGAGCGGAACCCGCTTGGAGTTCGCGATAAAGTCCTCAAGCTTGTCCAGCCGAGCGAAAATATCCATCTGCTACTCCTTTTCCGGCGTGCCCGTGGTCTTGTGCTTTCCGAGCTTGGCGAGCAGCCGCTCCTCGACCGCGTCGGGCACCAGGCCCTTTATGGAGCCCCCGTAGGAGGCCACTTCCTTGAGCCCGCTCGAGCTCAGGTAGGTGAACTCGGGGCTCGCCATGACGAAAAACGTCTCGATGTTCTCGTCCATCTGCCTGTTGAACTGAGCCATCTGGAACTCGAACTCGAAGTCCGACATAGCCCGCAGGCCCTTCACGATGCAGCAGGACCCGTGCTGATGCGCGATGTCGATCAGCAGCGAGTCAAACGCGATGACCTCGATCTTGCCGGTGTCTCCAATGCTCTGTTTCAGCATCGCGATGCGCTCCTCGACGTCGAAGAGCGGGCACTTGGTCGGGTTGGCGGCGACCGCCACTATCGTCTTGGTGAAGTGCTTCGCGATCCTGCGTATCACGTCCAGGTGACCGTTGGTCACCGGGTCGAAAGTGCCTGGGCAGATAGCTACATTCAAGCCTGTTCCTTCTTCTCGCCGTCACTGTCCGCCGGACTGAACACACACACTATAGAGTCGCCGTAATCACGCCGCTCTTCCAGCGACCATTCACCGGTGGGGGGATCGTAGCCCGCGTGCGGCGAGTGCCGATAGACCAGCAGTCCATCGTCTTCGAGAAGCCCCCTGTCGAGAATGAGGCGAAACAGCGCCTCCAGCAAACGTTTATCAATTCTAAATGGGGGGTCTATAAAAATCAAACCATACGGGCCCTTGGTGGAGGCGAGCGCGCCGGGGAGTTTTCCCGTTCTCACCGCGGCTTTTTCCTCCAGGTGCGCGCGTTTCAGGTTGTCGCGTATCGCAGAGGCCGTCGCGGCGTGCTGCTCGATGAAATCGGCGTGCTCCGCGCCTCGGCTCAGCGCCTCGATGCCCAGCGAACCGATGCCCGCGAAAAGATCGAGGACCCGGATGTCGACGACGCGGTCCCCCAGCACCCCGAACATGGACTCCTTGACCCGGTCGAGGACAGGCCGAAGCTGCCGGCCCTTGGCGCCGTGCAGCCTGGTCCCTTTGGCGCTTCCCGCGATCACGCGCAAGCGGTGTCTCCCTTCTCAATGCACCACTGGGGTCAGGCGTGGAAGAGCCAGTCCAGCGCTCCACCGAAGCGGCGGTTGGTCTCCCATCGCAACAGGACGTTCTCTTTGTTCGAGAGCGTCGGGTCCTTGTCCACTATCGCGAACGCCTCGGCCCTGGCCTTGCGGATGAGGTCGAGGTTGCGAGCCAGCCGGGCGACCTTGAGGTCGGGAAGGCCGGACTGCCTGGTGCCGAAGAGGCTGCCCTCGCCGCGTATGGCGAGGTCGGCCTCGGCCAGGGCGAACCCGTCCGAGTACTGCCTGATGGCCTCCATGCGCGCCTTGCCCTCCTCGGTCGTCGGGTCGGCGAAGAAGACGCAGATCGCCCTCTCGGTCCCGCGCCCGATGCGGCCGCGCAACTGGTGCAGCTGCGCCAGCCCGAAGCGGTCGGCATCCTCCACGATCATCACCGTCGCGTTGGGGACATCCACACCGACCTCGACCATCACCGTCGTTATCAGGATGTCGATCTCGCCGGCGCCGAAGCGCTCCATCACCTCGCGCTTCTCGACCCCCTTCATCTGCCCGTGAACCAGCTCCACCCGCGCCTCGGGCAGCTCGCGCGCGATGCGCTGCGCCTCCTCGGCAGCCGCCCTCACCTCGAGCTTATCGGACTCCTCGATGAGCGGGCACACCACGAATACCTGCCTGCCGGCGCCGACCTCGCGGGCGACCATGGCGAATATGCCTTCGCGCTCGTCCTGCCCCGCCACGTGCGTCACGACCCCTTTGCGTCCCGACGGGATCTCGTCGATGACGCTGACGTCCAGGTCGCCGAACAGCGTGAGCGACAGTGTCCTGGGGATCGGCGTCGCGGACATGTGTAGCATGTCGGGGTCCTTGCCTTTGCGTCCCAGCAGGACGCGCTGCTCCAGGCCGAACCGGTGCTGCTCGTCGACGATCGCCAGGCCCAGGTTCGCGAACGAGACCTGGGCGGACACCAGGGCGTGGGTGCCGACGACTATGTCCACCTCGCCTGAGGCGATGGCCTCGAGCACGGCCTTGGAGGGCGCCCCGGTCAGCAGCTCCAGACACACCGGTAGCCCGGCCAGCATCTCGGATATGCGGCGGTAGTGCTGGTGCGCCAGTATCTCGGTCGGCGCCATCATCGCGCCCTGGTAGCCGCTCTCCACCGCGAGCAGCAGCGCCATAACGGCGACGACTGTCTTGCCCGAGCCGACCTCCCCCTGCAGCAGCCTGTTCATCTGCACGGGCGCGCGCATGTCCGCAGAGATCTCGTCGAAGGCCCGCCGCTGCGAGCCGGTCAGCTCGAAGGGCAGCGCGCTCTTGAATCGATCGGCCAGCTCTCCGGCGCCGGTGTGGCTCACACCGCGCGCCTGGCTCTGGCGCCGCTTCCTGGTGACCGCCAGGCCGACCTGCATGGTGAACAGCTCGTCGAACGCGAGCCGGTAGCGCGCCTTCTTCAGCGCCTCCGCGCCGCTGGGGAAGTGCACTTCGCTCAGCGCGTCCTCCAGCCCCATCAGGCCGAACCTGGCGACCACCGGCGGCGGCACCGGGTCGGCCATGCCCTTGACCGCCTCGAGCGCCCGGGCCACGAAGCGGCGCAGCACCGCCGAGGTCACCCCGGCGGTCGCCGGGTAGAGCGGGATGATGCGCCCGGTGTTCAGGCCCTCGACGCGCTCGTCCGACTCCTCGCTCCCCAGGATGTCGTAGGAAGGGTTGGTGATCTGTAGCATGTTGTAAAGGAAGCCGACCTTGCCGGAGAAAGCAGCGAGCGAGCCCACGGTGAGCTTGTCCTTGTGGTAATCCTGGTTGAACCAGACGCCCGACACGTAGCCGGTCCCGTCGAACAGCGTGACCACCAGCATCTTCTTGCGCGAGCGGGTGGTGCGGCTGTCGGCCTCGGTGACCGTGCCCACCACGGTGACGTCCTCTCCCACCTTCGCCTCCCTTATCGGGGTAACGTTCGAGCGGTCGAGGTAGCGCCGCGGGAGGTGGTAGAGCAGGTCGGACACTGTCGCGATGCCCAGCGGCTCGAGCTTGCGGGCCATGGCCGGACCTATCCCGGAAAGGGCTGTAATTGGCGCCGCGAAGCGGTTGAGCGCTTCGACCGCGGGAGGCATCGGCCGCCTGGCCGCGGCGCTCGCGCTAGCTTTTTCGTCGGGCTTGTCTTGAGGCATCAGGGTCCTTGGTAGTCACGTGTCTATATAATACATTGTGCGCGCCACGCGCCATCGAGGGCACCACATCCGGTGCGGCGCTCAGGCGGCTCACACACGGGAGGTGGCATGGCTGACGAGTCCGGCATCAGGGGCATAACCTCGTGGCTGAAGTCGAAGGTCAAGGGGGCGGCGGTAGAAGGCGCCGTGAGGAAATTCAGCATACCGCGCAGCGCGGTGCGCAACTTCCAGTCGTTCGCCGACCTCTCCGGCTCCGCGGCGAGCAGCCTTCCCACCGAACTGCTGGCGCTGGGCGCCGACATGTGGTCGGGCTTCATGCTCACTCCCTTCGCCGAGCAGCAGATGGCGAACTGGGTGATGCCCTACTGGCTGCACAAGCAGCGGCAGCCCTCGTCGGACTCGTTCACCCCCCACGGCCACTTCTGGCTGGAGTGCAACATGACCCACCGGGACTGGACCGGCATCGGCCTCTGTGGCTTCCCGCAGGAGGCGATTGTCGACCCACGAGGTCTCATAACGCCCTGGCCTTTCGCCCCATCCATCGACGTGTGGGTCAAGGTCGGCGACGCGCTGGTCTGCCCCTCGGAGCTCGCCGAAGTCGAGCAGTCGCTGGTGGACGGCCTGCCCATCGTGCGCACGGCGTTCGACGCGCTGGGCATGGAGTGCGTGCTCACGGCGTTCGTCGCCCCGATCGAGACCATGCCGGTGGTTCTCTGCCGCGCCGAGGTTACCAACGCGCGCTGCCAGGCGATGCCCGTCTCGCTGGTGGTGTCGGTGCGCCCCTACAACCCCGAGACGATCTGCGCGATAAACGAGCTCGCCTGGGACCGCGCCACCAGGACGTTCACGGCCGATGGAAACGTCATGGCGTGCATGGGAGCGCATCCGTCCGCGGTGCTGCTCTCCGACTACAGGAGCGGCGACGTGGCGGCACAGCTCAGGGACCCGGGCCGCGAGCGCCTGCCCGAGGGCACCGCGTCGGTGAGCGAGCCGTTCGGCCTGTCCAGCGGCGCGGCGGTCTTCGACCTGGACCTCTCGGGCGGAGGCGCCGGAACGGTCTGTTTCGCGAGCCCCCTGTCGGCCAGCGTACACCCGCCCCTTCACAAGATGCTGCCGGAGCGCGAATCGGTGCGCATCGTCGAGGAGAAGCTCTCGCGGCAGAGGGACAGCTGGTCCGCGCTCGTCGGCGAGGGCATGAACGTATCGGTCCCCGACGCGCCGTTCCAGCAGGCGTTCGACGTGAACAAGGCGTTCCTGCTGCTGCTGTTCGACGGACGCTCGATCACGCCCGGGGTCTCGACCTATCACATGATGTGGTTCCGCGACGCGGCCTACCTGGTGCCGGCGCTCGAGCGCATCGGGCACACTGACAAGGCCCACGACGTCCTGGCCACCTACCCCGACCGCCAGACGCCGGACGGATACTTCCGCTCGCACTCCGGCGAGTGGGACTCAAACGGCCAGGCGATGTACACGCTGGTGCACCACCACCGCATCACCGGGGACACGTCGTTCCTCAAGGAGGTCTACCCCTCGCTGATGAAAGGCGCGCGCTGGATCGAGGCGAACAGGGTGATGGACCTGCCCGCGGACGATCCCAGGCGGGGCCTGCTGCCGGCGGGCATCAGCGCCGAGCACTTCGGCATGGGCGACACTTACTACTGGGACGACTTCTGGGCGATCGGGGGGCTGCGCGCGGTCGCCGGCGCGGCGCGCGATCTCGGCTTCGCCGGGGACGCAGCCTACTGCGAGAGGATCGCGGGCGATATGCGCGACGCCCTGGACGCCTCGTGGTCGGCGGTCGAGGTAAGGCTGGGCCGCAAGGTCATGCCGATCGCGCCGGACCGGGACATGGACTCGGGAAGCATCGGAGTGGTGTCGGGCGTGTACCCGCTGGACGTGATCGGCGCTGACGAGGAGATCATGTCCAACACTTTGCGCGAGTTGGTCGACAAGCACTTCTACCGGGACGCCTTCTATCACGGGATACTACACTGCGGGCTCAACGCGTACCTCTCCCTGCAGGTAGCGCAGTGCTTCCTGAAGCTCCGCGACCCCTACGCGCTCACGATATTCGACGCCCTGATGACGATGGCGACGCCGACGCTGACATTTCCCGAGGCGATAAACCCGCTCACCAGAGGCGGCGCCTACGGCGACGGACACCACGGCTGGGCGGTGTGCGAGTTCCTCAACTTCACGCGCAACGTGCTGCTGGTCGAGGAGGGCGACAAGCTGACGCTGCTCGCCGTCTCCAAGCCCGAGTGGTTCGCGCCGGGCTCCGAGATCAAGGTAAACGGCGCGCCGACTTTCTTCGGCGAGGTGTCCTACCGGGTCGAGTCAGGCGACGACTCGATCGTCTTCGAGCTTCCAGGCTCGTTCGACAGGCCGCCCTCGGCCGCAGAGATAAACGTCCCGTTCGACATCACCGCTTGCGAGATCGACGGAGCCGCGTTCAAGACCGAGCCTGGCGCAAGGTCTATCGGCGTCGCGCCGGACGCGAAGAAGGTCGTGCTGGGCATCGATAGGAGCAACTGAGAACGCGCTGCATTTGCGTGCGGGCGGTGATGTGCTATTATCTTTCCTCGTTGGCACCGAAAGGATATGACTTGTCGAACGTGTGTGATATTTGTGGGAAGAAGCCTCAGTTCGGCTTCAACGTGAGCCATTCACATAAGAAGACCAAGAAGCGCTGGACCCCCAACGTCCACAAGATGCGCATCGTGGTCAACGGCGGACAGAGCACCGCACGCGTCTGCTCCAAGTGCCTGAAGGCGGGCAAGGTCCAGAGGGCCTAGCCGCGCAAGCCTAGGCGCCCAACTTCCCTTCGGCGAACACCGTGCCTTCCCTGAGGTCAAAAATCGTCAGTCTGCCGTCCTCGAGCACCGCGGCGGTGGGCGCCTCCCCCTCCTGCTTGGGCAGCGCTACGCTGCCGGGATTGATTATCGTAATCCCTTCCACCTGACGGATCCCGGGCAGGTGCGTGTGTCCCCTCTGGACCAGCTGCATCCCTGCCTTGCTCGCCATGGCGGCCAGCTCCTGCTCCGTGTTCTTGTGTCCGTGGGTGATTAGAATGCGCGTGCCCTCCACGCTCGCGAAGGCAAAGTCGGAGAGGATGTGGTTGTCCAGCGCCATCTGGTCGACCTCGGAGTCGCAGTTTCCGCGCGCGTGGATCATCGGGAAGGCGACTTCGTTGAGCATCGTGGCAAGGCGCCGCGGGTCGTAAGTGTCCGTGATGGGGTTGAAGATGCCGTGATAGAGCACGTCGCCCGAGTGGCAGATGAGCTCGACGTCGCCTATGACCTCGAGTGCGCGCTCCCAGGCGGTCGGGTCGCCGTGCGTGTCGCTGACGAGGGCTATCCTCACTGAGCCTCGCCCTCCTGCTCCTCCAGCACCTGAGGCCGCAAGCCCTTCTGCAGCAGGAACGGATCGGCGCAGGCCGCTCCCCTCCCCGGGAAGACCGGCACCTCGATCGCGGCACGCGTCAGCGCGCGAGCCTCTAACACCGCGTCCTTCAGCGACATCCCCAGTGCCAGGCATGCGGCGATGCCGGCCGACAGCAGGCACCCGCTGCCGTGGACCTCGAGCCCTTCGACCCAGGGGTTGGTGAATATCTCTATCTCTTGTCCGTCGCAGAAGACGTCGGCCGCCACGTCCTCCCCGGCCTCGACCGACTTGAGCCCGGTGATGAGCGCCGAGCGCGCGCCGGCCGCCACCAGGCGCAGCGCCGCCGCTTCCGCGTCCTTGGAGTCGAAGACCGCGAAGCCGCTCAGCAGCTCGACCTCTTTGATGTTGGGGGTGACCATCGCCGCCGCCGGCAGCAGGAACCGCTCGAGCGCGCTCACGGCGTCCTCGTCCAGCAGCCTCTG
>Ga0182011_10004570_pt1 | contig 11064 bp, 1 predicted proteins | sample 711E1DmetaG_FD_120481 | JGI IMG/M metagenome (GOLD analysis project Ga0182011, IMG submission 120481) | Permafrost microbial communities from Stordalen Mire, Sweden - 711E1D metaG | ecosystem: Environmental > Terrestrial > Soil > Wetlands > Permafrost | place: Sweden: Stordalen | collected... | reverse complement strand
CCGGGCACGGAGTTCCCTCAAACCTTCAACGTGCAGTATCCGGGCACTTTCGTGCGCGGCGACCCCGCCACGTCGGACGGGGCAACCGGCGGCAACACGCCGTGGACCGGCAGCCCAGGGGCGTTCACACCGGGGTTTTCGTTCAACGGGGCCGTGGGACTGGTCCCGGAAGTGGTGAACACGGTGAATGTCTCCGACTTCGTCGAGGGCAATCTTCTTACTAACGCCCCCGGCGCGACCGCCCCCGGCTGCCCCACCACGAGCGCCAATACAGTAACGGCATACACCTTCGAGCCGCTAGGCTTTTCCGTGGGGACGCCGGTGGTCATCGCAGGGGGCGTCCCCGCGGGCTACAACGGTACCTTCACAATCACCTGCGTGAGCAACAACACAGTGTCTCCGGAAGGGTTTAGCGAATTTGCCTTCCAGTACGCGCTTAGAACCACGGGGCTGGCCGCGGACCTGGATCTGACAGGTCCGACTGCATCGTCTGTCCCGGCGCTCGATGGGCATGTGGATCCCCGCCCGATCATGGACGTCGGCGTCATGAACGGCAACATCCCGGCGCCCCTGATCGCCTTCGACGAGGACGACGAACTATTCCTGACCCTTACCAACGTGGGCATGATCATGCGCCCGGACCTGTTCGAGCAGCACACCATCCACTTCCACGGATATCCCAACGCATCGGCGTTCTACGACGGTGTGCCGGACGCCTCGGTGGCCATCAACATCGGTGGCAGCTTCACCTATTACTACCTGGCTCCGGATGCCGGAACGTACTTCTGGCACTGCCATATCACCCCGCCCGAACACTTGCAGATGGGCATGGTGGGGCAGCTCTATGTGCGGCCGCGGCAGAACCGCGTACCGTCGGGCACAAGCCTGTATGCCGCGCTGCAGCATCAAAACGGGATCGGCGTCACCACGGCGGACCTGCGCACGGTCTGCAATCCGGCCGCCGACATCGTGTGCTCCGAGTTCACGCCGGCCGTCAACACCGGCGCCGTCCAGGGCTTGGATAAATTAGGCCAACCGCAGAAGTACGCCTACAACGACGGCGACGCCTCCACGGCGTATGACGTCGAGTACCCCATCCAGATGCACGGCTTCGACCCGAACTTCCACTTTGTCGGAATGACGTTCAACCCGGAAATGTTTGTGGACATGAAGGACAAGTACTTTCTATTGAACGGCCGGAGCTACCCGGATACGGTCGGCAAAACCGGAGGCCAAAAGACGGTCCCGGTTCCGCCGGGTCCCCAGGCGACGCTTTCCTCGGACGGCATCATGCACTACTCGCAGCCGCTGCCGGCCCTGATTAACATTCCGGCCGGTGGCAAGGCGCTTGTGCGGCTGGTCAACCTGTCCGTCTCGGAATATCACACGCTGGGCACCATGGGGGTTCCGATGAAGGTCGTCGGGTGGAACGCCAAACTCCTGCGGGACCAGGGGGGAAACAACACGGAGTACTACACCAACTCGGTGACGCTGGGCGGCGGCGAGTCCAACGACGTGATTCTGGACGCCACCGATGCCGGGTGCGGGTCCGCTGGCTGCGCGGCCAAGCTATATCCCGCGGGTAGTGTCTTCTATCTCTATAGCACCAATCTCGACCACCTCTCGAACGACGCCGAAAACTTCGGCGGGATGATGACGGAGGTGCATATCTGTAACAGCGTAACCGGCGGCAACACCTTCGGGAATGTCTGCAATTAAGGGCGCGCACGCAATGAGGGCGACGAAAATGACGAAACCGATCTCGAATACACGACTGATTGTGGCGATGGCGGCGTTGCTGCTCACGGCCGCGGCTTACGGAGCGGCTCCCGGTATCAGCGCCGGCACAGGCGCCGCGGTGACTTTCAACCTGACCGCGCAAGCGGCCTTTCTCAACATGCCGGATGGATCGGCGGTTTACTCCTGGGGCTACGGCTGCGCGGCCGGCTTTACTCCGACCTTCCTTCCCGCGGCCATGCCCGCCCCTGACACCGGCTGCCCCTTGATGCAGGTCCCGGGTCCGACCATGATCGTCACGCAAGGGCAACAGGTTACGGTAAAGCTGACGAATGCGCTTCCCACCGCGGCGGGCAATACGTCGATTCTGTTCCCGGGTTTCCAGGTGAGCACCTCGGGTGGCGCTCCCGGCCTGCTCACGCAGGAGGCGACGCCAGCCGCCGCCACCAACACGGTGACCTATACATTCACTGCCTCCCAACCGGGGACACACGCTTATTACAGCGGAACCCAAGGCGACCTCCAGGTCGAGATGGGTCTGTACGGGGCCATCATTGTGCTCCCGAACAGCGTTCCTTCAGCTTGCACCGGCGGGCTGCATGCATCCAACCTGCTAGTGAAGGCTGCCTGGCATGAATCGGACTTCCGGCTAGCAGCGGCTGCCTACGACCATCCCGGGAGCTGCTACGACCGCGAATACCTGTTCCAGTGGGCCGAGATGGATTCCAGAATCCACCAACAGGCGTTGGCGGAGGTCGGGGACCCGGTAAAGGTGGCCGCATGCGCGGTCTCGCCGACGACTAAGGGATGTAGTCTGGAGGTCCAGACCGAGCCGTACCATCCCGCCTACTTCCTGATCAACGGCCGCTCCATGCCCGACCTGATGGACGGCAACTACGCCGCGGAGTATCCGCACCAGCCCTACAACGGCAACCCGCACACGCATCCGGGCGAACTGGTGTTGATTCGCACCATCGGCCAGGGCCGGTGGCAACATCCCTTCCACGAGCATGCCAACCATGTGCGTATCCTGGCGCGGGACGGGAACCTGATTCTCAGCCCGACCACTCCCTCACAGAATCTCGCCGGGATTCTGATGTTCAACACCGACACGACGCCCGGCCAGGCGTTCGATGGGATCTTCTACTTCACGGGCCGGGGTCTGAACTGGGATCCTTACGGTCACCATCCTGGCGATACGGCCGATCCCCTCGCCTCGGCGAGTTGCTCCCCGGACGCGAACGGCTACTATACGACGGCCAGCCCGTCGCCGGCGCCGGTGGGTGCGATCAACTATTACGAATGGTGCCAGGACCACAACAAGCCGCTGCAAGTAGCTCCCTTCGGCGACGTGCAGGCCGGCGGCCCGGCCACTTTGCCCGATGCCAATATTCTGACCAACGGCGCCTGGTATAACGGCAGCCCCTACCTGGGTCCGGATGCGACCCTGCGCGGCAGCGCGCCCGCCTGTACCGGCGGCGCCAACCCCACCAACGCCGGCTGCACGACTATGATGCCCTCCAACGTGCAGGCCAACGGGCCCACCGAACGCGGCTGGGCTTTTATGTGGCACTCGCACAACGAGCGCGAGATCACCACCAATAACGTTTTCCCCGGTGGAATGTTGATGATGCTGCTGGTGGATTCCCGGGAGTTTGTAATCGACGAATCGATGTAATCGACGAATCCCTGCGATCGACGAGGACGCGAAGCGAGAAGAACCATGCGAACGAAAAATATCAAAGCCATAGTGGGAACCGCGGTACGAGCGGGCAGTATGCTTCTGTTGGCGGCCGTTTCGGGTTTCGGCCAGACGATTAACCTGACGGCACAGCCGACCAGCCTGGCGTTGCCCGATGGCACAGTGGTGCCGATGTGGGGCTACGCGTGCGGGACGGCCCCCGTCACGGCGACATGCCGGGCGCTGAATCCGAACGCTCTGGGAGCCTGGTCGCCGGTCGTGATCACCGTTCCCTATGTAGCAGGGGGGGCGAGCCTGACGATCAGTCTGACCAACAACCTGTCCTTCCTAGCGGCAGTGAATAAGATCCCCACTTCGCTGGTGATTGTGGGTCAGGTGGGCGGCGGTCTCGGGTCGACTCCCAACTACGTAGCGAGTCCGGACCACTCCGCCGCTCAAGGGACCGTCACCTGGCCCATCGCGGGTCCCGCCGGGTCGCCGGGTGTACCGCCGGTGCAGGGGCCGCGCGTGCAATCTTTCGCTAAGGAGGTGCCGGCGACAGCCGGAAGCAACACGGCGGCGCTGACATGGAGCGCCCTGAAGCCGGGCACCTACCTGCTCGAATCCGGCACGCATCCCTCCATTCAGGTTCCCATGGGACTGTACGGAGTGCTGGTAGTCACTACCGCGCCTACCAGTACCACCGCCGGTACCGCTTATCCCGCGGTGGGCACCGCTGCCGCGGTGACCTATAACGCGGAGGTCCCGCTGGAATTCAGTGAAATCGACCCGGTGCAGAACACCAGCGTCGCCGCCGCGGTCAACACCACCGGTTTCAGCGAGACAATGGTGTGGTCGGGCCAGCCGGCGCACTGCGGCAATCCGACCTCGCCGAATTACCATCAGTGCTATCCGCCGGCGGTGAACTACACGCCGTTCTATTTCCTTATTAATGGAGTCCCATTCAACAAGACCAATGCCACGGCCTCTCTATTCCCGACCGCGCCGGCCACGGGCATTACCGCTGGCACGGGGAAGGTATTGGTGCGCATGGTCAACGCCGGCCTGCACATGCACGTGCCTTCCATCGTGGGCTCGCAGACCATCGGGTTCAACGGAGGGGGTACCGACGCGGGCGGAGTGCCAGCTACCACGGTAGCGGGATTCTCCCTGATCGCGGAAGACGGCAACGTGATACCGGGCATTCCCAGGGTGCAGAGCGACGTCTTTATGTCCGCGAGCAAGACCTTCGACGTGATGATCAACGCTCCGGCCTCCACCACGGCGCTTCCGGTGTACGACCGCGAGTTGAGCCTCTCGGGCAACTCGAGCGAGCGCGACGCCGGAATGCTCGCCTATATCGGTGTCAATAGCGCTACGCTGCCGTCCGCCGCGGCCGCCGCGGCCAACGTCGCGGTAGCCAATCCTGACGCCTATCCCTCGCTGGTGGCCGGCCAGACGCTTGCCGTTTCCGACGCCTCCAAGGGCGTGATGGCCAACGACCTTAACGTCTACGGCGTTCGGCTCCTGGCGCAGGCAGCCCACGGCACCGTGACCCTCAACGCCAACGGAACGTTTACGTACGTCCCCACCACCGGCTCGACTGCCACCACGGACAGTTTCACCTACTGCGCGAACGGCACGGTTACGACCGCGGTGTGCTCTTCGGGTCTGACCGCGCTAGTTTCGCTGAATCCGGCGGCGCTTGGGCTGGCCCCATCCGCGGGCGCCATCTCGTTCACGGCCACGACGTCTACGTTCCTGAAGATCCCGTCGCCTGGCGTGCTGGCGGCCGCCATAGACCCCAAGGGCTTCCCGCTCACGGTTGTGCCGGGCTCGACTCTGTCGAGCGGAACCCTGGTTATGGATGCGAATGGCGGGTTCACCGCGACCGTGCCCGGGCCAGGGCCAGGGACCTACACTTTCAATTACACCGTGAAAAACTCAGAAGGGCAGACCAGCGGCCCGGCTGTAGTGACCCTGAATTTCCCTGCGGCCAGCAATCTCGCGGTCAAGGTGGTGGACGCCGGGGCTTACCAGGCATGCGCGGGCGTCACCAACTGCATCAACACTTTATCCGCGATCAGCGACTATAAATGGATAATTGAGGAAGACAAGACGTTCTACGTCGACCCCAACTGCACAACCAACGCCAACCCCCAACCGGCGGGCTGCCCGGCGCTGAATAGCGGCGGCACGGTTCCCATCCTGGGGGTGAATTTCAGCACCAGCCACCTGGAATTCGTGGCTCAGGGCTGCACAGGGCCGTTGTCGTGCGAAGCCGGCCAGATGGTGCAAGGTGTCGCGTCGGTCTGCGACCTGGGCAACGGCGCTTGCCGTCCCGGTACGCAGAAGACGGCGGTGCTGCCGAGTTCGGTCGCTCTCGATCCCAACCGACGCTACTACATCTCGGTGCTGCCGGGCGACGCGGCCAATCCGTTTGAAACCGCAAATGCGAGCGGGGGCCACGCCATGACCGGCGCTCCGGTTCCCGGCCCCTGCAAAATCGGGCTCACCCCGTGCACTCCAACGTTCGCACCCGTTCTGGTGCTGTCGCAGCCCACCCCGCTGCCGCCGGGGAAACTCTCGGTGGTGGTCTACGAGGACGACTTCCCGCTCAACGGCGAGCAGGATTCCGGCGGCGGTGGCGGCACGCTGGCGCCCAATGAACCCGGCTTGGGAGGCTTCAACATCGTCCTCTGGGACGCCATGGGCCAACCCGGCGACTTTACCGGACAGATGACTTACGACATGTTCAACATGCCGTTGTCGAACAGCCTGGCGGGAACGATCGATCCTGCCAGCGGCTTCGACGCGTGCCCCATATCGGCGCAGGCAACCGCAAATCCCGCGCAGGCGGGCATCACGGGCATGATCGTGACTTGCCCGAAGTACGAATCCGATAACAGGACTCTATCTCCGCTGGCGGGCCAGGCCGTGGTCGCCAACCTGATGCCGGGGAGATTCGTCGTGCAGGCCTACCCCGGGGCTGACCGGATTGCACGCGGGGAACAGTGGATCCAGACCAACACCCTCGACGGGCAGCACCCCCACGACGCCTTCATTCGGATCGGCGAGCCGGCTTACTTCCAGGAGTACGGACCGGCCGGATATCACGATTCCATTGGGATGTTCAACCCAAAGATCATCAATAACCGCCTAGCCGCCGTCTGCAGCGGCGCCTATGGCCCCGCTGGCGCCTGCACCGGTACCATTACGGGTCAGGTCGTGGGCGAGCGCATGAGCCGCACGCCGGATCAGAGGCTCTACCCCAGCGGATCGCACGATGCCCTCTACTGGACCCAATCGTGGGTGAGCCTGGGCGACCCGGACGCCGAGGACTTCATGTTCACCTGGTGCGATGCCAACGGGAACTTCAAGTTTACAGGTGTGCCCGGAGGGAATTGGAGACTGACCATCGGCGACCAATGGAACGACCAGATCATCGACGGTCTCTCGACGCCGGCCAACGTGGTCCCCGGCCAAATCCTTGCCATGGGACAGATTGGCGTCCAGCAGTGGCAGGCGAATGTCTACACACGGACTTTCATCGACGACAACAAGGATGGCATTTCGCAGTCCACGGAGTTGGGAATTCCGTTCCTGGCTACCGCCGTCCGCTACCGGGATGGCAGTCTGGCCAACAATCTGTTAACGGACTTGACCGGCACGGCCAACTTCAACGAGACCTTCCCGCTGTTCAACTGGTATGCCGTGGAAACGGATACCACTCGTTACAAGACCACCGGCATCCACACTGTCTATGACGCGGGCGGACCCGCCGACGGCACGACCCAATGCGGTCCGGGCAATGGCGCACCGCCGTGCGGCACCTCGGCGGCGTACCAAACTCTGGCGAACACCTACGAGCAGACTCCTCTACCTGCCGACCTTTCGGTACCGGGGGCGATCTATTGTCCCACCGCGGATTGCGCTGGCCAAACGGGGATCATAACAGGTACGCCGAAGCCCAGCACGGGCGTTGCTGCCTCCTCATCCACCGGCCGCGTCGATCCGCCGTGGGTGGCGGCAGAAGGCTGGCAGGGCTTTGTCGGCCAGAACAATTTCATTGAATTCGGGAAGACGCCTTACGCGTCCTGCCCACCGGCCTGCGCGACCGTACCGGTCCCCGCAACCGCGACTACAGCGGCGACCACGAGCCAGGTCGCCGAGAACGGCGGCATCAAAGGACATGTGATCTACGCCTCCACACGTCCCTTTGACGACCCCCAAATGCTGGTTCAAACGCAATGGGAGCCCCTGGTGCCCCATGTCACCATCAACCTCTACCAGGAGAGTTTTGCGGCCGATGGAGTCACCCCTACACTCAAACTGGTGGACACCACCGCGACCAGCAGTTGGGACGACTGGGCACAGGGCTTCTACCCGAACACCACCGCAGGCTCCGGGACGGGACTGGGACAAAAGCCCTATATGAGCTGCCCGGGCCAGTTTCCGGGCCCCAGCACGGCCAACCCGAACGCGCCCTCGGACCTCTTCTTCTTCGCGCTGTATAACCAGCCGGATTTTCTGGATGTTTACAATTCGCAGCACAACGGGACCACCCTTCACACGCTGCCGTATAACTCGCAGTTCAAGTGCTATGACGCCATGCACAACTGGAACCAACTCCAGCCGGCGCCGTACGACGGTATGTACGCGTTCCCCAGCGTCCTCGGCATCAACGCGACCGGTGCGAATGCCGGGAAGCTGAATACGACATTGACGGGAGGAGTTGGTACCGGTTCCAACTTTGTCGCCGGCTCGATGCCGGGGTCGAATTGCACCATCTGCGTCCAGAACCCTGACAGTACGGATTCCTGGAGGCATAACACCCCCATGCTGCCGCCCGGTAAGTACGTCGCGGAAGTGGTGATGCCTCCGGGTTATGAGGTGGTGAAGGAGGAAGATAAGAACATTCTGATCGGCGACAACTACATCGCGCCGGTCCACCAGGAGTTCGCCGGTCTTGCCGGGGAGGTTTTCATCATGCCCGACCAGGCCTCGGTGGCTTCTCTTTACGACACCAGCGGCTCTGGTTACAACGCGAATAACGCCCAGAATCCAACTCAGAGCTTAGGGATGAAGCCTACAAGCGATATCGTCCCCGGCTTCCTCGAGCCGGTATGGCCGTGCGTGGGTGAGGCGCGCCAGGTGCCCGATTACATCAGCCTGTTCCCGCAGTCGCTGGAAGTAGCGCCGTTCGCTGGATCGACCCGGCGTCTGTGCGACCGCAAGGAAGTGACGCTGAATAATCAGATGGGTGCGATTGCGAAATTCTATATCTACACCTCCACGCACATCGCCTCGAAGTTCACCGGTCTGATCACGGACGACTTCACGTCCGAATTCGACCCGTTCGCGCCCACCTTCGGCGAGAAATTCGCCCCGGCCAACATGCCGGTCTCGCTTCGAGACTATACCGGCAACGAAATCTCCCGTGTGTACTCGGATCACTTTGGGGCCTACGACGGCGTGAACTATTCCACATGGGAAGTGAACCCGCCCAACCCGACGGGATACTCGCCGACCATGATGGTGCAATGCATGAACGACCCCGGCCCAATCCTGGTCAATGGCCAGATGATCACGGATCCCCTGTTTAACCCGGCCTACAGCAACTTCTGCTACGAGTTGCCGTACATGCCGGGTACCACCGACGTCCTGGATACCCCGGTAGTGCCTACGGAAGCTTTTGTAGGCGCGGGCTACAACAACGTGGATTGCGCGTACCCCGATGCCACGCCAGCCATTAAGGAAGTGGATGGCAGCGACGGAACGGGAATTGGACCGTATCTGAGCGCCACCGGCACCACCCATATCTTGACGATCACCGCCCTGGGCGACCAGCCGGTGCCCAACAATGCGTATGCCGGGCCCTCCGGCACGGTGGCTCCCTTCAATGCCAAGACGGTCAACCGGCACTTTGGCTTTGGAGCTCGCTGTACGGCCCCCGGTCCGCGCAGCCCTACGTGCAACACCCTGTCGAGCGTTACCATCGGCGGGGTCGCCGCTAACATCGGCACCTGGAGCGACACCACGATTACGGTGACCCTGCCCACCACCGGCACCCCAGTACCGGCCTGCCCCATCCAGCAACAGGTGCAGTATGGCGGCTCAACCGCGCAATGCGGCCAGTTGGTGATCACGGCCGGCAACGGCCGGCAATCGATCGATGCCGTCACCGTCACCATCGGCGGCAAAGCGCCCACCCACGTCCTCGCCTCGGGCTCGATCCAGACGGCCATTGACACCGCCGCTCCGGGCGACCTGATCATCGTCGACCCGACGTGCAGCACGACTACCGGCGCCACCGCCACGTGTACTGTACCCTCAAGCACCAACATCCACGCCGTAGCTGCTCATACGGAGATGTTGATCATGTGGAAGCCCGTCCGGCTGCAAGGTGTCGGCGCCGCCTCAAGCATCATCAACGCCAATACGCATCCTGCCGGCAAGCTGCTGGAGCCCTGGCGCCGGCACATCGACTGCCTGTTCGGTTTGGACCTGCAAGGCATACCGTACACAGCGGCGGGCGGCACCAGCCCTTACGATTCAACTGGGACCTTCAGTTGTCCCGACGCGGGCTGGACTTACTTCACTGCCCAACCCAACGTTCCGCAGATTGACCGGTTGCCGCTGGAGGCAACCGTCGGTTGGGACGCTACCCTGAACGGCAACCTGGGCGAACTGTTACAGGAGCCCACGCTGATGGGCGCCTATGAAGGAGCGGGCATAACGGTCCTGGCCAAAGGGCTGGATTTCCACGGAGCGATTCCGTGGAACGACGGCTCCGAGGCGGGCGCGTTCCCCGCCAGCACCACGCTGCTGACCGGGGTGGTGAGTAATCCAGCAATCGGTCTCTCGACGGGCGATGCCAACGCTCTGTGCCATGATGGGGCGGCCATCTCCGGTCAGACTTTGCACGCCAACCGGTTCCCGAGCAACTACATCTGCAACCCGTCGAGCATCGATGGCTTGGGCATCACCAACAGCTCCCAGGGGGGCGGCGGAGTCTTCGTCCACGGCTGGGCGCACTACCTGCAAATCGCCAACAACCGGATCTACAACAATGCCGGTACGCTTTCGGGCGGCATCAGCGTGGGCCAGGGCGAGTTCCCAATTCCTTACATCAAGGGGGCGACCACCAACGCAGCTCCCGGATCGTGCGCCAACGGGTCTTTACTCGTGACCAATCAGCACGAGCCGTATTGCCTGCAGGTGAACGTGAACGTACACCACAATATGATCGCGGGCAACTCCGCGATCGGCGATGAGCTGTTCTCGGCCACGCTGGCGGGCGGCGGCGGCGTCACCTTCTGCACCGGCAACGACTACTACAAGTTCAACTACAACTGGATTTGCGGGAACCTGAGCGCCGGTGAAGGCGGAGGCGTGGCTCATCTCGGCGAGATCTTCAACGGCGACATGGAGCACAACTCGATCGTATTCAATCAGAGCAGCAACCCGACCATCCCCACCAACGGTGGCGGCATCATGATTCAAGGCACCCCGGATACCGACCCTGTTTGCGTTGGCATATCCGATGCGGATTGCCCGCCGGGATTGAGCGACGGCACGGGTCCCGGCCTGGTGATCAACGCCAACCTCATCCAGGGCAACTCGGCGGATAGCGGCAGCGGCGG
>Ga0182011_10004569_pt1 | contig 11066 bp, 9 predicted proteins | sample 711E1DmetaG_FD_120481 | JGI IMG/M metagenome (GOLD analysis project Ga0182011, IMG submission 120481) | Permafrost microbial communities from Stordalen Mire, Sweden - 711E1D metaG | ecosystem: Environmental > Terrestrial > Soil > Wetlands > Permafrost | place: Sweden: Stordalen | collected... | reverse complement strand
TGGCCGGGGAAGTTCCAATGGGTGGGCAGCCGGTTTTTGCCTTGGAACCAGGCCAGGCCGCTTTAATCCATACGGGTGGAATGCTACCCGAGAATGCAGATGCTGTTGTCATGCTGGAATACACCCAGCCTGCCCGGCCGGGAGAAGTGGAAATATTGAAGGCGGTTGCCCCCGCAGAAAACGTTATTCGGGTGGGAGAGGACGTGAAAACGGGTCAGATAGTCATTCCCGCTGGCGTTCGGCTGCGACCGGCTGAGATCGGCGGACTGGCAGCACTCGGCTTGCAAAAAATTAAAGTCACCCGCCAGCCGCGTATTGCCATCATCTCGAGTGGAGATGAAATCGTGCCGCTCGAAGCCACTCCCCTACCGGGTCAGATCCATGACATCAACAGCCATACGCTCAGCGCCCTGATCGAGGAGAAAGGCGGTCTTCCACTTCGCTTTGGAATCATGCCAGACGATGTCGGCGCATTGCACACGGCACTTGACCGCGCTCTCCTTGAAACCGACGCTGTGATCATCACTGCTGGTTCTTCGGCCAGCATTCGCGACCTGACCGCGCAGGTGATCCAACAATCCGGTGCGCCCGGGGTTCTGGTCCACGGGGTCAATGTCCGCCCGGGCAAACCGACTATTCTGGCTGTGTGTGATCGCAAACCTGTGGTGGGACTGCCCGGCAATCCGGTCAGCGCTTTAGTGATCGCCGGCCTTTTTGTCACACCCATGCTGGAACAGCTGCTCGGTCTCCACCGTCCCCGAGTTCAAGCGCAGGTGACCGCCCGGCTTAGCCTGAATATCGCTTCTCAGGCAGGTCGAGAAGACTGGATTCCGGTTACGCTAAACGCGGACGCCGATGATTTCCTGGCGGACCCCATATTTTTCAAAAGCAACCTAATTTTCAACTTGGTCAGAGCCGATGGGCTGCTGTATATTCCGGCGGATTCTACCGGTTTGACTGCCGGTGAGAATGTTCGAATCTACCTTTTATAATCCGAGGGCATCGTAAAAATGAGCATCTATCTACGGGATATTCCGTTATCACAGGCCCAGGCCATTTTCCAAAAGGCCTTGCAGGATGCAGGATTATGGCGCGTATTGGGCGTAGAAGAAATTCCTCTGGATGAATTTGCCGCAGGCCGGATTCTGGCGGAGCCTGTCTGGGCAAGCCTTTCCAATCCTAATTATAACGCCTCAGCCATGGACGGGTTTGCCGTCCGCGCCCAGGAAACGGAAGGAGCCTTGCCCTCTGCACCGGTCACGTTGCCGGTCGGCGACCATGCCAAATATGTGGATACTGGCGATCCACTGCCAGAGTGGGCCAATGCCGTCATTCCAATCGAGAATATTGAGCCACTCGACACAATGGGAAAGATCGTCGTGGAGACACGAAAACCGTTTGCCATCCGTATCCGAAGTGCTGTGACCCCCTGGAGTTACATCCGCCCCTTGGGCGAGGATATTGTTGCCACCCAGCTCGTTTTACCGGCTGGAAAAGTGCTGCGTCCGGTTGACCTGGGCGCGCTGGCGGCCTCGGGTCAGATTTGCCTCAAGGTGGTTCGCAAACCGCATGTGGCCATCTTACCCACCGGGGACGAGTTGGTTCCTCTGGGAAGTGTGGTCCGACCAGGCGACATCATCGAATTTAACTCCTGTGTTTTAGCTGCTCAGGTCAATGAATGGGGCGGGCAAGCCCATCGTTTTCCAATTTCAGAGGACGATTTTGGAATCATCAGTCAGGCGGTAAGAGATGCAGCATCAGGGAACGACCTGATCCTATTGAACGCGGGAGCTTCGGCCGGCTCAGAGGATTTCTCGGCCCAGGTAATCGAAGCAATGGGCAGCGTCCTAGTGCATGGTGTCGCCGTTCGACCTGGTCATCCGGTGATCCTGGGGATGATTCGATCTATAGACAGCAAAATGATCCCGATTATCGGAGTGCCTGGGTATCCGGTTTCAGCCGCTTTGACCGGGGAAATCTTCGTCGAACCGCTTCTGGCGCGCTGGGAGGGACGCGCTCCTCTGCAACGCCCACTAGTGAGCGCCACTCTGACTCGGAAAGTCAACTCACCGCCTGGAGACGACGATTATCTCCGGGTTACAGTGGCAAAAGTCGGCGAAAAGATTCTGACTGCACCGCTTCCGCGCGGCGCCGGGATGATCACATCTTTGGTTCATGCCGATGGAGTCACCATCATTCCACGCGGCTCACAAGGGCTCGAAGCCGGCTCAACCGTTTCTGTTCGCTTATATCATAGCGCAGTCGAGATCGAGAACACCATCTTCGCAATTGGCTCGCACGATTTAACGCTTGATTTGCTCGCTCAGTATCTTGCCAATTACGACCGCCGCTTGACTTCGGTCAACGTGGGCAGTCAAGGCGGATTAATGGCCTTAAAGCGTGGAGAAGTTCATTTTGCGGGTTCTCATCTGTTAGATCCCACGACAGGGGAATATAACCTTTCCTATATTCGCCAATACTTACCGGGCGTTCCGGTTACAGTGCTCGGATGGGTTGGGCGCAAACAAGGGTTATGCGTTCGAAAGGGGAATCCCAAACAGATTCATTCATTACAAGATCTAGCCCGTCCAGATGTTACCTTCGTAAACCGGCAGCGAGGCGCAGGGACGCGCGTTCTGCTTGACTATCACCTCGCTCAAATGGGAATCGGTGCCGAGTCCGTTCATGGATACCAACAAGAAGAATATACTCATCTTGCAGTAGCCGCAGCCGTCAGTTCGGGTAGGGCTGATTGTGGGTTGGGCATTGCGGCTGCAGCTGAAGCATTGGACCTGGACTTTATTCCTTTGTTTGACGAGCGTTACGAACTCGTCATTCCGCGCGTCTTCCTGGATTCTGCCCTCCTAGCCCCTCTTTTTATACTGGCCCATGACGATGGTTTTCGCCAAGCTATCCTAGCGCTGCCAGGGTATGATGTCTCCCAAATGGGAGTTCGAATTACCGATATATCCTAGTCAGCATCTATGACTGCATCCGGAACTACCACAAACCAGGCACAAAAAACTGCTCTACCTTTGGATCGAGGCTGCCCAGTCCAGCGATAGTCGGTCGGGATTTTCTCGTGGTCAGGTGCTCCTCGCCAAATGTAGTATGGCGCATGTCGCTTCGCAGACTCCCGCCCTCACATTCAGATGTGACAGTCTACTAAGTACGACCACAAAGATTATTTTGGAATGTAGCACGCATAATGATCTAATCAATCCATTCCTTGAAGAACGCGGCAGCATCTTCATTGATCGGTTTCGTTTTGATTTGTTGCGCAGGCCCGACTTGCATCAACTTCCCTTTGATAATAATTGCGATCTGCTGACTTAGCTTTGCGGCTTCGTTTAGGTTGTGAGTAACAAAGATGGCAGTACGATGATCTCTTGCCAACAATGCAGATAAATCATTTAGGAGATTTGCGCGCGTTGGCGGATCAAGCGCTGAGAAGGGTTCATCGAGCAAAAGCAATTCCGGTTCAAGGACAAACGCCCGCGCCAAACTAATTCTCCGTGCTTCCCCACCGGATATTTGACCAGCTCGCCGTTTTGCAAGCGATTCAATCCCCAATTGCTTCATCCATTGATTTACGCGTACCCTAGCGTCGTCTTTTGTTAGGCCGCGAAATTTAAGACCAAGCGCAATATTTTCTTCAACGGACATATCCAATAATAATGGGTCTTGAAATACAAAGGAAATCTTGCGGCGATATTCCAATTCATTCAATTTAGAAAATGGCCTCCCATTAAAATGAATCTGCCCGCATGCAGGCCTAATCAGTTTTGCGAGCACAAGCAATAACGTACTTTTTCCGGCACCATTCGGTCCCACTACTGCAAGCGTTTCGCCGCGCGGAATATCGAGCGCGTTGATCTGGAGCGCTTCAAGTCCGCCACGTTGAACAACGAGATCGCGAATTTCAATCATGGCAGTCATCGTTTGGCGCTCCGTTGTTGAATCCATGTCAGCGCTAAAGTGATGAGATACGTGATTACCAGCAAAAGCGCACTCAATCCCAAAGCAACATTGAATTCGCCCTTGTCCGTTTCCAGCACAATCGCTGTGGTCAACACACGTGTCTGGCCTTGAATGTTTCCGCCGACCATCATCGAAGCGCCAACTTCGGAAATGACTGAACCAAATCCTGCCATGAGCGCAGCTAGTAAAGGCAGACGAGCTTCGCGCCACAACATCCAAATCATCTGTAAATTGGACGCGCCAAGACCGAGCAATTGTTGTCGTAGACGCGGGTCAAGCGCTTGGAGCGCGGCGGCAGTCAGTCCTGTGACAACTGGGGCGGCGATAATCGTTTGAGCAATAACTATCGCAGCGGGTGTGTAAATCAAATTGAAGTCGCCGAGCGGTCCCGAACGCCATAACATCATTGCCACTACCAAACCTACGACAACGGGCGGCAATGCCATGCCGGTATTGATGATACTGAGGATAAACGAGCGTGCCCGAAAATTTCCAAGCGCGAGCCATGTTCCAACCGGCAGACCGATGAGCAAACTAATTGCAGTTGCTGATGAGGAGACTTGCAATGATAGAAGCGTGATTTGCCAGATATCTGAGTTAAAGACCATAGGCTAGGAATCGATTACGCTTGCCGATTCAAATTCTCCAAACTTTATTATTACCAAGCCATCGTATCATTAACAATAATAGGAAGGTGACCAACACCAAAATAAACGAAAGTGCGATAGCAATATTCAGACTCTGCTCAAAACCTATATAAATTGCCAGCGGCATCGTCTGTGTAACGCCTTCCAAGTTTCCGGCGAACAAAATTGTCGCGCCGAATTCACCTAAGGCGCGCGTCCACGCTAATACCGCGCCGCTTAAAATGGCGCGCCCCGCCAGAGGCAACAGAATGAAGCGAAACAATTGCCACTCATTACTTCCTTCCACGTGCGCGGCTTCGCGCAGTTGCGGATCGATTTCTGCAAAGCCAATGCGCGCCGCGCGCACAAAAAGCGGAGCCGAGACAAAAGTCTGGGCCATGACGACCGCCGCACTGGTGAAGGGTATGCTGATTCTCATAGCGGTCAACCAGCCACCAAAAATGCCTTCGCGTCCGAAAGCGATCAGCAACGCTATACCCGCGACCGATGGAGGAAGTACCAGCGGCAAATCTACGATCAATTCGACCCAATTCTTTCCGGTAAATTCACGTTGAGCAAGCACGAACGCCAATGGAGTTCCGGTAATAACAGTGATACAAACACTCAATGCGCTGGTCCACAGACTCAAGCGTAATGCGGCAATCACACTGGGTTGTGTGATGTAGGGAAATAATCCATCCACGCCAGCCCGCCAAAGGAGCGAGAGGATCGGCAGAGCCAGCAATGCTAAAAGAGCTAAGCTTGGAAGGACAAAGATCCATTCCAAGTATTGGCTCGTATATAAACGATGAATGACCTGACGTAGCTTCGGCATAGTGGACTAAATCTCCCGATTTTTGAAAGGGAGGTTTGTGCTCTTTGGCAAACATCAAGGTTCAAGTATACAGGAAACAAAATACACAGGCAATCGAGTTTTGTGATCATCCTTTGCCTGTGTATCAGTTACGCGGAAAGGTATTTACTTATCCTATAAACCCAAATCCGACTCGCTCTTTCCCGCGTCAGGAATGAACAGCTGCTGTCCATATTTATCCACGCCGAATTTGCCAATCACAGCCTGTGTGGCAGGCGAGACCATCCAATTCATGAATGCAACTGCACCTGTGTAATTAACTTTGGGCCATTTTTCAGGATTAACGGTAATTACATGGTAAATATTGAGAAGGACATTATCTTTCTCAACCAAAATGCCAAGCTGTAAATTGGCTTGGTTTGCGAGGAAAGTTGCTCGATCAGTCAGCGTATATGCAGCTTTTTGCGAAGCAATCGTCAGCGTTGCGCCCATGCCTTGCCCCGTTGAAACATACCAAGTTGCTTTTGTGCCAACCGGGTCAATGCCTGCTTTCTTCCACAACGATAACTCTTCCGCGTTTGTTCCGGAGTTGTCGCCGCGCGAAATGAACGTTGAACCTGCTGCCGCGATTTTCTTGAATGCATCCACGGCGCTGGTATCGCCCTTGATTCCCGCTGGATCAAAAGACGGGCCAACGACAATAAAATCGTTGTGCATGATCAGCACACGATCTTTACCATAACCGCCAGCCATATAAGTTACTTCGGCGGCTGGCGAGTGAACCAGCAAAACATCGGCATTGCCCTGCTGACCCATTGTGAGTGCTGCACCTGAACCCACTGCAACTGTCTTGACTGTATACCCAGTCTGCTGTTCAAACAATGGAATCAGCACATCAAGCAAACCCGAATCTTGCGTTGAGGTTGTCGTCGCAAGAATCAAGTTCATGTTGCCGGAGGCAGTTGTCGCTGCGGCGGTCGGTGCGGTGGTTGGAATGGAAGTGGCGATCGGTGCAGAGGTCGCGGGAGCCACGGTCGGCGTAGCGGCTGGTGCGCATGCAGAGAACAACATCGCAAGCGCAACCATCAAACCAAACAACAAAGTAAAGCGTTTCATCTTTCTCTCCTATATATGAATTTGCTCACCGCTGTGGGCAGTGTTATAGCCCGTCAGCGATTTGAGTTCGTTGCGAAAAGCCGCGGTCTGCAAATAATCGAGCAGGGGCGAAATGAACTCTTCGTTCTCGCGCGGCAGGACGAGATCGTATCGTTCTTCAAACAACGGAATGAAATCGAGATGATGCTGATGCGCGGCGGCTTGAATGCCCAATGTGACATCGGCCTGACCCGCTTCAATCATCGAGGCGGACTGGCTGTGCGTTTGGACGATTCGATCGTAGCCCCTGATTTGATGCGCATCTATCTTCAAACGTTTGAGTTCCATATCGAACCATAGACGTGTGCCTGATCCGGCCTCCCGATTCACAAAGCGCACGCCTTTACAATCAATGTCCTTGATCTTCTTGATTGATTTCGGGTTACCCGGTCTTACCATCAATCCTTGTGTGCGATAGGCCAGCGTGACCATTTCCACGGCACGATCCGGAAAGAGATGCCGAACGGTTGAGACATTGTATTCGCCATCTTCATCGAGAATATGCGAGCCGGAAAACTGACATAACCCCTGGCGCAGATTGACGAGGCCATCCAACGAGCCAATCGGAAAATTCAACAAATGAAAGTGTTTGCCCAGATGGCGCGCGATGGATTCCAAGGCGAGATCATTGCTTCCGGAAAAAACCAGTGCAGGCTTTTTTGTTTTTGGCACAACCAGTTGTTGAAGCAAGAAAGCGCCCGCCCTGGCCTGATAATACTTTTCGGTCATTTTTCCTGTTTTGCGAATCTCGATCATTTCAACAAGATCAGCGGCTTGAAGCGCGAGGATGTGATGTCGGACCCAAGCCGGAGAATGTTTGAGGGTCTGCGCAAGCTGAGTGAGGGTGGCTGGGAATGTCATCAGCAGACACAGGATTTTCATGCGGCGCGCGTCGGCCATCAATTTGATCTGGTTAAAAGCATGTAGAGTCTCGATATCGCGCATAGGATTAAGCATTTCCTTAATTATAAAAATTATAGCACACTGGATAGTGATTCAGCTGATCGCAGTGCGCGAGGGCATGGTTTTCTCAAAGTCTGGTTTTGTCGCTCAAAATAAATGACCTTAGCCAGATATGGCGAATTCTAAGCCTGATTAAGATTGACGCGCCACGATACCCAAAAACTGTCAAGCGATAATGAGAAAACCATGGCGCGAGGGCGACATCGCACTCGAAGAGTGAGCCCATCCGAAGTGAGGGAGGGCGAAGTGCCGCGTAGTAATGAAGCGATTTGACGAATGGAGGGAACGGAGGCGGTCCGCAGCAGGTGTTTTTGTTTTTGAGCGAAGGTGGCCGTAGAGAGTGGAATGAGGAAGCGAAACCGCAAGAGGCCTCCGGAGCAAGCGGAGCTAACTGAATGAGGCGCGCTCTGCGAATACGGTGAGCGTTTAGGGTTTGATGCTTTAGCGTGTCCTGCACGGCGTGCTGTCTGCCGCGGTGGTTGGGTGCGGGCAGGACAGCCACGCAAAGCAGGATGCCCTGCGACGCCGCGCGTTTCGTTGGAAAGACATTGTCCTAAGAGAGTGTTTTAAAAAATGGTCGGGTAAGATGGGAGAATGACCAAATTCACCCAAACTTACTCGACCGACCTGAAGTATACCGAATGGCAGCAGATTATGGATTTTTTCCAAGCGTTGAAAGAGGCCGGCTGCCCAAATTGGGGGAAGTGGCAAATCCTGAATGCGATCTTCTATGTCAACCGCATCGGCTGCCAGTGGCGCAATCTGCCGATCAATTTTCTGCTACGGCAAACCGTACACTTTTATTATTGGAGTTGGAAGAAGGCAGGCTTGTGGGAACGAATAAATCAAAAGCTGGTGCAGAAAGTGTGGAAGAAGGCTGAACGAAACGAGCAGGCCAGTGCGGCAGTGGTCGACAGCCGGAGTGTGAAGACTTCGGAAGGCGAAGAAGAACGCGTCGTGGATGTGTACAAGCAAACCTCAGGCAGGAAGCGGCATCTGATCGGTGGATGTCTTGGGCTTGGTTTTGCTGGTAGGGGTACACAGCGCCAGCATTCAGGATGGAGCTGGATGCCTCCTGATCTTGCAAAAATTGTTTGATCGCATCAAACACAGGATTCATAATCGCTGGTGTCGCTTAAAACTGATCGGGGCGGATGGAGCTTATGCATCCATCGTTGAAACTGTTCGCCAACGATTTGGTTGGACTTTGGAGATCGTCAAACGCTCCGAAAATGTCAGAGGCTTTCAAGTCTTACCTCGTCGATGGGTTGTAGAAATCGTCTTTACGCAATTGACAAAAACACACGCGTGACGATGCCTATACCGTTGATCACATCATGTGCATTCCCACTAAACTGACGCCGACTAACTCAATCTCATGCGAAAAGTTCTTGTCGGCTACCGCATCATCAAAAACAACAAAACCTTTTGGAGTTTGAACAACGTTGCCTTTGACGTTTTCCTAGGTCAATTTCGGTTGTAGCCGTTCTCCGGCCACATAACGATTGAGAACATCGTGACTGAATTTCTCGCTGTGATCGGCAAAGTTCGTCAGCGTATAACGCAAAAACCTCCCAGCCAGCGGGAAGGTTGTGACGAAGCGTTCCATCGAAGTCACAGAAAACGGCTTGGATGCCATCAGGTGAAAGCAAAAGGATCTCCTTAGGAAGTGCGGGCAGAAAGTTTAGGATGGGGCGGGTTCTCTCATCCGCCAATGTGCGACATCTCGACTTTGGGCAATGAGATTGTGTTTTCAGATCGAAGCTCCGAGTAGCGGTCGCTGCGTTTATTCCACACGCTGGCGATGGCTTGCGAAATTTCATCATCGGTTGCCCCGCCGCGTATCAAATTGCGAAGGTTGGTCCCTTTGACGGCGAAGAGACAGGTATATAAATCGCCTTCTGCAGAAAGGCGGGCCCGGCTACAATCGCGGCAAAAGGGCTGTGTCACGGATGCAATAACGCCGATCTCGCCGCTCCCATCTTTATATCGCCAGCGGCCGGCAACCTCGCCCTGATAGTTTGGGCCAAGCGGTTCCAGCGGCATCTCAGCGTTGATTATCTTGATGATTTCACTTGCCGAAACCACATCGTCCATCCTCCAACCGTTGGTATGTCCCACATCCATATATTCGATGAAGCGCAGAATGTAGCCTTTTTCACGGAAGAAACGCGCCATGGGTAATATACTCGATTCGTTCATTCCGCGCTTGACTACCATGTTCATCTTGATTGGACCCAAGCCAACCTTGGCGGCTGCATCCATTCCCTCCAGAACCTTTTCCACCGGAAAATCCACATCGTTCACGGCTTTGAATATCTTGTTATCGAGCGAGTCGAGGCTGACGGTTACGCGTTTTAATCCAGCGTCTTTGAGGAGGCGAGCCTGCCTAGTAAGCAAGGAGCCGTTCGTTGTCAGAGTCAGATCGAGATCGGGGATACCAGCTATCATAGCGACCAGCAGATGCAGGTCGCGGCGCACCAACGGCTCGCCGCCAGTTAACCGAATCTTGCGAACGCCGCGTCCGACGAAAATGCGAACCAGCCGCGCAATCTCTTCAAACGTCAGAATTTGAGCGCGGACCAGAAATTGATAATCTGGCCCAAAGACTTCCCTGGGCATGCAATAAACACAGCGGAAGTTACACCGGTCAGTGACGGAAATCCGCAAGTCGCGTAGAGGGCGGTGGAGAGTGTCGGTCAGGATCATCAAACCACATTATAATTTATTCCAATTCGCGATTTCATCATCCTGTATCCATTCCGGGTTTGGATAAAAGATTCGGTCTTCTAGAACGCAGTGGTTGGTGAGAGTGATGCGTACATGGTTAATGTCGCGGCCAAAACAGTCAATTGCCATGGGTGTCAGATTATAACTACATTATAATAAGTACAGAAATTCCACGTCGAAATAAATTTGCCATCATTTTCGCCCAAAGTGGGTGAAAATTTTGATGGAACTTTGTAAGTTCAGCGAAGAAATAGGCCTGCATTTGACGTAAGATTCTTAGCTGCAAAATCAATTTTGTTGATCACAATTAAGTCCCTTTTCGTGGTTGTTTTTCTCCTTTAAATTTTACATGCCAGTTTTTCTTTCACCCATTGGGTGAAAGAAAAACTTCACACAACTCTTATGTTTTTAGGCTGATAAGGCGGGGTTGGATATGTATTTGGGAAAAGTGGGGGTAGGGCCTGTTTTTCGTTCATATTTGACACTATATATCTTTGCCTCGATGCGTATTAGCGCTGGGAATCTCTATTCTTATAATAACAACATCAATGGTGAGATGATAATGAGCGTGGGCGGTTGAGCATTTAGTGGCAAGAGATCAAATCCCGGTTAACGACAAAACGCTCAGTAGAGCGTTTCTGTCCTCTATCCGGGAACTTCCGCTCGGATTGAGATCTTTCTTGCTCTTATTTGAGTTGCGATACAAGCCAATCCCGCCAGGCTTCCAACCCTTCGCCAGTTCGACAAGAGAGCTGGAACTGAACTACTCCCGGGTTAAGCACCTCGATACCTTTCTG
>Ga0182011_10004565_pt1 | contig 11071 bp, 5 predicted proteins | sample 711E1DmetaG_FD_120481 | JGI IMG/M metagenome (GOLD analysis project Ga0182011, IMG submission 120481) | Permafrost microbial communities from Stordalen Mire, Sweden - 711E1D metaG | ecosystem: Environmental > Terrestrial > Soil > Wetlands > Permafrost | place: Sweden: Stordalen | collected... | reverse complement strand
GCGCCGCTTCGCCATAGCCGGCCCGGCCAGAATCGCGCTCAATGCGGACCATGATCCCTTCCCGGACCGCCCATGCACCGTGGCCCGTCCGCACCACGCCGCAGAACGGGAGGCTGTACCGACGGAATTCCAGGCGAAAAGACATGGCGGAGCTAGATCTAGCGTGGCGTCCGCCGCACGCAATCGCCCAGTGGCGCCAGTCTCCGGCTGGCGGCGCCGGTCACCGACCGGCGCCAGACGCTCCACAAATCACTCGTCCCCTGTAGGGCCGCCGCTCGTCGGCGGCCCGCTTCCAGAACGAACCGGGGAGGGAGACCTCGGGCTTCGCGTCACGCAGAACCTCTGCCCCGCAGATTTCGGCGCCCCTGAAAACGGTCCGCGCAAGATTGGCGTTGAGCTTTCCCGGCGGCTCATTATGTCGTCCATGGCAACCATGACTAAGCCTGTCGCGATTGCACCTCCGGCCAACCCGCAGTTCTACCCCGCCGCCGACGAGTTCTTTTCCCGCCTTCTCCCAACGGCGTTGACCTACGACGATGTGTCGCTCGCCACGCTTTACTCGGAGATCCTGCCCAGGGATGCCGATCTGGCGACGGACTTGTCGGAAACGCTCCGCCTGCAGATTCCGATCATCTCGTCGGACATGGACACGGTGACCGGATCGCGCATGGCCATCGCGATGTCGCTGAACGGCGGCCTCGGCCTGATCCACTACAACATGCCGGCGAAGGAGCAGGTCAAGGAGGTCGCGCGCGTCAAGCGCCACATCCACGGCCTGATCCAGGATCCCATCACGGTGTCGGTGAAGCTCTCGGTTGGCGACGTGCTCGCCATGATCGAACTGCGCCACTTCGCGTTCCGCACATTCCCTGTCGTGGACGCGCAGAACCGCCTGGCCGGCCTGCTTCCCGGAAGCATCGTAAAGGAACGTTATCGCTCAAAGAAAGTCACCGAGGCGATGACGCCGCGGGCCCGGCTGACGACGGTTCGCGAACGCGACCTTGGCGACGACCCGATCAAGTACGCGGACGCCTTTTTCAGCGAACACATCGGCATCAACAAGATGCTGGTGGTGGACGACCAGGACCATCTGCGCGGCCTTGTCACCAGCACTGATGTCGAACGCATCGTCGGCGAGGTGAAGTCGCGCCGGAAGCCCAGCCGGGACACGCATTTTCGCCTGGTGGCGGGCGCGGCGGTCGCCCCGTTGCGCAACTCCTCGGGAAAACTCGATCGCAGGAAGATCATCGCGCATGTGGGCGCGCTCGTGGACGAGGCCATCGACGCTGTCGCCGTTTCCACGGCGCACGGGCACAGCGCCGGGGTCGGTGACATGGTGAAACTGCTCCGCGAGGCGTTTCCCTTCCTCACCATCATCGCCGGCAATGTCACCAGCGCCGCCGGGGCGGAATATCTCGCCGACTGCGGTGCCAATGCCATCAAGATCGGTCAGGGGCCCGGCTCGATCTGCACGACCCGCATGGTGGCCGGCGTGGGCATTCCGCAATTGACCGCGCTCTGGGCCGGTCGCAAGGGCGTTGCGGCCGGAAGCGCCCGGATCATCGCCGACGGCGGCATCGTCAAGTCGGGCGACATCGTCAAGGCGCTGACCCTCGCGGATGCCGTCATCTGCGGCGGGCTGTTCGCCGGCTGCCGCGAGGCGCCGGGTGAGATCCTCGAGATCAACGGCAAGCTGTACAAGCAATACCGGGGGATGGGCACCCTTGCCGCCATGAAAGCCGGTTCGGCCGCGCGCTACGGTCACGAAAAACAGGATACGACGCGCAAGATCTCCGCCGAGGGCATCGAGGCGCTCAAGGAGGTGTCCGGATCGATCGACAGCGTGCTCGCCGACCTCATTGGCGGCCTGCAGTCCGGCATGGGCTACCTCGGCGCCCGCACCCTCTCCGACCTCCGCGCAAACGCGCGGTTTGTGCGCGTCACGGCCGCCGGCCAGAAGGAAGCCGCTCCGCATGACGTCATCGAAGTCTCGACCCGGAACCAGATCTAGGATCGCGCCGGACTTCGCATCCTCCGGGCTCCTGAAAACCAATGCATGGCGGGAATGCTCCCCCGCCTTGCACGCATAACCGGCCTGATTGATTCTCCCAACGATGGCTCCAGAGAAACAGGACTACGTGCTCCGGTTGATCGAGGAATTGGGGCGGTTTGCGGCCGAGGCGGCGAGGCTGCGCAACGGAGGCCGCTACGATGCGGCGCTGCTCACCGTCCTGCAGGCGCAGGAGCGGCTGTTCGCGCGTCCGGCCCGCGATTTCATCACGCGCGCGGTCGAAGACCAGGTGACCCTGCTGGTCGTCGGGGAGACCGTCGCGAACGGACGGGAAAAATGCCTTGCCTATGCCCGCCTGCTCATCGAAGCCGGAGCCACCTATCGGGAAAGGGACCAAGCCGCGCTGGCTCTCGGCGCCTGCCGCTTCGCCCTGCATGTGCTCCTGCTGGCGCGGGAGAGGCTCCCGGGCCTGGACGCATTGCCGTTGGTCGAACGGATTGGCCCGCTGCTTGACCGGCTGCCCGAAGACCGCTTGAAGAACGAGGTCCGGGATCTCCTCGGCCAGCTGGCCGCCCCGCCGCCAGCGGGCCAGCCTTCACCTCCATGATCAAACGCCTCGCCCATCTCTGTTTCAAAACCGATCAACTGGACCGCATGGTTCGTTTTTACCGCGACGTTCTCGGGCTGCGGGTGAAATTCACCCTGGCAGGCGACGACGGAGTCGAATTCGGCTATTACTTCGCGTGCGGCGGCTGTTCGTTCATCGAGCTCTTTGACCAGCGCGGAGCGGTCCGGCAGTGGGGCGGAGAGGTCATCAAGCTGAAAACGCCGGCCGATGCGCAGTACCAACATTTCTGCCTGGAGACCGAGGGCATCGAGACGCTCCGCGAGGTCCTCGTTGCGCGCGGGATCGCGGTCACGGAGATCATCGTTGGCATGGACGGATCGAGGCAGTGCTGGATCAAGGATCCCGACGGCAACAGCATCGAGCTGATGGAATATACACCCCGGAGCCTGCAGATCCAGGACTAGTCCGCAGCTTGTCGGGCATTACGCCCGCCAAGCTGTGGACGGCTGATGTCAGCCAGGAAGTCCTGCATGGTGGTGTAGTGATCGAGCAGCGAGCGCGCCGCGCCGCATCGTTCCGCCGACGCCAGCCCTGTGTTCTCGGCCAGGAACACGATGTAGCGGGCGATCCCCCTGGCGAAGTTGAGCCGGCCTTCGTCGCTGATCGCATAAAAGCGCGCGCGTTGCCCATAGCCGCCCGGCGTGTGGTCCCCGAGCGCCTTCTTCTCCGCCTTGCCACCGGCGGCAAGCACGAAGAGGAAATTATATTCGAACCAGTACATGTGGTCCGGGCTGGCCGGAAGCGACATCACGGCCGCGCGCGTGGCGGCGGGTGATCCGAACACGTCGGCTGGCCTGCCGGACTTGCTCAACGCGTCGGTGATGAACACGCGGGCCATCTTCTGTTCCGTCCCATCGGCACTAAATGCGCACTCGAGCGCGAGTCCGGCCGTGAAGTCGTACCAGCTTCGCCAGAGAGCCTGGTCGGCGGCATTCTTCGACTGCGACAGCGCCACGCCCATTTCATAGGTGTACCGCCCGCTGGTCTTGATCTCGAGGCGGCCGCCCGTCACCTCGCCCATCACCCGGTAATTCTCCGCCGATTTTCCCGATCCGGAATGGAAGCCGATGCTCGCTCCGAACTGTTTGCAAACGGTCCACTGCCGTTCGATCAACTCCCGGAGCGCGCCATTGTCCGGATAGGGCATGTTTTTCTGGAATCCAAAGGCGGGGGCGATGAAGTTGACCGGCATGCCCATGGATTCGCACAGCGCAAGCATGATGGCGGTGGTCTCCGGCGTTGTCAGCCCCGGCAGCTCGTCGATGGAAAGCTCGCGCAGGTATTTCCGCCCGACCCGGGTGTTGAACGCCCGCTCCCTCGCGATCCGGTACTTCTCGTCGCGCACCTGCATCTTCTTGAGTGCGGGCCAGACGTAACACAGCAGCGCGTTGAACTGCTCCCGGTTCAATTTCAACCCACACGCCGCGACACGCTCCTTCACGTTGTCCACCAGCGTCGCATCCACCTGGGTTCTGACATAATCATCCTGCGCCGCGGCACCTTCCGGAACCCGGGTTTCAACCAGCTCAGGAGACAGGTCGAAGGTGATGTAGCTTGCGAGGATGCAACCCGCGACCAGCCGGTCTTCCCGGCTGTCGAACTTCCCTCCGATGGGCTGGTGATCGGCGTTGAAACTCCATGCGATGCCGCGCCGGTGGAAACCGGTCCTGAGTTTTGACAGCACGCAGCCGTGGCTCATTCCCTCGACGCTCTGCCCCTGATGGCCCTCGGGCACGCTCGCGCCGATGAACGGGAACGGCACCGTGTCGAGCCGTCCTTCGAGCATCGCGTTCACGTCGTACACCAGCTCGCGCGGAATGGAGTTCTGATTGGCGGTGACCCCGAGTTCGAGCGCGCTCATCGCCCATTCGACCGCGGGCCAGTGGAGTGTCGTGAAGCGGGCGCCAATGCCCAGCGTGCTCTGCCCCAACCGGGCGCCGGCAGTTGGGAAGACGGTCGAGGCTGCGTTGTGTTCCTGGACCAGGTTCTTCAGCCGCAGCAAGTTTTCGAAGGTGGCAGGAAAGGCGAACGCCCCGCCATCCAGCGCCACCGCGTCCACAAGAACGCCAGCGCCGTTGGTCCCATTCAGCGGCGCCAGCCGCCAGGCGCAATCCCCGGTGGCGACGTCCTCGACCAGTCGCCACGACCCCGCCGCCGTCTCGAATCCGCTCTTCTCCCATTCCCTGGTTCCCCCGCCACCGGCCCGGAGCGCCGCGGCCAGCGCCGGCCAGTCGAGGCAGAAATCCGGCGATACGCAGGGATTCTCCGCAATCCGCAACTTGTGCTGCAGCAGGAAGCGATTGATCGGGGTCATGGGACGCGGATTGGAGCACACGTTCCCATTTCAGCGCGAGGGTTTTCCCATGGCATGACCGCGTCTGCGGCTCGGCGGTGGCACGGCATCTGCCCGTGGACATGGGCCGGATGCCCCTGCCACTCGCACCGGCCGCCGGCCCGGAATCTCCGCGTTCAGACCGACATCAGCTTCCGCATCTGCTCCTGGAATTGCAGCCTCTTCTGCTCGAATTGGGCCGTGCGGGCGACGAGATCCTTCGCCTCCGCCTCCAGTCCGGCTTTCTCCGCCTCCAATTGCATACGGTCGTTCTCGATACGGGCGGAGTCCTTCTTCGCCTGTTCCAAATCCGCCAGCAACTTCGCCTCGGTTTCGCGCTGTGCCGCCTCCCGCTCGGCCGCGGCCTTGGTCCGCGCCTGCACCTGTGTTTCGGCGATCTCGATCGAACGGCGGGCCGCCGCCATCGCCTTTTCTTCCTTTTCCACTTCCGCCACAAGCCGTGCCAGCTCGGCATCGACTCTGGCCCGTTCCGCCGCCACCGCCGCCTGGTCCCGATCCAGGGTTTGCTTCTGCCGCGTGCTCTCCTGGGTGAAGTTCGCGCGCGCAACGTCCAGCTGGGCCGCCGCCTCCTGGACCGATGCCTGCTGTTTGGCGAGCGCGCGTCGCTGCTGATCCAACATGGCGCGCTCCACCTCGAATTGTTCCGTTTGCTCGGCCGCAACCTTCTCCGCCTTCGCAATCTGCTGCTTCGCCTGTTGTTCCAGGTCGGCGTGGACCTTCTCCAGGCGAATCCGCTCCGCCTTGAGCGCGGCTTCGGTCTCGGCCGTCCGCCTTCGCTGCGCTTCGACGTCCGCCGCCAAGTGATTTCGCTCCGCCTCCAGCGACGTCTTTTCGTGCTCCAGCGCCCGCTGCACTTCGCGCTGTTCGGCTTCGGCCTTCGCCAGGGTCTGCTTGACCTCCATCTTCTCCGCATCGACCTTCTGCCGCGCGGCATTGAGCAGGGCGACCTGCTCCTGGTGCGCCTTTTCTTGAGCTCCCAGAGTCTGCGCCCGCTGCGCGCTCTCCTGCGCGAGGTTCTTGCCCGCGACCTCGAGTCGCGCCGCCTCCTCTTGCAGGGTCGCCTGCTGCTTGGCGACTGCCCGGCGCTGCTGATCCAGCATCGCGCGCTCGACCTCGAATTGTTCCGTCTGCTCGGCCGCAAGCCGTTCCGCCTTCGCCGCCTGCAGTTTCGACTGGAGTTCGAGGTCGGACTGAGCCTTCTCCAGGCGCGCCTTCCCGACCGCGATCGCCGCCTCCGCCTCCGCGGCCCGCTTCTGCTGCGATTCGGATTCCGTGGCAAACCGCGTCCGGTCCTTCTGCAGCGTGGCACGCTCCGCCGCCAAGCCCGCCTTTTCGCGCTCCAGCGCCTGCAGGGCTTCGCGTTGCGCCGCTTCCGCCCTCTCCACCTCCTGCCGCGCCAGCGCCTGTTCCGACTCCAGTTTCTGGCGCATTGCGGCCAGCTGGGCGGCCTGCTCTTTCTGGGTCTTCTCCTGAACCACCAGGGACTGGTCCCGCTGCGCGCATTCCTGGGCAAAGTTCTTGCCGGCGTTCTCCAACCGCGCCGTCTCCTCTTGCAGCGACGCCTGCTGCTTGGCGACCGCCCGGCGCTGCTGTTCCATCATCATGCGCTCGACCTCGAATTGTTCCGTCTGCTCGGCCGCTAGCTTCTCCGCCTTCGCCGCCTGCAGTTTCACCTGCTGCTCGAAGTCGGCCTGGGACTTTTCCAGCCGCGCCGTCCCGGCCTTGACCGCCGCCTCTGCCTCCGCGATGCGCTTGCGCTGCGCCTCGGACTCCGCAGCGATCCGGGCCCGGTCCGCGTGCACCGCGGTCCGCTCCGCCGCCAGAGCCGCCTTGTCGCGTTCCAGCGCCTGCGAGGCTTCGCGTTGCGCCGCTTCCGCCTTGGTCGCAGTCTGCCGGGCCAGCGCCTGCTCCGCCTCCAGCTTCTGGCGCGCCGCAGCCAGCTGGGCGGCCTGCTCTTTCTGGGTCTTCTCCTGAACCACCAGCGCCTGGTCGCGGTGCGCGCATTCCTGGGCGAAGTTCTTGCCGGCGGTCTCGAGCCGAACCGCCTCCTCTTGCAGGGTCGCCTGCTGCTTGCCCATCGCGCGGCGCTGCTGATCGAGCATCGCCCGCTCGACCTCGAATTGCTCCGTCTGCTCGGCCGCTAGCTTCTCCGCCTTCGCCGCCTGCTGCTTCGCTTGCTGTTCGAGGTCTGCCCGGGCCTTTTCCATGCGTGCCGTCTCGGCCTTGATCGCCGCCGCCGCCTCGGCCGCCCGCTCCTTCTGATTCTCCGCTTCCGCGGCCAGCCGCGCGCGCTCCGCCTGCAGCTTGGTCCGTTCCCCGACCATGACCGCGCGTTCGCGCTCCACCAGTTGCAGCGCCTCGCTCTGTGCCGCTTCCGCTTTCGCCACCGCCTGCCGGGCCAGAGCCTGTTCGGTATCCAGCTTCTGCCGCATGGGCGCCATCTGGGCCTCGTGCTCCTTCAACGCCTTTTCCTGGAGCGCCAGCGCCTGCTCCCGCTGCGCGCTCTCCTGCGCGAGATTCTTGCCGGCGTTCTCGACGCGCACCGCCTCATCGTGGAGCGCCGCCTGCTGCCTGGCCATCGCCCGGCGCTGTTGATCGAGCATCGCACGCTCGACCTCGGCCTGCTCCGTCTGCTCGGCCGCAAGCTTCTCGGCCTTTGCGATCTGGAGTTTCGCCTGCTGGTCCAACTCGGCCTGCAGCCTCTCCAGGCGCGTCTTCTCGGCCTTGAGCCCGGCGTGCGTTTCCGCCGCCCGCTGTTGTTGCGAGTCGAGTTGCAGTTCCAGCCGGGCCCGCTCGGCCTGCAGCTTGGCCCGTTCGCTTTGAAACTTGGAGCGTTCCGCGATCAGCGCGGCCTTGTCGCGCTCGAGGCCTTGGAGCGTTGCACGCTGTCCGGCTTCCGTCTTTCTGACCGCGTCTTTGGCCAGCGTCTGCTCCGCATCCAGCTTCTGCCGCACCGCGGCCAGCTGGGTTGCCTGCTCCTTCAGCGCCTTCTCCTGCTCGAGCAGCGCCCTCTCCCGCCGCACGCTCTGTTGGGCCAGGTTCCTGGTTTCCGCCTCGATCCGGGCTGTCTCCTCCTGCACGGAAGCCTGTTGTCCTGCGAGCGTCACGCGCTGCTGCTCCAGGATCGCGCGCTCCGCTCCGAGCTTCTCTTTTTGCTCGGCCGCCAGTTTTTCGACCTTCTCGACCTGGAGTTTCGTCTGCTGGTCGATTTCCGCCTGGATCTTCTCGATACGCTGTCTCTCGGCCTTGAGAGCGGCGTCCGCCTGGGCGCTTCGCTCCTGCTGCGCTTCCCGCTCGGCATCCAGCCGCGCGCGCTCCGCCTGCAGTTTGGCCCGTTCGGAACCCAGCCCGGCCTTCTCGCGCTCCAGCGACTGCTGCGCGGCTTCCGCCCGGCCGACCGCCTGTTTGGCGAGCGCCTGTTCCGCCTCCAGCTTCAACCCGGCCTGCTTGGCCAGCGCCTGTTCCGCCTCCGCCCTCTGGCGCGCCGCGGTCAGCTGGGCCGCCTGCTCCTTCAGCGCCTTCTCCTGCGCCACGAGCGCCTGCTCCCGCTGTGCGCTCTCCTGCGCAAAATTCTTCCCCAAACCTTCTATCCGCGCCGCCTCCACCTTGAATGCCGCCTGCTGCTTGGCCAGCGCCCGGCCCTGCTGCTCCAGCATCGTCCGCTCCATTTCGATCTGCGCGGTCTGTTCGGCCGTCAGCTTCTCCGCCTTCGCAGCCTGCAGTTTCGTCTGCAGTTCGAAGTCGCCCTGAAGCTTCTCCAGCCGGTCTTTCTCGGTCTTGATCGCCGCCTCGGCCCGTTTCTGCCGCCCATCAATCTCCCCGGCAAGACGCACGCGGTCCGCCTCGATACTGGCCCGTTCGGAGCCCAGTCCCGCCTTCTCCCTCTCCAGTTCCTGCTGCGCAGCTTCCGCCTTGCCGACCGCCTGCCTGGCGACCGCCTGTTCCGCCTCCAGCTTCTGCAGCCCGGCAGCCAGCTGGACGGCCTGCGCCTTCTGCTCCTTCTCCTGGTCCTGAAGCGCCCGCTCCCGCTTCGCGCTCTCGTGCGCAAAGTTCCTGCTTGCGACTTCGAGGCGGGCCGCTTCCTCCTGCAGCGCGGATTCCTGCTTGGCCGCCGCCCTGCGCTGCTGATCGATCATCGCCCGCTCCACCTCAAGCTGTTCCGTCTGTTCAGCAGCCATGCTTGTGGCCGCGGCCGCGGGGCTCTTCGCCTGCCGAGCCAGCTCCGCCTCCAGCTTGGACACCTGCTCCTTGCCCGCCTTGAGCGCGGCTTCCGCCTCGACGCGCCGCGCGATCTCCGCCTTCAGCGTCTCCTGATCCTGCCGCAGTTGCTGCACTTCCTGCTCCAGGCTCTTCGCGTGCTCACTCAGGGTCGCCGTCCAGGCAAGTTCCTCCTGAAGCTTCTGCTGCGCCTCCTCGGCGGTGGCCAGCGCCTTCTTGAGCGATTTGATCTCGCCGCCAAGGCCATCCCGCTCCTGGATCACCGCTTCAAGCTGCAGGTCGGTTCCAATCGCCGCGCCCCCCTTGCGACCGGACCCTTTTGCTGGCGGCGCCGCCTCCTCCACCGGGGTTTCCGAAAGATGCATCGCCAGTTCACCCCACCTCCCGAGCGAAGTCTCCTCGATCACACCCGGGTATTTGTCGCCGCTGCGGACGAGCGATTCGATGCGCCCGGCCAGCGACTTGAAATCCAGCGGCGGATTGAAGACATCGCGCACACCGAGCCGGATCGCACGGATGATTTCCTCCAACTCAAGTTTCTTGCAGATCAAGATGATCTGGGCCTCGGGCTGGCGCTTGCGCAGGGCCTCCACCGCGCCGAGCACGTCGGTTTTCGAATCGCGGTGGTCGGCGATGATCAGATCGAAACGCTCTTCCCCCAGAGCCGTATCGAGGTTCTTTTGCGGGTCCGATGCCCGCCAATAGAGCGTCGATTCATCGGCCATGAGCGATCGCACGCGGCTGCCTTGTGACTCATTTCTGACGAGCAGAATCTTCAGGGGTGCCTTGGCGGTAGAGGCAGGAGGAGGCATGGGTTAGGAGGGATAAACTCTAGCCGATTCCAGACAAACCAACGAACTGACTGATTAAAGCGTGATTGGGGAAAGACTGCACGCATGAATTTCCGGAGACTGACGGGACCGGTTTCTCGGTTGATCCGATTCCCGGCGATAAACCAGGCAGTACTTTTGCATTTACTCGTCTCACGTCAACCACCACGCGCCGCATTCGGGTCCACGAGAGCATATCGGGAGGGTGGCTATTTCCGAGCTTGCGCTGCGGCGTAGGTTTTGTGCATTGTCGTGTTACTAATTGATCAAGTAGTCCTTCTTAAAGCATTAGGTTGGGTTTTCGGTTCTCGCAAGAAGGACTTTGGCCGCAACAACAGCCCCAGTGGTCTCCTATACTACGTCATGCCCTCGCCACAAGACAAAGGCTACTTCCTTGAATTCAACGAATCTTTCCTGCTCGCTGCCAGGACAGTGTCTTCCGGTCGCCCGTTGGTGATCGAGGAATTGAGGGAGGCTTCGCTCGACAACAAGTCTGCGGTTGACCAGGCACTCAGCGCCGTATTTCCGGCAACTGGCGCCACAACGCCAAACGTCCTCTGTTCATTGCGGCCGCGCAACCGTTTCTTCCTTCTCGCGACGGAAAAGGACACCCCGAAGGTCCCTTCGCTCGCGGCGATGCGGGCGCTCGTCGGCAATTCTCCCTTCGCCAGCGCGGGCCCGAGCGAACTGATCGGTGTCGACGCGCACAGCGGTCTGCCGATTGATGGCAAGTCGGGGAACCGCTTGTTGCTGGCTGGCGCACCCAAGGAGAGCCTCGACGGGATGCGGGCAACGCTTGGTGAATGGAAGATCGCGCCCTCCCGTCTTGTCGCCGCGACTGTCGGCCTGCTCGGCGTGATTTCAGCGGAGCAACAGCGTGCCAAGGCGGGCCCCGTGCTGGTCTGGGAAATCGGAGAGTCCACGTCCGACCTGTTTCTGGTCGGCGCACAAGGGCTGGAAATCGTGAAGCGGCTGCCGTTCGGACTCGATCGAGTGGCCGACGGAGTGCAGGCGGAATTGAATCTGAAGTT
>Ga0182011_10004564_pt1 | contig 11072 bp, 8 predicted proteins | sample 711E1DmetaG_FD_120481 | JGI IMG/M metagenome (GOLD analysis project Ga0182011, IMG submission 120481) | Permafrost microbial communities from Stordalen Mire, Sweden - 711E1D metaG | ecosystem: Environmental > Terrestrial > Soil > Wetlands > Permafrost | place: Sweden: Stordalen | collected... | reverse complement strand
TGCCTCGCTCCGCGCAACCGCCGGTCCGACGGGCAGGACGAACCGCTCGATCCTCCGTTCTGCCGGGCGCCGCTCCCATACTCCGAACTCGCGGAGGAGTTCCTGCAGCGCTTTGGCCGCTGCGCCCCGGAGGTCTGCGATGGCTCTCGCCACGTCCCAGCCGCCCCGTTTGCCCGAGCCGCGCCGCTCGCTCGCCGATCAGGGCCGCCGTCGTCGCCTGACCGCAATCCTGGGGCGCGCCCACGTTGTGGCACGCTCGCCGGATTCAAGTCGGTCTTCGGGCCCACCTGGGGTAAGTACCGCTCGATCATGTACCCGGCGGTGGGCAACCACGAGTACCTGACCGCGAGCGCCGCGGGCTACTTCACGTACTTCGGTGGGATCTCCCCGTACTACAGCTACAACCTGGGCGACTGGCACATGATCAGCCTCGACTCGGAGTGCTCCTACGTGGGCGGCTGCCAGGCCGAATCGGCGCAGGAGAAGTGGCTGCGCGCCGACCTCGCCTCCCACGACACGCTCTGCACTCTCGTCTACTGGCACGAGCCCCGCTTCTCGTCGGGCGAGCACGGCGACTCGACGCAGATGACCACGATCTGGTCCGACCTGGTGGCGGCGCACGTGGACGTCGTCCTCAGCGGCCACAACCACGACTACGAGCGTTTCGCGCCGCTCGGGGCCACCGGCCAGCTCGATCCCAATGGCGTGACGGAGTTCGTCGTCGGAACCGGCGGCAAGAACCACTATGGCTTCGTCCGGGCGCCCCTCACCGGCGAGCTGGTCCGCAACGACACCTCGTTCGGAGTGATGAGGATGCTGCTGGGGCCGACCGGCTTCAGCTGGCGGTTCCATCCGGCGCCGGGTTACACGTTCAGCGACTCGGGGTCGGCCGCCTGCTACTGAGCCCCGATCGCCAGCGTCGCCTCGAACCTTCGCATTGACAGCGCCGTGTGCGACGTGCTTGACTGCGGCGCGGCCGGGTCGTTCCGTGGTCCACGGGATCGAGCCAGCGGCCGGGCGCGGGGAGGATCCCAGGGTGGATGGCGCCGACAGACCGTCTCGGTTCGATCCGGAGCCGCCCGGTGCGGGCGCCGGCCGGCTGACCATCATCGCCCAGGATCCCGCGGTCGTCGTCGGCGGCAAGGTCGTGCGCGCCGTCGTGACTATCCCGCCCGACCGTCTGGAGCCGGGCCCGCGCGGCCCCAGGTTCTGGGTCGTGGACTACGACTCGACGGCCCGCCGGGTCGTGGCTCCGGCGCCCGAGCCGTGGGTGGACGCCATCGCCGCCTGTGCGGACGACGCACTCGCTGCCGACCCTCGGGTTCGGGCGCAGAACGTTTACGTCGTGGCGGCCCGGACCCTCGAGACCTTCGAGAACGCGCTTGGGCGACGGCTGAATTGGGGCTTCGCCGGGCATCAGCTGTACCTGGTGCCGTCAGCCTTCGCGGAGGCCAACGCTTTCTACGACCCGGATTCGTGCGCCGTCATGTTCGGTTACTTCGAGCCCGCGGATCCGGCCGGGGCGCCCACGGTTTTCACCTCGCTGTCGCACGACATCGTCGCCCACGAGACGACCCACGCCATTCTCGACGGACTGCGGCGCCGTTTCGAGGAGCCGTCGCTGCCGGACCAGGCCGCCTTCCACGAAGCGCTGGCCGACATCGTGGCCCTGCTCTCGGTCTTCTCCCTCCGCGAAACGGTGCTGGCGCTCATACCCGGCGACCCCGAAACGGGCATGGTGGACGAGGCGAAAGTGACCGCCGGGGAGCTCGCCCGGACCGCCCTCCTCGGCCTGGCCGAGCAGTTCGGGGCGGCCGTCCGCGTCCACGGCGGCGATGCCCTGCGCCGCTCGGTGACCCTGGCCGCGAACCCGGAGCTGTTGTCCGAGCCGGCCTTCCAGGAGCCCCACGCCAGGGGCGAGGTGCTGGTCGCGGCGGTCGGCAACGCCATGCTGGAGATCTGGACCCGGCGCCTGATCGACGTCCACGCCGCGGGCACCCCGCTCCACCGGACGCGCGTCGCCGACGAGGGCGTCAAGACCGCGGGCAACGTGCTGACGATGTGCATTCGGGCGATCGACTACCTGCCTCCCGTCGACCTCTCGTTCGACGACTTCGCCACCGCGCTTCTGGCGGCCGACGAGGAGGTCGTCCCCGACGACCGACACGACTACCGCGGCACGTTGGAGACGGCCTTCCGTCGATACGGCATCCGCGAGGCTCGGCCGCGGCACATCGAAACCTTCGGGCGCAGGGACGCCCCGACGTATCGGTCGATCCACGAGGAGGAGCTGCGCATCCGCCGCGACGAGGTCTTCCGCCTGCTCTGGCAGAACGCGACGCTGCTCGGCATCCCCACCGACTACTACCTGTCGGTCGAGACGGTCACGCCCTGCGCGCGCGTGGCGCCGGACGGCTTCGTCGTGCGTGAGGTCGTGGCCACGTACATCCAGATGCTCGATGGCACGGCCGCCGAGTTGCGGGCACTGGCGGCGCGCCTGGGCGGTGAGCTGGCGATCCCCGACGGCGTCAGCGACGCGACGAGGCTGGAGCTGCTCGGCGGCGGAACGGTCATCTTCGACGAGTTCGGCCGGCTGCGATACCACCAGCCCAAGCCACTCCTGGACTGGGGGCGTCAGTCGCGCCGGCTCGACTACCTGGTCCGCAACGGCATGCGCGACACGCACGGTGGCGTGGGCTACTCGCAGGGGATACCGCTCGGTCAGCGGTTCGCCGTCATGCACGCCCAGGAGCCTGAAACGGGGGAGACATGGTGAGCCAGTCGCCGGTCGGTCTCGACTTCCGCGCCTACAACGTCGGGTTCGGCGATTGTCTGCTGCTCAGCTTCACCTACGCGGCCGCGATCGACGGGCGAGCGGAGCGCCACGTCCTGATCGACTTCGGGTCGACCAAGGCGGCGAAGGGCGGGCCGAGCCTGGCGGACGTGGCCGCCCTCATCGAGGCCGACACGCACGGCAAGCTCGACGTGGTCGTCCTGACGCATCGCCACCGCGATCACCTGGCAGGGTTCGACCCGGCCACGGGCGGGTCGACCATCGCGCGCCTGGCGCCCGACGCGATTGTTCGGCCCTGGACTGAGGTGCCGGATGGCGAGGCGCCCGCTTCTGCCGCACCTTCGCCGGGTCGACGCAAGCTGCTCGACGTCCTGGCTGCGGGGAACGGGTTCGCCCGCAGCCTCACCTCGATCCCGTTCGCCGGCCGGCTCAGCGTCGCCGAATCCTCGCTGATGGGCATGGCCGCGATGCAGCTCGGCAACGACCGGGCCATCGCGCAGCTGAACCAGCTGGCCGCCGCCAGCTCGGCCCATTACCTCAAGTTCGGCGACCCGCTCGTCCTGGACATGCTGCCCGGAGTGACCTTCTCCGTCTTCGGTCCGCCGGACCCGGAAACGTGGCCCGCAGTCCTGCACCAGGCCGCGCAGAGCACCGAGTACTGGCTTGGCGCCGGCAGCGCCGATCCGGCGGCGCTCGCGGCCGCGGCCGCCGGAACGCCCATCGCCATGGCCGGCGACGCCGCGACTCTGCTGGAGCCCGGCCCGGGTCGCTGGCTGATCGACCGCCTGGACGACCACCTCGTCCGTTCGGCCGAACGATTGGTCCACCAGCTCGACAGCGTCCTCAACAACACCAGCCTGGTGCTGCTCGTGGAGGCCGCCGGCCACAAGCTCCTGCTGCCCGGCGATGCCGAGGTGGAGAACTGGGGCTACGCGCTGACGGCCGCGCCTGACCACGCGGACATCTGCGATCGGCTGCGCGGCGTCGACCTGTACAAGGTCGGCCATCACGGCAGCCGCAACGCGACGCCCAAGCAGTCGCTCTACCCTCTCCTGGCCGTGACGCCGCCCGACCGTGTGGCGGTCATGTCAACTCTCGTCGGCTTCTACGGCACCACGAACCCCGTCCCCAATCAGGCCCTGATCGACAAGCTGTCGCTGCCGCCGTTCACGCTCCTGCGCACCGACATCTCCGGCTCCACGACCGGCGCTCGGGCCGTCCACCTCGCCGCCACCGGTTCGACGCCGTTCGCTCTCGCCGACTAGCGGCTTGGTCAACTGTGGAGCTGGGCAAGTTCCTTCTGCGAGACCTCGCTCGGCATCTTCCCCATGATGATCATGCCCAGCACTTCGTCCGTCGTCACTTCCGTCTTGTTGACCGTGCCGACGAGCTTGCCGTGGAGCATGACGCTGATTCGGTCGGCCAGGTCGAAGAGGTCGTGGATGTCGTGGCTGATCAGGAAGATGCCGATCCCTTCGGACTTCAGCTGCTTGATCACGTTGCGCACCTGCACCGTCTCGGCCGGACCGAGGGCCGCCGTGGGCTCGTCCATGATCAAGATCCGGGCGTTGAAATGGATGGCCCGAGCGATGGCGATGGCCTGCCGCTGGCCGCCGGACAGGGACACAACCGGCGTCTTGAAGTTCTTGAAATTCGGGTTCAGGCGCCCCAGGACCTTGCGGGTGGTCGATTCCATGGCCGTGTCGTCGAGCGAGCCGATCCGGGTCTTGAGCTCGCGGCCCAGGAACAGGTTGGCCGCCGCATCCACGTTCTCCGCCAGGGCGAGCGTCTGATATATGGTCTCGATGCCCAGGGCTTTGGCTGCTCGCGGGTTCGGGATCGCGACGGGCTGGCCGTCGATCAGTATCTCGCCCGAGTCCGCCGGATGCGCACCCGACAGGGCCCGCATCAGAGTGGTCTTGCCGGCGCCGTTGCCTCCGACCACACCCACTACCTCGCCCGCCCGCAGATCCACGCACACGTTCTGGACGGCGTGCACGCCGCCGAAAGCGACGAACATGTCGCGCATCTCGACCAGGGGCGGTTCCACGGCCGCCGGCGTGGCGACGAGATCGGGATTAGATGCGATGCTCATCTGTTGCTCCTGGCCTACGTGGCGCGCCGATGGACGATGGTGTCGAGGCCGACCGCGAACACGAGGACGCAGCCGACCGCGACGTCCTGCATCGGCGAGTCCAGACCTATGGTGACCATGCCCGACTTGAGCGATTGCATGAGCACGGCGCCCAGGACAGCGCCCTGGATGGTGCCGATGCCGCCGGAAAACGAGGTGCCGCCAAGAACCGCCGCGGCGATCACGAGCAGTTCGTAGCCCGTGCCGGTGCTGGTTACACCCGCGTCGAGTCGTGAGGCCTGAATAGAGCCGGCGAGGGCGCACAGGACGCCCATCAGAACGAACGTACCGAGGATCGTCCGCTTGGTGTTTATGCCGGCGAGGTTGGCTGCCTCGGGGTTGCCGCCGATCGCGAAGACGTAGCGACCGAACGGCCGCCGGGTCGTCAGGAAACCCATGACGAGGGCGATGCCGAGCAGCAGCAGGACGGGGGCTGCGAGACCGACCGAGATGACCAGGCCGTCCGGGTTGAGGCCGTGCGCCACCGCGTACTGCCGCGTCAGCAGCAGAGGAAGTGGGTAGCTGTTGTAGGCCCATATCGCGCCCAGAACGACCGCGCAGCCGCCGACGATGAGGATGGCCATAGCCCACTGCGGCCGGACGGGGAACCCGTACTCCCGGCGTTTGCGGCGGCTTGCTATCAGGGCGTAGACGATCCCCGCGCACAGCAGGATGCCGACTATCCATGTGGGCCAGAGACCGAGACTGCCCTGCGGCAGGTTGCCTCCGAAGATCGCGAACGTCTCGTCCATCGGTGCGATGGTCTGGCCCTGCTGGATCTTGAAGATGACGCCGCGCCAGATCAGGAGACCGGCGAGGGTGACGACGAAGGATGGAATCCCGATATAGGCGGTGAGACCGCCCTGGATGACGCCGATCAGCGCCCCGACCGCAACGGCCGCCAGTATCGCGATGATCCAGATCTCGAACCCGCCGTATGCGAGGTGGAGGTCCTCGGTGAGCCAGATCCGCTGGGTCATGGCCGCGACGTAGGCGGTCAGGCCCATTACCGAGCCCACGGAGAGGTCGATGTTCCGAGAGACGATGATCAGGACCATGCCGGTCGCCATGATCGCGACGGGGACGCTCTGGACCGAAACGTCATAGAAGTTTCTGGGCGTGAGGAACAGCCCGCCGGAGGCCCATCCGAAGCCGATCCAGATGGCAACCAACGCCACGATCATGCCGGCCAGCCGGAGGTCGACCTCCATCGTCCTCGCACCGGCTTTGAGGCCGTCGGAGAGCGCCCGAATCGGCCTCATGCCCCGCGTCCCGGCCGATTGAGGCGCCTGCGTGATGGCCGCCTGCACTTCTCCGTTCGCCTGAGTCATCGTGAGCCTCTCGAGTGGCCTGAGACCAAAGTTGCCGACCTTCATAGTAGCGCGCCCTGCACCGCGGGTTCCCGGGTGCAGGGCGCGTGAGAGTCGCTAGGAACGCGTATTCAGATCAGCCGCAGACGGCGACCGTGCCGGCCTTCACGTCCTTGCAGAGAGTGGCCTTGTCGATCCAGTTGGCGGTAAGGACATCCTGCAGGTTGGCCTGGGTGATTGCGTCAGGCTTGAGCAGGATCGAGTTGAAGGTCATCCCGCCGGTGGTGAAGGGCTTAGCCGGACCGTAATTGTCGGTCGTGATGCTGGCCAACGCCGTGCCGGCGCAGAGCTCAATGGCAGCCTGTCCGGCGGCGTCACCGAGCATGCGGGAGTCCTTCCAGACGTCGACGGTCTGGGTTCCAAGGGCGATGCGGTTCAGAGCGGCCGCGTCGCCGTCCTGGCCGGAGACCGGAACGGTGCCCGCCAGGCCCTGCGACTTGAGAGCGGCGATGACGCCGCCGGCCATGCCGTCGTTCTCAACGAAGGCGATGTCGATCTTGTTGTTGTTCTTAGTGAGGTACTGCTCCATCTCGGTCTGGGCGTTGGCCGGATCCCAGTTGTCGGTATAGGTCTCACCGACGTTCTTGAGGGTGGCGGTGCTCTGGCCGACATCCGGGAGACCGGCCTGGACCATGCCCGTGCGGAGGAAGTCCGCGTTCGCGTCGGCCTTGTTGCCCTTGATGACGACGAAGTTGCCGGAGCTCTTGACCTTCAGCAGTGCCGCGGCCTGCATATTGCCGACCTCGACGTTGTCGAAGGTGATGTAGAACGTGCCAGGATCATTGATCAGGCGGTCATAGGCGATGACCGGCACGCCGGCTGCGAGGGCCTTCTTGACGGCCGGCTCGATGGCCACTCCGTCCTGGGCAAGGATGATCACGACGTTGGCGCCCTGGTTAATGAGCGCGTCGACGTTCGAGAGCTGAGTGTCGGCCGAGGACTTGGCGTCGTTCGAGATGTACTTGGCGCCGCCCTTGGCGAGGGCCTTCTGGATCGCCGGCTCATCCCACTTCGCCCAGCGCTCTTCCGCGTAGTTGTTCCAGGAAACGCCGACGGTGCAGGGTTTGGCTGTTGGTGCCGGGGTGACCACTGGCGTGGGCGCCGCGGTAACTGTCGCGGTGGTTACCGCGGGGGTCGGGGTCGCCGAGCTCGAACAGGCCGAGGCGACGAGCGCGGCTACCGAGATAAGGGCGGCCGCTCTGCGACTAACGATCATTGGATCCTTCCTCCTCTGGAAGTTTTCCGGGTCTCCGGAAGGGCTCCGGATAGACCGGCTGTCTCCAATTTCCTCCGATTTGGGCTGTCATCCTCCTATCAATCTCTGATGCCCGGTCGGTGGTCGATGGATCGACTACTCACACATACGTTTCACATGTCAGTACCGATCACCGCGCCAACTAGGCGAAACCTGGCCCACTTCCTCGCAGGTTCACGCAGAAGAGCCTCCGTCCTCTGGCAGGTCGGAAACCCGCGACCTGGACGGCCGTCGAACGGTTGCCACGTGGGCTACAGGCCACCGGCTCAGGCATGCTACCTATGGTGCATACGTTCGCGCAGGTAGTCAAGCGTCCCGCCGGTCTTGCGGAGGGCGGATGTGCAGCATACGATTCCGGCGGGTTGGGCAGATGCGTCTCTCGGGCGGCGAACGCGGCGTGGTCGTTCGAGGCGCACCCGTGGTCGCCTCCCAAGGCTTGAACGGAAGGGCTGGCGGATTGTGAAGGCTCGACTCACCGAGATCGATCTGCCCGACTTCGGCATGCCGGAGGCGCGACCGGAGATCCCGCCGCACCTCTACGCGGCCCGAATCGACCGCCTGCGAGAGCGCGCCGAGAGGGGTCGCTATGACCGGCTCGTCGTCTATGCCGACCGCGAGCACAGCGCCGGCCTCGCGTACCTGACCGGGTTCGATCCCCGCTTCGAGGAAGCGATGCTGGTGCTCGGACCGGCGCCCGAGCCGGCGATCCTGGTCGGCAACGAGTGCCATGGCATGGCAGCGGCAGCCCCGCTGCCGATGCGGCCGGTGCTGTTCCAGGATTTCAGCCTGCCCGGTCAGCCCCGGGATCGGTCCCTGCCGCTGGCGGAGATCCTGGCCGGGCAGGGCATCGGGCAGGGCAGCCGGGTCGGCGTCTGCGGCTGGAAGACGTATGCGAATCGCCAGGCGATCGATGCGCCGGCGTTCATCGTGGACGAGCTACGCCGCCTGACCGGCCCGAGTGGGGCGGTCGAGAACGCGACCGGCATGCTGATCGACGCCGCCGACGGGCTCCGCGTCATCAATGAAGTCGAGCAGCTCGCGGCCTTCGAATACGCTGCCTGCCAGACGTCGGACGGGGTCCGGCGCCTGCTGTTCGGGCTCGCGCCCGGGATGAGCGAGAGCGAGGCGGTGCGGCTGCTGCGCTGGAACGGAATGCCGCTCTCGTGCCACCTGATGCTGTCCGGCGGCCCGGGCGCCTCGCTGGGACTGCTCAGCCCCGGCGACCGTCGGATCGAACGGGGCGATCGGTTCACCGTCGGGTTCGGCGTGTGGGGCGCGCTCAACTGCCGGGCCGGCTTCGTGGTCGACGGCCCTGAAGAGCTGCCGCCGGGCATCGCGGACTACATCGAGCGCCTTGTAGGACCGTATTTCGAGGCGATAGCCGAGTGGTACGGGGCACTGCGTGTCGGCCAGACCGGCGGCGCCCTGCGGGAAATCATCGACAGGCACCTGGGCGACCCATTCTTCGGGATCTCGCTCAACCCGGGCCACCAGATACACCTCGACGAGTGGGTGAACTCCCCGATAGCCCGGGACTCGCGGGTGGAGCTGCGTTCCGGGATGGCGCTTCAGGTCGACATCATTCCTGCGACCGGGACGGACTACTTCACCACCAACATCGAGGATGGTCTGGCGCTCGCCGATCGGTCGCTGCGCGATGCGTTCGCGGCCGGCTATCCGGCCGCATGGAAGAGGATCGAGGCGCGGCGGCAGTTCATGATCGACTCGCTTGGCATCGCCCTCCACCCGGACGTCCTGCCGTTCTCGAACATCCCGGCCTACCTGCCCCCGTTTCTGCTTCGCCCGGACCGCGCCATGAGCCTGGCCGTCTAGCGGTCGGCCGAGTACTCGGGGCGAACGGGTCAGAGCGCAGGGGCGGCCCAGGCCGGGACCGTCGTCGGATCAGCAAGCAGCCGGCCGCGGAGGGGGGAGCGGCCGGCTGCTTCTCATTTGCGGTCGAGCCGGATGCCCGGCGCGGCCACGAGCTCATTGGGCCAGGCAATCCTGATCGAGTGCTGAAAACGGACGGATTCGAGGGAATTCCCCGACCCTTCTGGCGCGAAGTCGCGGCGCCGAGGCGCCAGAGTCGCCGCGATCGCTCACCGAGCCGCGGCCGACCAGCCCTCGACCGACGTGGTGACCGGCGCCCCGCTCGAGGCCGACTCTTCGATCGCCAGGCCGATGAGATGGTCCTGGCAGCCCTCCGCCAGCGGGTACGGCGGCGCGCCCTCGCCACGACTCCAGGCTGACATCGCCGTGAGCATCGTGCCGATCGCGATTTCCTCGTCGCTGAGGCGCAGGCCCGGGAACGGATTCCGATACAGGATGGTGTCGCCGATGCTGATGTGGTCCGTGTCGAACCCGTCGAGATCTAGGTCGTAGCCGGTCTGACGGCGAACCAGCGGCGACCGCACGATCGTGCGGGGTCCGACGAGCCGAACCACCTCGTCGTTCTCGATCTCGCCCGCGGAGCCACGAACCACGATTCGGCGCGACCGAAGCTGGTTGTGCCATTGGTTATCGGTGAAGTCGTAGAGCCCCATCGAACCGCCGAAGTCGATGGTCGCGATCGTCGTCTTCGCGTCTTTGGGTCGGTCGTCGTCGGTCCAGGCGTCCTTCACGAGCGGGTCGATCAGCGGTGCGACGAAGGTTCGGGCGCTCACCGTCGCAGGCTCGAGCCGGGCGCCGAGGAATGCCCGCATCAGCGCGACCGCGTGATAGAGATGAGTCGAGGAGACCTGGACGGACGTGACCGTGCCGATCGCCCCGCTGCGAGCGAGGGCGAGCCGCGACGCGTGGCTCGGCATGAGCGAGTACTGCTCGGCGACCTGGACCAGGTCGCTTGCCCCGACCGAGTGCCACAAGCGACGGAGGCCGTCGAGGTCGGGCGCGGGCGGCGTCTCGGATAGCACGGGGACCTGGAGCTCGACGGCGGCCTTCGCTACGCCCGGCGCCACTCCCCACGGCACGGCGATCACGACGAAGTCCGGGCGCTGACTCGCGACCAGTTCCGCCACGGAGCCGTAAGCCGGCACGCCCCACCGCGTGGCCGACTGCGCCGCTCGCTCGGGATTTCGTCCGACGATGCCGATGACCTCGAGCTGGTCCGGCAGCAGGCGCGCCAGCCGCATGTAGAACTGCGCTCGCCAGCCTGTGCCGACGACACCGAACCGGCTCGGCGTCGCGGTCATGAGCGCCCTGCGATTGACGACGTCGCGGCCACAGGCGCCGCCGGCTCCACGCTGTCGAGATGTGTCTGCATGCCATCGAGGATACCGGGCCCGATGCGGCAAGACCAGAAACCTGACGATTACGGATCCGTTGCTCGGCCATCTGGCGGCCGGCGCCATCCGGCGTCAGGTGCCCGTCCTCGGCCGCGAGGCGAGTCTGAGCGGCCGCCGGCACCGTGCGGCCGCTCAATGGCCCGTCTCAGTACCGCTTGGCCTCGGCCTCCTCGACGATCCAGACCTGGGGAGCCTTGTCGACGCCGCCTCGCTGCATTGCCTCAGGGAGCGAGGG
>Ga0182011_10004559_pt1 | contig 11077 bp, 11 predicted proteins | sample 711E1DmetaG_FD_120481 | JGI IMG/M metagenome (GOLD analysis project Ga0182011, IMG submission 120481) | Permafrost microbial communities from Stordalen Mire, Sweden - 711E1D metaG | ecosystem: Environmental > Terrestrial > Soil > Wetlands > Permafrost | place: Sweden: Stordalen | collected... | reverse complement strand
TTGGTCATACCGCAGATTTTTATCTTAACCATAGAGAAGCTCCCGAAAAGTAGATTCCAGGTTTTGCGACCGCATAAGCGTTTCCCCTATGAGGAAACAATTGGCATTATTGAACCGTTCAATATCCTTTCTCGACTTAATACCGCTTTCCGCAACCTGCACAGGCGCGCTTACAAGAGACAATATCTCTTTGGCCCTGTCGAGGTTTATTACGAGGGTATCCAGATTGCGGGCATTGACGCCGACAATTTCCGGATTGAGGCAAGAAATCTTTTCGAGCTCTTCTGCCTCATGAATCTCGACGAGACAATTAAGGCCATAATTTCTCGCGTAGTTGTAAAGATACTGCAGGCTCTCCTTATCGAGTATCCTCGCGATAAGGAGTATCATATCGGCTCCTTTTGAATAAGCGAGGTCAACCTGGATCGCGTCGATGAAAAAATCCTTGCAGAGAATGGGTATATCGGTCTTGCCGGCCACGTCTGTAAGGAGCTCAAAGCTACCGCCGAAATATGAGGTATCCGTCAAAATACTTATCGCTGCCGCGTATCGGGAATAGAGGGCGATCCTCTCATCGTCTATTTTCCCTATGTTACCTGCCGATGGAGATTTTCTCTTCAACTCCGCAATGATATTGACACCCTCTTTGAGCGTGAAGGGGATAACCGGTTTTGTCCTCGGAGCAAATTCAAATCCCCGTAGCGCTTCAATCTCCTTTTTCTTCGTCTCAAGAATCTTTTCTATCACGCTATAAGCTCCGTCAGTTTTTCATAGGCCTTCTTGTTTTTTATGGTTTCCCGTGCGAGTGCAAAGGCCTTTTTGAGATCGGTCTCCACCTCCGCCGAAAGGAGCGCAAAGGCTGCGTTTATGGCAATTGCATTGGTGAGGTCGCTATGGTTCTCACCCAAAAATACCTCTTTCATGATCTTCGCGTTCACGCTTGCCTCATAGCCTTTTACCTTATCTTTGCTTGCATATATACCAAATTCCACGGGGTCAAAGTCAAATGTTTTTACAGAAGACCCCTTTTTATAATAGCAGAGGGTTTTGTCCGATATACTCACTTCATCCATGCCGTCCCGGCTCGATACAACTATAACGTTCGGAATATTAAGATGCTCGATGGCGCCCACATACTTCGGTATAAAGTCATCCTGGAAAATACCTATAAGTTGGCAATCGGGTCTCGCCGGGTTGCACAGCGGCCCCAGGAGGTTAAATATAGTCCTTCTGCCCAGCTTCTTTCTCACACCCGCTACAGACTTCATGGCAGGATGAAATTTTTGGGCAAAGAGGAAAACGAAATTTTTCTGCTCCAGAAATCGCGCGGCATCTTCTCTCCCAAGGTTTATGGGAACGCCCAGAGCCTCAAGCACGTCCGCCGAACCGGACTTGGAACTCATCGCCCTGTTGCCGTGCTTTGCCACAGGGACGAAGAGACTGCAAACAATTGCCGCTGCCGTGGATATGTTGAAACTGCCGCTTCCGTCGCCCCCTGTACCGACGACGTCAAGTAAGGTGCTGAAGTCATGGTCCACCGGTATGGCATGACCCAGCATGGCTTGGGCCGAACCCGCTATCTCCTCTTCCGTTTCACCTTTATCTGCGAGCGCAACGAGGATCTCTTCGATGAGAGATTCGTCCACGTTGCCTGACAACATCTCGTTAAACATGACCGTTGCTTCTTCGAACTTTAAATCCATGCCGCTTCTTATTTTTTCAAGTATTTCCATAACAGACCTCCACAAAATTTTTTATGAATAACATCCCCTTTTTGGTGGCGTAAGATTCGGGATGAAACTGGAGCCCAAAGATTTTCAGGTTGGCGTTCTCTATGGCCATAATCTCGCCGTCGCTCTCCGAGACCGCACAGACACGGAAATCATTATTATTGTTCTCGACGACAAGGGAATGATACCTCACGGCAGGAAACGTCTCGCCTAGACCTTTAAAGAGAAGGCCGCCTAAATTTTTTATGGTATCTACTTTTCCATGCATAATCCGTTTCCCCTTCCGTATCCGGTTTCCGGTCTGGTAGGCTATGGCCTGCATGCCCAAGCAGATGCCCAGTATCGGGACCTTACCCTTGAAATATCCAATGGCATCGAGGCTGAGCAGGGAATTGGCAGGGTGGGACGGTCCCGGCGAGATAACAAGCCCCTTGATGTCCAGGTCCTGAATGTTCCCCAAACTGTCCGTATTCCTGAAAACCCTGATTTCGCAGTGTTTCATCAAATAATGATAGACGTTGAATGTGAAAGAATCGTAGTTGTCAATCAATGCTATCATGGATTCCTCCTGATCGTATGAGTGCTTTCAGCTTATTCATAACCTCTTCGTACTCTCTTTCCGGTATGCTGTCGTAGACAATTCCGGCGCCCGCTTGGAGCCGCGCCATAAAACCGTTGAAGATGGCAGTTCTGATCGTGATGGCCATATCGACATTTCCATTAAAGCCTATGTATCCTGTACACCCAGAGTAGACCCCTCTCGGAGTTTCTTCCATATCATCAATGATTTCGATGGCCCGTGTTTTGGGCGCCCCTGACACGGTACCCGCGGGGAATGTCTGCGCTATGGTATCAATGATGTCCGTATCGTTTATCAGTTTACCCCTGACCTGGGAAACAAGGTGCACCACATGGGAATAGACCTCCGGCTCCATAAAGCTCTCCACTTTAACGCTACCCACTTTGCAAATCCTTGACAGATCGTTCCTCGCAAGGTCTACAAGCATGAGGTGTTCGGCCTTTTCCTTTTCATCTGACGTAAGGACTTTAATGATCTTATCAACGTCATCTGATTTGCCTCTGGGCTTGGTTCCGGCGATGGGTTTCAGGTATGCGGTTTTGCCACGGATTCTTATGTGTACCTCCGGGCTTGACCCGACTACAAAAGAGCTTCCGTCCTTAATAAAATACATATACGGCGAGGGGTTGATTTTTTTGAGATTCCGATAAAACTCAAAGGGGTCTATATTGTCTATCTCCAGGTAGTCGCTCAAGACTACCTGTATAGCCTCACCTTCCTCGATCATTTCCTTTATCTTTTGTATTTTGCCCATAAAGCTTTCTTTGGGAATCTTTCTGAGAATGACAGGTTTTTTCAATATCTCAGGAGCCCTTGAGAGGTCTTTTAAGTGTTTTTCCGCGGCCTCCAGATCCTCTTTGATCTTACGATACGTTTCCTCGATAGGAACCCCGTCATCAATCTTCTTCGAAAGGGCGAGGTAAAGCCTGTTCGTGTAGTTATCGTAGACACAGAACTTTTCGACGAGATAGAGGATGCCTGCCGTAGTATCCTTATTGGATAGAGGACGTCTCAAAATTCCGCATTGCTCCACAAATTCGAAATTGAGGCATCCCACATAGCCGCCGGAAAAATCTCCAAAACCTCTCAGCGACGGCGCTCTGTTTCGCAGCAAAATGTTTTTCAGGTACGACATGTCCCCAACAGGCGTTCCATTTCTGTAAAGGCCGTCTTCTCTCAAAACGAGCGTTTCCTGTATGTCGAAGGCGAGGAAGGAGAACCTGCTGTAGACCTTGTTCTCCTTTGCGCTCTCGAGGAGAATGGCCTTATTCATAGACATAAGCCTTGAAAGGATCGATATGGGTGTATCCATGTCCCCGTCGGTCTCTTTGTATACGGTAACTCTGTTAAACTTTTTTGCTAATTTCTTAAACTCCTCAAAAGATGGATTCATATTATCTCCGCTCATAAAAAAAGCCGCTTTAAAAGACCCCTTCGGGAATCTTAAAGCGGCTATAAATAAAAAGGCCGCTTAAGCCCCAGGGATTGCTACCCCCAAGAGCTTAAACGGCCTGCTCGTTATGGGATAGCCTTAGCTACCCCACCACCATACGTTCAACATTATATTCTGGCCGGTGAAACTGTTCATCATAGTTTCTATTGTACCCGTTTCGCGTGGTGTAGTCAAGCATATTTTAAAGTCAGACTCCGGCGTTCCCTTGTAAAAATGATTGCCAATTAACTAAATATCCAATATATTGTATTAATTATACTCCAAAAAAGATTGGAGGAAGACCTATGGACAAAATAGATGTGAATGCTGATAAAAGTAAACTGAAGCAGATAGATCTTCTCCAAAACGTAAATCTTGACTCGATTAAGGGTCTGCTGGAAGCGTGTTCGATGAGAACGCTTGTGTCTGAAGAAATACTCATTGCCCCAAAAGAGCTGAATAAAACGGTATATTTTATTCTCAGCGGCCGTTTACGTGTCCACCTTGATTCTCTTGACAATGAATCGATAGTAGTTCTTGAATCCGGCGAGAGCGTCGGTGAGATATCCGTTATTGATAACCAGTTGACCTCGGCATATGTGGTGGCCGATAAGACCTCCGAACTCCTCGCCATGAATGAAGATATTCTCTGGTCGTTGATTCAGGCTTCTCATGCAGCGGCCTGTAATTTGTTATTTATTCTTGCCAAACGTTTACGCCGTACTGATTCGATCATCGTGGAGGGCGTTCAGCTTGAACAGGATTTCCAGCACTACGGAAGCGTAGATGCTCTCACAGGGCTCCATAACCGGTATTGGTTCGACAGTATGTTTAAGCGTCAATTCTTACGTTCTTCTATCAATGAAAAACCGTTTTCAATCGTCATGGCCGATGTGGACCACTTCAAGGAATTAAACGATTCATACGGTCATCTCCTGGGCGACAGAGTGCTTTACGAAGTTGCCCATGTTATTAACAACAATATACGTCCGACCGAAATGGTCGCGCGATACGGAGGAGATGAATTTATTATTCTCTTGCCGGACAAAGATATTGAAACTGCAAGGCTTATGGCACAGCGCCTCCAAAAGGCAATTAAGGAGACGCTGCCTATTCCATGCGGTGATAAGGATATTTTTCATCCCACTCTTTCCATAGGTATTGCGGAAACGAAGAACGGTCAAACACCGGAGGCGCTCATACGGTCAGTAGACGAGGCAATGTATCGCGCAAAAAGCAACGGCAGAAATTGTATTGCCGAATAAAGAACATCCGTCAGAGGAGGCTGCTATGAATATATTCAATGCCGGCGATGTTATCCAATTTGCAGTAAGGATTGAAGAAGACGGCGAAGCCTTTTATCGCAAGGCAGCCCTTGCCACAGAGGATAAAGATGCTCGGGATCTGTTTAACCTCCTTACAATTGAGGAAGCCAAACACAAAATAATATTTCAGGATATGCTCTCAAAAGGAGAAGTTGTCATGCCTGCCGAAACATATGACGGTGAATACGCTGTATACCTGCGTGACTATATAGACGGCAGGGTTATCTTTACAAGAAAGGTCGAGGGGGAGATTGTCTCTGATGCTAAGGATGCGCTGTCAGCCATTACCTTTGCGATGCAGCGTGAAGCCGATTCGATTCTCTACTATCATGAAGTGAAGCGGTTTGTAGCCGGGAGACATTACGACGTCATCGACAAGATCATCACTGAAGAACGAAAACACTTCAGCGAGCTTTCGGAACTGCAAAAGAAGTACATGTAGCGGCAGGTTGTCTTCAATGGCATGTATGTCTGTGTATGTTTTTTTGCCGATCTCAATAAGAACCTGGAAGATTGGCCAGGTTGAAATATAACACTTCTTCTGCTAAACTCTTACCAATGGAAAAATTTGTCCCACTCAAAGATATTGAATCGGTGCTTCCGATCCTATCGGATATTGCAATATGGGGCGGTGTGACGGAAGGACAGCGTGACAAAATCTTCAAGCGGTTGGAGACCGGGATATTTAAAGAAGGAGAATATATCTTCCGCAAGGGCGATGAGCCTTCATACATTTACATTGTGAGAAGAGGAAAGGTTGACCTCATAATTACCGATCGACAAATCAATCTTGAAAAGACAACATTAATGGTCGGTGAGTGTTTCGGTGTAGCTTCTTTGATGGCAATGCGGAAACACACATCCACGGCCATTGCCCTTGAAGACAGCGAGGTCATGGTGCTATCAAGACAAGCGCTTCTCCAGCTACGGCAGGAAGATATCGAACTGTTTGCCCTTCTGATGATGAATATTGCCAGAGAACTTGCGCGGAGGCTCGAACTGACAGACGATATCCTCCTAGACTATATGCAGACACATAAAGATGGTGAATCTTATTAGATTTTCGTAATGGTTTTTTAGCTCACCAACTCAGAACCGGTTAACGCGTAACGTTTTTTTGTTGTTTAAAGAGTAAGACACCATCCGAACATGTTCGGTTTCTCACCATAGTGCATGCCGGTGATCTCATCATAAAACTTTCGCGATAACGGACCTATTTCGCCGCTATGTATCGTAACCGTCTCTCCTTTATGGTGGATCCACCCCACAGGAGAAATAACAGCCGCAGTGCCCGTTCCAAAGACTTCCTGCAAGGTGTTGTCTTTCGCTGTAGCCAGAACTTCTTCAATGCTGATCGGCCTTTCCTCAACAGGAATACCCCAGTGATTTGCGAGAGAAATGACCGAATCGCGTGTAACTCCGGGCAGAATTGAGCCTTCAAGAGGGGGCGTAATGAGCTTGCCGTCAATGACAAACATGATGTTCATGGTGCCCACTTCCTCGATGTATCTGTTCTCTGCCGCATCGAGCCAGAGTACCTGTGTGAAACCCTTTTTCTTCGCTTCTTCGCCGGGTAACAGAGAGGCGGCGTAATTGGCGGGTGTTTTTACATCTCCCAGCCCACCCTTGACGGCCCGCACGTAGCCACCGGAGGTGGTGAGCTTAACGGGGTTGATGCCTTCCTTGTAGTATGCGCCAACAGGCGAGGTAATGATCAGAAAATAGTATGTATAAGAGACTCTGACCCCGAGAAAATTATCCGCTGCGAATACGAAGGGTCTTATATAGAGGGAACAGCCTTTTTTGTCTGGAATCCAAGCCTGATCTAAAAGCACGAGGTTTTTAATCCCATTGATAAAAAGCTCATAGGGTATATAAGGAATACAGAGCCGCTCGTTTGATCTATTGAAACGTTCGTGGTATTTGTCGGGGCGAAAGAGGTTGACCTTTCCATCCACCGTCCTGAACGCCTTGAGACCTTCAAATACAACCTGGCCATAATGAATTGAGCATAGACTGGGATATATCTTCATCGGTCCGTAGGGAGTGATCTTGGGGGTGCCCCATTTCCCCTCTTCGTAATAAACGCTCAACATGTGATCCGAGAAGTTAACCCCGAATTCCAGATTGTCAAAATTGATCTTGTTGATCCTGCTTTTTTTTGTCTTTGTAACTTCTATATCCACGATAGATCCCCTTTATAAAATCGGGTAATAGGTAATTAGGTTATAGGCAATAGACTTTGAATGTTTTCTTCGACTGTCTATTGCCCGTTGTTTATTTTTCTTTTGGACAAGGGCCAAGGTACTTTCCAGACATACTGCTGCTCATATGCATATCCGGTCGTCCTTTGGCTTTTATCGTCGTATCGGTGGCACCGTTATAAGAGTCTCCTTTATAGGTCATCTTTCCGTTTATCACCGTGGTGCTCTTGGCGCTTTGACACTCCATAGTATATGTTACCGTATCGCCGCTTACCTTCTGGTCTTTCATCTTGCATTCCTGACCCTTTGGCTGTTTTTCCGGTTTTGGCACCATGTCTTTCTTAGCAATACACTGTTTCATTGTCGTCGCGGGCATCTTAACCGGCGTCCCTTTCATTTCTACCTTTGTCGTAATTTCCCAGAGACCTTCCTTCAATTCTGCCGAGGCGCCTGCAACCCATACCAGGGTAACAATGAAAACAAGAACAATCAATGTGCTCCGTAGCATGTGAACCCCCTTTGTGTACTTTGTCTTTTTTGTTCTCTTTTAATGCAAAAAAGTTATCACTAATTGTCCTGTGGGTCAAATAAAATGTGGAATCAATTTGACGGGCAACGCAGTATGCCCCGCGCTATGGGCCCACCCAGCAAGGGGTTGGAGGCGCATCACTGCCATTTCGACGTTTACCTTCTCAGAACCTGTAGCCGAAGTCCACCGCTACTGTGTGGCAATAGGTATCGACAAAACGACCCTTGACCTGTGTAATGGCGGTGTTTCCCACATTTACATTGCCTGTACTATTGTCCCATGTGCGACCGGTGTCTTTTGTGTAAATGTAACCAAGATCAATCGTCACTTTACCTAGGTGGCTTCCCAGACCTAAAAAGTACGCGATCCTATTACCGCCTACGACGAGAGGATCGATGGTTGAACGGGGGACCGGGGTCTGTCCGTAAGCGACACCTGCCCGCAGGTCTATATACTGGTTCACGGTGTACTGGGTTCCCAGATGCCAGGTCCATGCATCGTGCCAGTTCTTTGGCGTGTCTATTGACGTGCCATCCGTAAAGCTTACCCTTGAGCGGTTGTAGACACTCCATTCTATCCATTCCGCGTCCAGTTCAACGACCCACGGGTTTACGGTGAGGGCTATCCCGGTTTTACCGATAGCCGGCAGGACAATGCTACTACGTGCGTCCTGTTTAATGACCGTACCGTCAGAGAGGGTGACCTCCTGTTCTCCATCTGTGATTTCATGGGTTACACGGCTGATATATGAGGCGCCAAACTTTAGCGCATCAGTGATCTGTAATAATATTCCTGAATTCCACCCGTACCCGTAGCTGTTACCCTTTAGCCGTACGCTCGCGTTGGTGGCGGGATTCGAACCAGGCGTGAGCGGCGCCACGGGCATCCCTGTGAGCACCGCACTCATGTAACGCGCTTCAAGATTCTGCATGAGAGGTCCGAAACCAAGAGAGATCCTATCGGACAGCTTGACAGCAACAACGGGGTTTACGGTAATTGCGGATATAGTTGACTTTATCGATGCCCCGGTATATCTGCCTTCCCATCCATCCGGCCACTCCTGACCGAGGCCGAAAGGGGAAAACACCCCCAGACCGAAGCTGACCCTTTTGTTGACCGTGTGGGTGATATACATGTGTGGCACCACAAATGTATTATGGACGTTGTCTGTTTTTTCGCCCGCTGATGTACCCATATCAGCGTTCCCTGAACTTCGGAAACTTGCTCTGGGCATATAGATAGAAGCACCCGAGTAGACCCTGGTGCCTGAGAGCTGTGTTATGCCGGCCGGGTTATAGAAGATGGCCGAGGGATCGTCGGCCTGGGCGACGAACGCCTCTCCCATGCCGATTGCTTTGCCTCCCTGGTCATAGATACTGAAACCATGAGCATACAGATGTGGCGGCACGCCGATAAATAGAAACACTGAACAAAAAATAACAAGCTTTTTAATCGTGGACGAAACCTTCACGCTTCGCTATCGCCTTTCCCAAAAACAAGTTTCGCGAATCTTTTTATCTCGGATAGATGTTTCCGCGCCTCTTGGTCTTCGGTGCCTGTCGAACAATCATAAAGTTTGTGTATCTGAATCGTCCCTAATCCCGGGCTGCCGGAGGGGGGCACGAAAAACAGGCGCAATCGTTGCCTTTTCGATATAGGTTTTCTTCTTGCCTTGAAAAGTCCCTTTGGCAAAAGAAAGGTTGAGAACGGCGCTCAACACCAGGTGTGGCGCTGAAAAAGACCATGTCAGGCTCCCCAGAGAGTAGGCGATGACCGCTATCCGGTTCTCGTCCCGTCTGGTTCGGTAGTACTCAACCGGTTGTACCACATGGGGATGGTGGCCGATGATCGCATCGGCCCCGTATTCCACAAGCTCATGTGCGATCTCCACCTGTCTTGCCCTCGGGAAGAACTCGAATTCGTAGCCCCAGTGTAAGGAGGCAATGATAACATCGCAGCCCTGATCGCGGCAGGATTCAATCTGCTTTTTCAGCAGCGAAAGATCGGGATCCCCATCCCGGGGAAGAAGCTTTGCCACGTTGACCATGTATTCCTTCCCATTAGGCACTTCCCTGCCGTTGAGGCCGAATGTGGCGGGAGCAAAACCGATCTTGATTCCGTTCTTGTCGATGATTGTCCCTTTTCCCTGCCCGGACGGTTCCCGGTTGGTTCCCAGATAGACGATGTTGTCATGTTCCAATTGGCTCAGAGATCTCTTGACACCCTCGATGCCCAAATCAAGGGTGTGGTTACAGGCGGTGTGCATGACGGTGAAGTTTTTATCCCTGTGTCCCTTCAAGGTGTTGTATTGTTCCATCGAACAGCACTCGACAGGGCTCTCTTTGTCGCTGAGAACTTCCTTCACGATTTCCTGGTCGGTCAATTGAGATTCGAGGCTGGCAAAAGAGACGTCCTGATCGAAAATAAGATCGGCAACTTCGTCATACAGGAAGTTTTTCGACTTTTCCAGACCATCGACGCTGATCAGATCGCCCGCTGCGCCAAAGGTGACGAAGTTTGTCCTCTCGAATCCTTCAGACAAGCCCATGGCAGCCATGCTCTCTTGCCGGAAGAACCGCTCGTCGTAAGCCCCCTTTTCAGCCCGTAGCACCGGCCGGCTGCTCTTGTAAATCCAGTATATCTTATCGAGCAGAGTCATCTCCGGAAAATCAGTTGCCGCCTTTCTCGCGGGGAAACGCCAGAAACCTAAAATATCGGCACAACGAGAAACTAACGACACGATAGCCCTGAAGCCCGCCGAGATATCAAGCGCTTCAGCCGGAGTTGAGGGAAAGTTCTTGAATATGATATGCTCCCGATTCATCCTTTATTCATTGCCATGCGGTATGTTTTTATTACAAGGTAAACTTTGAAGTGTGGATAATCCCTCGGTTACGTGAGTTCGTGGGCCTTCAATTCCGTATATATACCAGCCCCGCAAAATGGGCAATACTTGATTTTTTCGAGACAGAGAAAGGGGGCACCATTCTCCCAGTTCGGTCATTAATGGCAGTCTTCACAAGCTTCCCCACACAAGCCTTCAAAACCCTCTCGTGCGATAATCGGGACCATGATGAGCGCTGCCACGGGGTCAGTCCACCACCAGCCAAGAAGTGCATTGAGCGCAAGCCCTCCGAGAAGAATGGCCGAAAGATAGGCACAAAGATCAGTCTGTCGGGAGTCTGCCTTCATAGCGAGGCTTTCCAGGTTCGCGGCCGCCAGGCGTTTTGCGCGAGCGAGGATAGGCATGATGATAAGTGAAGCTATAGATAAACCG
>Ga0182011_10004558_pt1 | contig 11079 bp, 10 predicted proteins | sample 711E1DmetaG_FD_120481 | JGI IMG/M metagenome (GOLD analysis project Ga0182011, IMG submission 120481) | Permafrost microbial communities from Stordalen Mire, Sweden - 711E1D metaG | ecosystem: Environmental > Terrestrial > Soil > Wetlands > Permafrost | place: Sweden: Stordalen | collected... | reverse complement strand
CTCAAATAAAAAGTAACTATTAAGAATAACGTTGACTCAAAAAAGAAGTTACTATCCGGCATAGAAAAGATGCCGGGAGGAGCAAATGATGAGCCAACGGAGCAAAAGGGAATTATGGGAAACCATCCAACCCAGGTATTTAAAAGCCTCCAAAAAAGAGAAACATAAAATATTAGATGAATTTATCGCTGCAACGGGTTTTCATCGAAAATATGCGAATCGGATCTTGAAACATGGATATCCATATTCTCATGGCCCTAAAAAGGGGAAAAAGCCAATTTATCGAGGTGAAGTAGTGGCAGCGCTGGAACAAATCTGGGAAATCTATGGACGAATCTGTTCAAAACGTCTACATCCTTTCTTGCCAGAAGGAATAAGGATTTTGGAACGCTTTCACGAAATCAACATCACACCAGAAGTAAAACAATTGCTTTTGAGTATAAGTTGCTCTACCATAGATCGTTGCCTCAAGCCAGCCCGCTTTACAGGAACACGCCATGGGCTGAGCACTACTAAACCAGGCATATTGTTGAAAAAAGCCATACCTGTACGCACTTTTGCAGATTGGAACGAAGACAAACCGGGTTTTATGGAGATTGATCTGGTGGCTCATTGTGGAAATACCGTCGAAGGACAATTTTTGAACACATTGACTTGCACGGATGTGTGTACCGGTTGGACCGAACCCATTGCTTTGCATCATCGCAGCCAACAAGCGGTTCGAGATGCTCTTCACAACATGCGTCCAGGGCTACCATTTGACTTACGGGGCATTGATTCAGACAATGGCAGTGAGTTTACACTTGCACCTGCTGCAAGTGCAGGTGTCAACGATCTGCTTTACCACTATTGCCTCAACGAGCAAATTACCTTCACTCGTTCTCGGCCTTACAAAAAGAATGACCAATCTTACGTTGAGCAGAAAAACTGGTCGGTGGTTCGTCACACTGTGGGTTAGGATCGACTTGAAACCGATGAGGAATTTGACCTTCTGACAAGCATCTATTCTGACTTACGACTGTATATCAATTTCTTCCAACCTGTTTTGAAGCTGGTTTCCAAAGGTAAGGTGGGGGATAAGTTTATCAAAACCTATGATCAGGCTTCCACTCCTTAGCAGCGTGTCATAGCCAGATCAGACATCCCTTTAGAAATGAAAGCTCGTCTTTCTGACCTTTATGTTAAACTTAATCCTGTTGTTCTTCGTAATTCGATTGATCGTAAAGTAGCTAATTTATGGAAACTACCATAGTAACTTTTCTATCTGAGTCAACGTTACCCCGAAAGTTACTTTTTCTAATGAGTCATTACGTGCCGAGCAACACACCGCCAACGACTGGCGGAATAGAGAGGCGCACAAACTGAGTTTTGAGCGCCTCTCTGGCAGACTGCCTCGCGCAGCGCCTGGTTAAGCACCGGTGAACCATCGTGCAGGCTGCCGATGAGGGCAACCTCGAAGGTCTCGGCTTGCAGATCAAGCAGGTTGATGACCCCGATGGCCTGTTGACCCAGGGCATCCCCAGCCCAACACATGACCTCGACTGCTTCTGGGTCACCCTGGCGGGCGACATCGAAGACCATCAAAGCTATCTCAAGAGTCAACTCGTAATGCTACAGATAGACTCCCTCGACCAGACCGGCAAGATCTTTCGCACCAAAATGGTCAACGAAAATTTGTGTTAAAGCAGTCTTTGGGCCACGTTTGAGGCATTCGAGCGCTACTGCGTGCATGGCGCGGATGATGACATCCGAACCACCGGCTTACTCACCGGACCAATCGCCACCTCCCCCAACTGCGCGGCCTTCACGCTTGTGGTATTTGCTCCAGCCACGGGCATCGCAACCCGTCCCGACCACAACCGAGACACCCCAACCCTTAGAGGTACCGGCCAGCAGGCCAAGGGTAGCATCGGTGACAATCTCAAGCGGGCAAGTCAACCCCAACGGCCTGGATCGCATTCAGATGATCTTGCCGTTCACTGGGCCAGTTGAAGCCGCCGATACTCATGCCTGCTCCGGCAATATCACTGACAGCCAGCACGGCCTATCCCAGAGCTTCGCAGACCGCTTCAGCTACCACGCAGGTCAGGCCAGCATAACCGACCCCCTCTCAATTGCCCGGTCCGCTACGGCCAAAATCGGTCATACGCCCATTCTCGTCCGCGATCAGGGCATGGGTTTTGGTACCGCCGACATCCACACCCAGAAAATATCGTGTCATGCCACTTTCCTCTCAATCGATAAAATTTGATCTGGGGTTTGGCCTGTTTCCCTTTCAACCGGTTCACTTCATCTCGCAATCACTGATTCTCTACCTGAGCGTCTCGCAAGTCCGCAGATAATTTTTCCACCAGGTTCAATTATTGCCTGATCAATTCCCGGGCGTTTTCGTCTTGTATGGCATTCAGATCAAGATTGTCTAACATGATTTAAAAATTTCAACATCCTATGCCAAAAATTAATAGACCTCAGTTTCCCTTTGTTTCCCCTTATTTATTGAGATGATACAACTTTTTTTACGATTTTTTCAAGGGTAAAGGTAACATTATCAGTCGTAAATTCGTTCGGTCTGCAACCAAATGAAAAAATCCGGGTTAATTCAATCAAATTAGTGGTTTTTGGAGGACGTACAGAATGTCAAAAGTGATGATCGTCACCGACAGCACGGCAAATATTCCCCCGAACGCAATCGATGGAAACCCCATCCAGATCATTCCCCTGCAGTTAATTTGGGGAGACAAAACCTACCGCGATGGCGTGGATATCAGCCCAACGGAATTCTATCAGAAGTTAAAAAACGCGAAGGTTTTACCGACCACCTCGCAGACAACCCCGGAAGAATTCAAACAGGTCTATATGCAATTGCTCGACGAGGACTACGATATCCTGAGCATTCACCTCTCTGCGAAACTTTCCGGCACACTCGATTCAGCTATCCAGGCAAAGAAGGCTTTCCCGGGAAAACAGATCGAACTGGTCGATTCAGAAAGTACGAGCATGGCCATGGGTTTTCAAGCACTGGCGGCTGCCCGCATGGCAGCAACCGGTGGATCCCTGCACGATTGCAAAGTCGTAGCCGAAAAAGCCAAGAAACAGACCGGTGTTTACTTCGCCCTAAATACGCTGGAATTTCTGCAGCGGGGAGGGCGCATTGGTGGAGCAGCGGCTTTTCTGGGGACGGTCCTGAATCTGAAACCATTGCTTGAGCTCCGTGACGGGGAGATCGAAGCTGTTGACAAAGTACGCACCTTTTCGAAAACGCTGGATCGTTTGCTCGATCTGGTCTCGGCCAAGTTGGAAAACGAACCCGGCACGGTACGGTTATGTGCAATCCATGGAGACTCCCTGAATGAAGCCAACCAATTACTGGCAAGGGCAATTGCGCGATTCGATTCTTCTTTGGTCACAGAAGCCCTGATCTCAGACGTTAGCCCGGTGATCGGAACCCATGCAGGCCCAGGAGCTTTAGGCTTAGCCTTCATGATCGGCATGTAATTAAACCAAATGGAAGTAAAACTGACCCTGAAAAGGTATTTTTTAGCCTCCTTTTCAGGGTCGTGAATCCCTTTCAAACAATCCCTACAAACAAGACTTTACAACCCTTTTCAAGGTTTCCCCCTCCTCTGGTAAAATAAGCATCATCCTTTATCAACAGAGGCCTCCATGCGAAATTCTCCCAATATCGGCGTCCAAGTCGCCGATATTCTCCTGCCAGCCAGAAATACCGACCTGACAAAATGGTCAGTCATCGCCTGCGACCAGTTCACTACGCAACCGGAATACTGGAACGAGGTGGCCAATATTGTTGGCGACGCGCCATCCACCTATCACATGATCCTGCCAGAGGTTTCCCTGGGGACATCTGAAGAAAAAGCCCGCATTCAGACCACCCAGGAGAAAATGCAGGCTTACCTCAATAATAGTACGTTGATCGCGCACGAAGGATTGATCTACGTGGAGCGCACCGTAGACGGAAAAACGCGCCATGGCTTGATGCTCGCGCTCGACCTGGAAAAATACGATTTCAACAACGGATCGAGTTCCCTTATCCGAGCCACAGAAGGGACCATCCTGGACCGATTATCGCCCCGCATCAAGATCCGGGAAGGAGCTACGCTGGAACTTCCTCACATCCTCGTACTCATTGATGACCCACAAAATACTGTCTTTTCCGCCATCGAAAAAGTAAAAGACTCCCTACCCGGTGCCTATGATTTTGAGTTAATGCAAAACAGCGGTCACCTCAGCGGCCGTTTTATCAACGATGCCAAAGTGGAAAGTCAAATCCTAACTGCCCTGGAAGTCCTGGCTCAGCCGGAAGCCTTTCAAGCAAAATACAATGTAGGCCCAGACACGGAGGTATTGTTGTTCGCAGTAGGCGACGGGAATCATTCGCTGGCCACCGCGAAATCGATCTGGGAAAAGCTCAAACCCACTGTCGGACCAGACCATCCGGCCCGATATGCCCTGGTGGAGATCGAAAATGTTCACGACGCAGGCCTGAAATTTACCCCTATCCACCGAGTCCTTTTTAATGTAAAAGCCGACCCTGTACAGGCAATCCGGCATCATTTCGGGCAGGCGGTTACTTTCAAAACAGTCGACGATCTGAAAGAAATGAAATCTCAGGTCAATGAATCCACAGCCAAAGAGCAACGGTTTGGCCTGATCACCCAGAATGGCTTTCAGGTGGTGTCTGTGAAGCACCCGACAGCAAATTTGACCGTGGGAACTTTACAGGGATTTCTGGATGTCTGGTTAAAAACCAGCTGGGCGGGAACAATCGATTACGTCCACGGCGACGATATCGTATGTTCATTGGGCAGCAAACGCGATAATGCCGGCTTTTACTTACCAAGCATGGCCAAGAGTGATCTCTTTAAAACCGTGATCCTGGACGGAGCCTTACCACGCAAAACATTCTCGATGGGTGAAGCGAAGGAAAAACGGTTTTACATGGAATGCCGCAAGATCGTCCCATAGACTAATCACGATATAAGGATAAAAAATGAGCGAACCTTCAATTCCAGAACGTTTGCGTACCATGCCAGACGAACCTGCGGTCATCGAACGGTTACTTGGCATACTTTCTGAAGATCAACGTAAAGTTCAGGTGACCGTCGAACTGAGCAATGGCAAAACCCATCCCGACCTTGAACTGGTGTTAAAAAGCGCCGATGGAAAAGAAATCAGTCGCACGACCATCCTGGAAAATTTGGGCCCACGCCTGTCATTCACCATGCATATTCGGCAAGCGGATGTAAAATTTCCAATTTTGCTCTCCTGCCAGTTAACCTATCTAGATGAGCAGGTGTATTCAGAAAAAACGTTCTCACTCGAAAAGGCATAAAAGCGTTATTATTTTGTCATGCGCAAATTCTGGTGGTTCTTCCTTTTTTTGCCCTTGATCATGAGCGGATGTATGCGCCTGGTTCCAACCACAGCCAACTCCATCCCTTTTTCGACTGATACAGCTACGACGCTCCCTCCGCCCACTGCGACCTTCACTCCAACGGTAACAGCCACCGCCATGCCCGTGCCCCTGGTCACTGAAATCGATTCTCCCTTGCAGGGAATGCCATTGACCGACCTGGCCAAGAACACTTCCAACCCTTATTATTTTAAACACCCCTTCAGCGAAGGACCCACCAATGACCTAAACCACCCCGCCGTGGATTTAGCCTTCTTCCATTATAAAAACTACAACAGCGACGTCGGTTTTCCGATTCAAGCCATTCTGCCAGGGACGGTCGTCGAAGCACTCAACAATCGTTACCCCTATGGGAACATGGTCCTGATCGAGACCCCGCTTTCTGCACTTGCTCCGGAGTTATTGGAGAAAATCCAAATCCCCAAAGCCTATAGCGACGACGAAATCAAAATACGTTCCACCTGCCAACCCGATCAAACTCGTATCTCCTGGTCGCAAACAAACCAATCGATATACGTGCTCTATGCCCATATGCAAAACCCGCCAACTCTCAAAGCAGGGGACGAAGTACAAGCCGGGGAACTGTTGGGCGGCATCGGCGCGAGCGGACATGCAGAAGTAGGTGCTGAACATCTGCATCTTGAAATCCGAGTGGGACCTGCCGAGGCAAAATTTGGTGTGATCTCTTCTTATCTTTCCTCCTCTACCGCAGAAGAAAGGTACAATTATTGCATCTGGGCTTTATCAGAAGTATTTCAACCGATCGATCCGTCTTTGTTCTGGGAAACGTCCAGTAATCAAGGCGGATAATCAACCGGGGTGGACCCTCCATGCAGAATCAGCACAGGTACAAGCAATCGAACCTAAAAAAGAATCTGTTGCTGAGCTTGATGTGTGTTGCGTTAGCCGGGTGCAGTGCAGCGAAAACCACTGCCACCCTCCAGCCGATCCAACCCTCACCGACTCAGACCATGCCGGCTATTTCCACACCGGAACCACCCACCAAAACAGCGACGATGTCTCCCACCGCAACACCACAAGTTGTCGTTCCCGGAAAATCCGCAGGATTACTGGTTTTTGCCATGGGGGATGGCCTCTATACACACCTCTTTGTCTACGGGCCGGATTCCACACCCATTACGCGGTTAACAGAAGATAACTGGGATGATGAAGACCCAGCCATCAGCCCGGATGGAACGAAGGTTGCCTTTACCTCCAATCGCGACGGCCAATGGGATATTTACATCCTCGACCTGCAGACGGATACCACGCAAAGGTTGACCCAAACCAAAACCTATGACGGAGCCCCTGCATGGTCACCGGATGGACAATATCTGCTCTATGAAACACTGGATGACCAGAATCTGGACCTCATCGTGCAGTCCATCGATAATCCGACTGCTGCGCCAATTCAATTAACGGCCAATTCGGGTGACAATTTCGACCCCGCCTGGTCACCGGACGGGCATACCATTGCCTTTATCACCAACCGCGACGGGCAAAATGAACTGTGGTTGGCCGATACACAATCCGTGAGTGACCGGTTCAAGAAACTGGTCGCCACCGATCAAACACAATATCGCCATCCGCGTTGGTCGCCGGATGGTTCCACCCTGGCCTGGTGCCAACAAGATGCCGAGTCAACAATAGAGACACTGGCACTATCACAAACCGGCTCACAACCCATCGACGTTGGCTTTGGATGCGATCCGGTCTGGTCAGATGACGGCAGCGCTATCATGGCCACGCTCGCCCAACCCAACTCGAATTACCTTGTGGCTTACCGGTTACCCGACAAAACCCTTTTGCTCTCTCCTTTACAAACCTCAAACGAAGTGACCACTCTCGATTGGGTCTCCTCGACCCGAAGCAAGTACCTGATAAATTACATCAACCTGCTCAATCTGCCAACCCCCAGTCTCTTATTTTCAGCGACACTTACTGAACCAACCTCATCCACGGGACGAACCGGAGTCGTCAAAATCGACAATCTGAACGCTCCGCAGCCCTATCTCGCGGATTCAACCGACGAAGCATTCAATGCCCTGCGCCAGGGTATCGGAGAAAAATCAGATTGGGATTTTCTAGCAACCCTCGAAAATGCCTATTTACCCCTGACCTCAACAAGCGCACCGGCGATTATCCAGAACTGGTCGTATACCGGTCGAGCTATCAGTGTGAATACTGCTCCATTGGACGCCGGGTGGATGGCTGTCAGCCGTGAAGATTACAACGGACAGACCTACTGGCGGGTATGGATAAAATGTCTGACCCAGGACGGGAGTTGCGGGAAGCCCATGCAAACCAGCATCTGGGATTTTTCTGCACGTTTCGACAGTGACCCGGTAGCCTATGAAAACGGCGGAAAATTATCCACCATCCCGAGCGGGTATTGGATCGATTTCACTGAATTTGCAGCCCGTTACGGATGGGAGCGACTCCCCTCCCAAGCAGACTGGCGTTATTACTATCCAGGTACCCTTTTCAACCAATTTGCCTACACTCAAGGATTGAACTGGACAGAAGCCATGCTCGAGCTCTATCCGCCCGACGCAATCCAATCACTCAATAATGGTCAATGAACAGTTTTGGATGCCTTGGAAACCAATGTGAAGCAAATCAAAGCAAGAATAAAAACGGGAATGAAAACGTGGGGTTTTCTTGCCCTGATGTGTATTTTCTTCCTTGAGTTATGTGTTTCACAAAAGGTACAGGCTGGCACGATCCCATCTGCGGCTGAGATACCCGACAATATTTCCAGCCAAGCGACAACGATCCAGCCAGATGAACCCTCTTTCCCGGCGGCAACACAACCGCCCAAATCCATCTGGAGACCACCGCTGTACGCAATCCCCTATGCGCTGAGTCCGCACGATCATTTTTATCTGGACCGGCCCATCGCGGTCACTTCCGTGAACTGGCCACTAGCCAATTACCGCTATGGTTATCAAGATGCAGAAACACCAAACCCGCATACCGGTGTGGACATTGATGCACCACTCCACACTCCCATCCTGGCCGCTGCTGACGGAAAGATCATCTTTACAGGTTATGGCCTGGCCCTGGGCGCAGGTAACACGGCCGATCCGTACGGGTTGGCTGTGGTAATTCGCCATGATTTCAGTTTTGAAGGGCAGTCTGTTCTCACTGTCTACGCGCATATGGAAAAAATCGCCGTGCAGGTGGGTCAGAGGGTAAAGACCGGCGATACCCTTGGTTACGTAGGATTGACCGGCAATACCACCGGCCCGCATGTCCATTTTGAAGTCCGACTCGAAAAGAATAATGCTTACATGGTGCAAAATCCTGAACTCTGGATGGCTCCGCCGACAGATTGCGGTGTGCTCGTTGGTCAATTCAAAGACGTTTCAGGTATTTACCTGACCGGCAAAACTGTACGGATCAAATCAGAATCCAGCGGCAATTCCTGGACAATCCTGACTTATGCCGACCAAGAAGTAAGAAACGACGATTATTATGGGGAGAATCTCGTGCTTGGCGATCTGCCTATTGGCAAATATCAAATCACTTTCTACTACAGCTATCATTATTATGAGTACGAAATTGCCATTTCGCCCGGAGCAATCACATTCGTCTCTTTTGCCGGCAGCAAAGGTTTTTCAACCGGCGTCCCCATGCAGAAGGACACCAATTCCTTTCTGGTCCCATTCCATAATTAATTTTTACTTAATTCGCTCTTGACAATCTTCACTTCGTGTTTGACAATTACCCGGTAGTTATTCCCTGGAGGAATGTCAGATATGAAAAGAAATTTACTTACAGCCGTTATCTTGTTAACCCTTACAGCCATGCTTCTGGCGGCCTGCGGTCAGGCTACGCCCACGCAGGACCCCAATGCGCAAATTACTGTGATCGCTCAAACGGTCCAGTCTCAATTAACTCAAATCGCTTTGTTGACTCCGTCCGCAACTGCCACGCTTGAACCCAGTGCGACCCCTACTCCAATTCCCGCTACCGCCACCCCCTCGGGCCCAACTCTGACGCTAACCAATACACCCTACCCGACCCTACCTGCAGGAGTGAACGGAAATGATAATTCAAAATTTGCCGGTGACGTAACAGTGCCGGATGGAACAGCATTTACCGCAGGTACAGTGTTCACCAAAACCTGGAAATTCACCAACACAGGCAATACGACTTGGACAACAGATTACAAGCTGGTCTATATCGATGGAAATATCACCGGCCAGAATAACGCCCTTTCCGTCAATCTGCCAGGCAACATCAACCCCGGTGATACTTTACAAATCAGTGTCAATTTTGTCGCTCCGGCAGCCAACGGCAGTTACACCAGCCGCTGGAAACTCTATTCAGCAAGCGGGGCTTATTTTGGCGAATATTGCAGTATTAATTTTATCGTAGGTACAGCGACGGTAACACCCACACCATAAAGCCCACAGCCACAATTCATTTCGTCAGTCATGGAAATCAACCGTGATGATTAATCAAAGCGAGCGTTTATCCATTGAGAATTGCATTAAGGCCAAGGCATACAACCTTGGCTTTTGTTTATGTGGTATCACCAACAGTGCGGTTCTGAAAAACTTTGACATTTACAAGCAATGGATAGACAGTGGTTATCACGGAGTGATGAGCTATCTGGCATCCACCAGGCACCTGACCGCTCGGCAGGACCCCACCTTACTGGCGCCCTGGGTAAAATCGATCGTGGTCTTCGGCTGGCCGTACCGGTTGAATCGGACCACAGCACAGGAGCGGAGCGGGCAAATTTCGGGGTACGTGGGAGAAATCGATTATCACCTGCTACTGCCCCAAAAAATTCAATATTTGGTCGATGAACTCCCTCAGATCGCAGGACAAGGGATTCGAGCTGAAATTTTTTGCGATAATGCTCCTATTCTGGAACGCGATCTGGCCGTCCGTGCTGGCCTGGGGTGGATCGGGCGCAATTCCTGCCTGATTTCACCAAAGTTTGGCTCAGCAATTCTGCTGGCAGAGCTTTTTCTGGACCTCGAACTGGCTCCCGGTCCCCCATTTGAAAAAGATTTATGCGGGAGTTGCCAGCGCTGCCTTCAAACCTGCCCCACCTCCTGTATCCTGCCAGAGAGAATAGTGGATGCAGACAAATGTATTTCTACACTTACCATCGAAAATAAAGCCCTTATTCCCACGAGCGCAGTAAATAAGGTCGCAAACCACCTTTTTGGCTGCGACGTTTGCCAGACGATTTGTCCATGGAATCATCAAATCAAGGCACAATCAGATTCGTTGGCACAAATGAGTGAAGCTGAAATGATAGCTGAACTTACCCTCGGCAAAGATGAATTCAGATCGCAGTATGCTCACTCTGCCATTCAACGGACTAAGAGGCGGGGGTGGATACGCAATTTGTGTGCGGTACTGGCGAACATGAATTCCCTGGAGGCTTTTGATCCTCTGAGCCGGGTTTTCGCCGAAGATAAAGATCCGCTTTGCCGCATCACTGCGGCCGAGGCTTTAGTATCCCTCGATCAACAGCGGGCCGGAGAAATTTTACAAAAAAGACTTCAAAACGAAACCGAGGTGACGGTCATGGCTGCCATCGCCCAAATCATCAAAGAAAACTCCCCCCAGTGTGAACTGCACCCCAAAAGTTGGACACCACCAACAGAAAGGGTGCAGTTTTT
>Ga0182011_10004557_pt1 | contig 11079 bp, 15 predicted proteins | sample 711E1DmetaG_FD_120481 | JGI IMG/M metagenome (GOLD analysis project Ga0182011, IMG submission 120481) | Permafrost microbial communities from Stordalen Mire, Sweden - 711E1D metaG | ecosystem: Environmental > Terrestrial > Soil > Wetlands > Permafrost | place: Sweden: Stordalen | collected... | reverse complement strand
GAATATTAGAGGATTTTATATAATTAGTAATAACATCTGGAACATTTTCATCTCCAATTATCAAGAGAGTGTTCTTCCCTTGCATTATCTCTTTTTCTATAAATTCCCCGTTACTAAAAAGAACCTGAGATATTGAACCTACCTGAGAATATTTTTTAACAATTTCTACGTTATCACTGAATCTATCTCCAGTATTAATTATTTCAGGGTTATATTTTGATAATGTATTATTTACTTCAGAATCAACATCTCCATAAATCAATAATTTATTAATAGTTCTACCTGAAAGAATAGAATCTATCTGGTCTATATTACTTCTGTCTGCTAAAAAGACCCATGAATTAGTAACCATTGCATATGCAACAACAGCCATTGCATTATATCCATAAGAATCTCCTACAACAATAAAGTTTTTCATATAAGGAAAATCATTTACTAACTCAAGATTTGCGGAAGAAACTTCTCTATCTTCAACGGAATTAAAACTATTGGATTCTGCCATAGCAGGATAATTTTGAACAAGAGGATTGCTCTTTGAAGAAACAATTAGCAAATCATAACTTTTGTTTATTCCATCAAGCAATACAGTACCTTGAGCTGTGCTTACCAAAAAATATGAATCAAGCCCCTGAAGGTTTGCATATAAAATGGTAGAATAAACATCTCTCCAATCTGCTGAATTTGAGATAACATAATTTGGAGTTGCAGCAACAAAACTGAGAAGAAAAATAACAAGAATGAACGCAAACACCACTCCTTTTTTCATAAAAATTCAAAGATTTCCTTATATTTAATTATTATTATACCAAACAATTACGTCCCAAACCCATCATTCTCCCCCACCTGCGCCTTCAAAATCTTCTTTATCTCCTCTGCGGGAACTTTCTGGTCGAACTTAATTAATATTCTTTTTTGCCCTGTTTCATAACCCTTTTTCTTAAGTATTTCTATATCTTTACTTTGCAAATCTGAACCAAATCCAAGGGCAATATGATTCTTGTATTCAGCAAAGTGTGCAAGGATACCGTTATATTTGTAGAATGGAAAGCCCCAGTTTATGCTTTCTTGCACTTTTGGAACAGTAGATTTTATTATTTTACGGAGTTCTTCGAGTATAGGACGGGCTTGTATGCTTGAGTCGGCAATGTAAGAATCAACGTCTTTTGAAGGGGGGTTTGTCATTAAATTATTAAGTATGACCTAATTTTATACTTTTCCATTCATAACAAGCCGAGCAAACGATTGATTTCACCTAGATAACTAACATTCCAAACTTCAATACTTAAATCTTCTTTCATACTCTTTGTGATCCATCTATTCTAGAATTATTGCTATAATGATTGTTTCTCCACCTTCTACTGAATAAATTAATCTCCATGCATTTGGCAAGTTATATTTCCAAACACCATGTATCCCAAATTTCTTTATGTATTCTTGAGGAATCAGTTTTTTAGGGATTTGAATCCCGCAGAATGGATTTTCTTTAATATCACAAAATGCTCTTTCTATAAATTTTTTTAAATCAGAATTGTCTAACTTATCAAAAGTTTCCTTAACTTTTTCATTTGCAAATTGAACTTCACATTTCCTGTTTATCATTTGGTTTTTTCCAAAATAAATGAGCTTTCTTTAATCTAGCTTCTGCTTCCTGGGGGTAAAATATCCAACCAATTTTACCTTCAGCATCCACGGATATCTTTCCTGAGATTAACAAATAATCTATTGCGATACTATATGTTTGATACATCATTTTTTTTGGCAGATTGTCCCATAGTTGTTTTTTTCTATATTCTCCATCGTGTTCTTTTATGAAATTTTCAATCATCAAGATGGTGTCAAGTCTGGGGTATCTGATAAGGGTGTTCATCTTGTCCTCCACCCACTTTCTACCCTTTTTTCTAGAGTTAACCTTCTCTTCCTCTTTTCAGCCATCTTTAGTTATATCAACTGATATACCTTTATAAATATTTCTATTTAATGGGATTTAATATAAATTATCTCAATAATCAAACGCACGATTTTAGGGAGATAACAGAAAATCCTTCTTTTATTCAATATTCCACTCTTTGTAAAATTGTTCTAAAAATATCTCCATAAATTTGTGTTTATCTTCTGCCATCTTCTTCCCAGTCGAAGTATTCATTCTGTCTTTTAACAATAGAAGTTTTTCATAAAAATGATTTATTTGAGTAGTATTCCCTTTTTTGTATTCTTCTTTTGACATGTTTATATTAGCTTGAATTGATGGATCATACATTACACTTCCTTTAAATCCTCCAAAAGCAAAACATCTAGCAATTCCTATTGCACCTATAGCGTCCAATCTATCTGCATCTTGAACACATTGTCCCTCTAATGTGTTAATTTTGTTTATCATGTTAGAAAAAGATACTTTTGAAATAATATCTGTAACATGATTTATAATCGGTGTTTCAACAGAAAGTTTTTGAAGCCATTCTCCAGCAAGTCTTGGCCCAATTTCTTCATCTCCATTATGAAATTTATAATCTGCTATATCATGAAGCAAGCAGGCTAATTCAATAACATACAGATTAGCACCCTCCGAAGTTGCTATATTTTTTCCTATCCCCCAAACCCTATATGTATGCCACCAATCGTGCCCAGAATTATCTTTAGATAAATGTTCTTTCATATAATCTGCTGTCTTATTAATGACTTGAGCATCCATCTTAAAATAGGATTGAAAATACTTTTTAACAATTTATATACTCAAAAAGAAAACGAACGCCTCAACCCCTCTTCCAAACGCTTGATTTTACTAAGCTAACAAACACAACAAGGAATTTATACTTTAATGCACTAAATATCTTATGAAAAAAGGGTATTCAGATAAGACTTCTATTGCAAAACTTTATGTTCTTATGGTATTAACAGGTGGACTTTATTTTTTCTATTGGTATATTTCCAATGTTCACAAAATAAAAAAGCACTCAAAAAAGGATATTCTAGTTTGGTGGCAAACTTTTGGTATCTTTATACCTTTGGTTAATTTCTTCTTTGGATATGAATATCTTAAATTAGTAAAAGAAAACTCTCAGGAAGAAAGAATTCCTGTTTCATGGAGCCCTGGATGGTTATTAGTAGGATATCTTTTTCTTATAGCTTTAAGAAATTTTTTATCTGGAGACGTATTGGTTAATCAAGGACCTTTACTGCTTTTAGTGTTTCAAATAGTTATCACCTTAATTATAACATATCCTCTTGAGCTTGTTCAAGAACCCTTAAATTATTACTTTGAAAAGAAAGAAAAGAAGAAAAAGTTGATAGTAAACAGCCTCCCAACATTTTTGGAAATAATCTTTGTAGTTGTTTCTTGGTTAGTTCTTTATGGACTTTCTACTCTTAGACAAATTCACTAAGACAATTTAGTAAAAATTATATACCTTCTTTATTAATAATTAAACATGATAAAAGAAAGTTTCTTTAAAGAATTGAAAGAGAAAATACAACCATACTATGAGGAAGGTGGAAGCCACGCCTTTGATCATTCTCAAAGGGTTTACAATTTAGCGTTAAAAATAGGAAAAAAAGAGAAAGCGGACTTGGACGTTATTAAAGCAGCAGCATTACTTCATGATGTCGCTAGACTGAAAGAGGATAATAAGGAAGTTGAATGCCACGCTGAACATGGTGCTGAAATGGCTGAGAAGATATTAAGAGAAATGAATTTTCCTGAGGATAAAATAAAAAATGTTGTTCATTCAATTAAAGTTCATAGAGATAGCAAGAAGTTAACTCCAGAAACTAAAGAGGCAAAAATACTTCAGGATGCAGACAGACTTGATGCTTTGGGAGCTATAACTATTGCTAGAATGTTTTCTACAGGTGGAAAGTTTGATATTCCATTATACAAACCAGAAATTCCATTTGGAAAAAATGTTTATCCAGGATACAAATCAGATTCAACCATACATAGTTTTTATGCAAGAATATTAAAAATAAAACCAGAAACCTTTCATACGCCTCTTGCAAAAAAATTAGCAGCTGCAAGATATAAATTTGTTGAGAAATTTCTTAATCAGTTCTTTAAAGAGTGGGAAGGGAAGCTGTAAGAGCAAGTTATCTGGAGAAAATCGTGTATCATCAACTTATAAATTAATATAAAGACTGTTATAGATAACTACTCATTCACCCTTCATCAAAGATATCCTTTGCAAGAATACAAATAATTTATCTCTTCAATCTATTAATTTGTAAGGCAATTTGAAAAAATCTGCTATCTCTTTAATTTGTTCAGGATTGCTCAAATGAGAATAACCATTAGGGACAAAAGATTGGTGAAGTTTGATTTCTCCTCCAGCATAAGAAATTCTTAGATTATACAGATGATTATTAATATATCTTCTATCTCCTGATAAACTCATTATTTTCACACCTAATATTTTAGGATTTTCTTTTTTGCTTATTTTAAATCTACTCTTTATCCAAAATGAATTTACCTTTTCAATTATAAATTCGTCTTTATACTCCGTAACTTTTATCTTTAAAGGAAGGAATAAAATACAAATAAATAAACCTATACAAATTAAAATTATTCCATAGGTGTAAAATCTTGTCCCACCGAAATCTTCAAAAATCAAGAGAGCACCCAAGAACAAAAAACCTATAAAAAAACCTACCCCTGTAACCTTATATTCTATAAATTTCTTTAACAAAACTCTATTCCCATTTTCTTTAGAAAGAATGTAGTTTTTACCCTCAAACATAATTAATATAAGGAAATTTAGTTTATATTCTTTTTTACTTATCCTTCATTCATTCCACATCTTTTTTAATTCTTCTTTAGGACCAGAATATTCTGAATGTTTAATAAGAATATTCATAAATTCTTTTTGAAATTCTTTGTTTTCACTTCTAACAATAAGAAAAACTGATTTCTCAGAAAAACGAATCATCTCTATATCATATCTATCTTTCTTATGATAAAGGTGTATTCCGTTTTCAAATCCTTTCTTTATATTTGCATAAGAGATATAATCTATTTTTAAATCATCAAAAAACTCCTTAAATTCTTTATCATAAAATTTATCCATACTGAATGAAACAATTAACTTGGGGTATTCACTTGTTTGAATTAAATCTGTTACAATAAGTTTTTTCTTCTTTCCAAGGGCCATACTTTTTATAAGAAATTATAACATTTAAACTTTATCTTCACCCTTCATCAAAAATATCTTTCGCCAAGGTATAAACTTCTTTTGAAGATTTCAAAATGTGTGAATGAGCACTCACTCTTTTTTTTAGGGGCACGTCAATTGTTTTTGTTTCTATAACCACAACACTCTTTGCATCTGGTCCTTTCTTTATTACTTTATTAACAATTATTTTCTCTGCAGAAAGCAATTCATCTATAGAACCGTCTTTTATATCAGAAACAACTCCTTTTACAATCTTTTCATGATCATGAGTCTCTCCTTTTTCATAGAACTTGAATCCTCTCTTCTTTAGAATATTAACAATCTTTCTTGCAATAGGATCATATACTTTTAGTTTACCCTGAGAATAAATGTATTGTCTCTTTGCACTTTCATCCTCATGAAAATCAAGGACTAAAAGAGGAGGATAATTCTCTGAATGCTGAACAACATAGGAAGATATTTCTTCTGAATCTCTGTTTGCAACCATATCGTGTCTTGCTTTTCCTGTTTTGTCATCTATAAGAAAGTGCTCTGAAGAACCTACACTTGGGTCAGTATCTGGATTTGACCTTCTTCTTTGAGTAGGATAGCGCCAGTCTCTTCTATAACCAGAAGGATTGCATAAAGGTAATAAAACAATTGGAATTCTTTTTGCTAATTTATTTAAATATCTCACATCCTTTGCTATTGCAATTGGTCCTGCAGGTTCTTCTCCATGAATTCCTGCAATAAGCCAGAGAGCATCACCTTTAATTCTTGTTCGAAAGCCAAGAATTGGAAGAGATTTTTTCTTATTTTCCTTCATATCAACTCTTTGGCAATATAAAGTTTCTTTTATCCAACGAGACTCTTTGAGCCTTGAAAGTTTCCTATAAATTTCTGTTATAGGCATTCTTCCATCTTTTTTATAGGTGGATACGTTTGGGAAATTAATTTCTGTCATCTTAAGAATGTAAATTTAATTACTATTAGATAGAAAAAAACATTAATAAATGTTTTGCCCTCGGAAAATCTTGCTTTAATGGCATCTGGAAAATTTAATTATTATATAACCTGAAAGATATTGTTCAACTGATTACAAGATATAGAGAATATTGGATAATTTAACCATAAATAAAAAGCTTTTTAAACAAAATCTTCTTTTATGTTTTATGGGGTTGATAAAACAGTTTAAGGAATTCTTAAATGAGTACAAAGTAATTGGATTGGCTGTTGCATTGGTAATTGGATTAGCTTCGGTTGCTCTTATCAATTCTGTAGTAACTAATCTTATAATGCCAATAATTACTCCATTTATTCCTAAAGGAGCTTGGCAAACTGCAACATTAACACTCGGTCCTATTGTTATAGGATGGGGAGCATTATTAGGTGCGATAATAAATTTTGTAATAATCGCTATAGTAGTCTTCTTAATTTCTAAGTTTGCTCTTAAGGAAGCAAAAGTTACTAAGAAATAAAATTTAATTTTTCTTAAATAGATAAAAGTTGTGTAAAGTCATACAGCATAGGTATATATTTATAGAATAATTACTTTAAAAAGTTGGAGCAAAAATGGAAGAAACAAAAGAAGAAAATAAAGAAGACAACTTAGTAAAATCAAAAAATAGAATGATTTTGCCTTACTTAGGCAAGGAAAAACAAATTCGTTATCATATCGAACATAGCTTTGCTGTAAAAGACCCGGAGTTTCTAAGATGCATGGGATATTTGTTAGGTCCTTGCATTCTGCATGGAAATAAAGTCAAAGCCCTCAAGAATGGTAATGAGATATTTCCTGCTATGCTACAAGCAATTAAAAATGCTAGAAAAACAATTACATTTGAAACCTATATTTATTCGAAAGGACATATAGGAGAGAAGTTTTCAGAAGCTTTCTGCGAAAGAGCTCGAGCAGGAGTAAAAGTTCATGTAATAATGGACTGGGCGGGAAGTGAAGATATAGATAATAAATATATACGAGATATGACAGAAGCTGGAGTAGAAGTAGAAAAATATCATCCTCCACGTTGGTATAATTTCTATAAAATAAATAATCGTACACACAGAAAATTACTTATAATTGATGGAAAAGTCGGTTTCATAGGGGGTGTTGGTATAGATGATAAATGGGATGGAAATGCGCAATCCAAAGAGCATTGGAGAGATTCACACTATCAGGTTGAAGGTCCGGTTGTTGCAGAGATGCAGGCAGTATTTAATAATAACTGGCTTAAAACACATTCTAAATTACTTTTAGGCGAAGATTATTTTCCAGAATTAAAACCTGAGGCAAGAGGCGTTCTAGCTCAAGCATTTAAAAGTTCCAGCAATGGGAGCCAGAATGCCCGTCTAATGAATCTTTTGTCTATATCCTCAGCCGGTAAAAGTATAAAATTGCAGGCAGCTTACTTTATGCCAGATAAATTTGCTATTGAAACTTTATTGGCAGCACGAAGGAGAGGTGTGGATATTGAAATAATAGTTCCCGGACCGCACATGGACGAGAAGATGTTAAAAAAAGCCAGCCAATCAATCTGGGGTATATTATTGGACGCGGGAATTAAAATTTATGAATATCAACCTACAATGTATCACTGCAAGACTATAATTGTAGATGATTTATGGATGTCTGTTGGTTCAACAAATTTTGACAGTAGATCTTTCCTATTAAACGATGAAGCAAACTTAAACATTTATGACGCAAATTTTGCAAAAGAACAAATAAAAGTTTTTGAAGAAGATAAACAAAAGTCAATATTAGTTACAAGAGCAAATTTTAAAGAGAGGTCTAATATTGGAAAAATATTCAATGTATTAGCAAGCCTTGTAAGAGGGCAAATTTAGTTTTATTTTTTGAAAAATCTTGGATTATCTTTCTTTAACTCTTTCATTATTGGTTTAACAACTATTCCAGATTCTCTTTTTATGTATAGATAACCCATTATCCCAGAAAATAAAGCTCCAATTGCATCATCTATAAGATCTTTCATAGTATCTGCCAGACCAGTGTGTATATTAGTCCAATAAAAGGTGCCGCTTTGCATAAGAACGTTGTTAGAAATAGGCCCAAAAATACTGTCTATTGAGAATTCAATTATCTCCCATAGCGCTCCTATGGCAAGTGCGAAAGCAAATGAAAATATTGCAACTGTCTTTGGACTTGTTTTAATATTTTCAGATTTGTGCAACATGTATAGAATAATAAACCCGATTATTCCAAAAGCTAAACCAGAACTTATATGAATTAGTACATCCCACCACCAAAATGTATTATAATAATTATTTATCTCTCCGAGAAAAAGTGTAGCATAAATAAATACAACTGCATAAATCTCCAATGGTGCTGGAATATCGACTTTATACAGCCTTCCCATAATACGAGGGATAAAAATTAAAACAGATATTATAATAGTCATTAAAAGGTATGCCCTGCTGTGCTGTATCAATGCAAGAACAAACGCTAAAATTAATGTAAAAAGTAAAACAAAAGTCAATATATTTCTTTTTGTATGCTTTACAGAAGGTTGTTTTATATTTTCTTTCATTTTTTAACCATTATATTCAGTGCTTTTGGTGCTACTTTTACACTTGCTGGGAGTGCTCCTATTACTTCTCCATCTACCTGAACGAACATTTTTTGTCTTGAAGAAATCTGCGCTTCTTTAATCTGATAATATTCTCCTTTAAGGAATTTATTTGATTTTCTTCCGCTTGATATTGAAGAAATAATTTGTACTAATTTCCACCAATTTCCTCTGTCAATTATTACCAAATCTAGAAGACCATCTGTCGTACTGGCTTTACTAGCTATTTCATATTCTCCCCCATAATTTTTAGAATTGGATATTACTACAAAATATCCTACAGATTGTGATTTATGTTTAACACGGATAGTATTCCATGTGTACATGAATATATTTTTTATTCCTTTAAGAGGATATGCCAATTTTCCCCATCTTTTTTTGAATTTTGTGCTAATGTTCTTTATTAGGCTTGCATCAAATCCTACGCCAAACATCATTGAGAAATATCTGCTTTCCTTAGCTGTCTTTACATAACCCAAATCAATCTGTATTTTCTTGCCGTTAGAAATTAATTCTGATGATTCTTTTACATTAAATGGAATTCCTAACTCAAGGGCTAAAACATTTGTACTCCCAAATGGAATAATTACTAATGTTGCTTTAGAACTACTTTTATTATTTATAGAAGTGGTCATTCCATTTATAACTTCGTTTACTGTTCCATCTCCTCCAGCCACAATTATCAAGTCATATTTGTCTTTTGCAGCTTTTGCTAATTCTATTGCATGTTTTGGATATTGCGTGTATTCCACATGTAATTTTATTCTTTCTTTATAGCATCTTCTTCTTACTGCTTGCACAATTTCATCAACTGTTGTTTTATGCTTGGCAATCCCTTTTATTTTATTTTTCAATTTCTTGAAAGTCCATTTCAAAATAGGAGGCATTTTTCTTTTTGTTTTTCCAGACGTTGGATTTATTATTAATATTGCGTTCATTTTTTAATAAGAATATATATGATTAATTAAAAAAAAATCTAATTTAAATCTTTACTCCTACACCTGCTCCTATTCTTCTTTTTCCTATTCTTGCTCCTGCTGCAACTCCGGTTTTTCTTCCGACTCTTGCTCCTACTCCTATTCCTACTTTCTTTCCGATTTTTACTCTTGCTTCTGCTTTCATTTTTTTACCTCCGTTTTTTATTTAGTTGTATCTTTTTTACAGATAATTTTGTGAAGGGACCCTTGTATTTATACTTGAGTTGTATGATTTAATACAATTATATTTTATATACTCTAAATGAATAAGCATTACAATGGATAAAAGCAAGGTTTCTAGTGATTTACATAGCATGGGATTATTGGGAAGGAAACCTAAAATCGGGTCAATTATGTTTATTCTTGGGATTATTATTTTTATAATTCTAGCTTACAATCTTGTTAATCAGGGGCCATTAATTAAGTGGGATATATCTATAGCTGAATATTTTCATTCTATTGCGCTAAATACCTCACCATTTGTAATAGATATTATGATTGCTGGTTATTATATTGGTCTGCAGGGAATGATAATATTTGGAGTAATTCTAGGATTGTATTTTATATTCAAAAGATTATGGAAAGAATTAGTTATGGTTTGCGTAACTATGGGGTTATCAGGAATAATATTTCTTATTCTTTCTCATATTTTTAATCGTTCAAGACCATTTACTTTGTTTCCAAAATTAATATGGCCTAAAAGTCCAAATGTTCCAGGTTTCCCAAGTGGTCATGCATTAAGTATAATTGTATGCTGCGGACTTTTGCTTTATTTGTTTGGGCCTAAAATTAAATCCCGCTTTGGAAAAGTTTTAGCTGTTATAATGGCAATACTTGTGACAATATTTATTGGATTTAGCAGACTTTACATTGGAGACCATTATCTTACTGATCTTATTGCAGGTTATGCTCTAGGAATAGCATGGTTTGGTCTTACAGTTACTTTAATAGAATTATTATTTCAGAGATATTATTCAAAAAAGGGGAGAAAGAGATTAGAGAATGAAAAGTAAATTTAAAATTATTAAAATATGAGTAAAAATAGACATTGGTTTAGTTGGGGGTGGCTTATATTTTGGATTATAATATGCTTTCCGATTGCAATAATTTACATTATAATTAAGCACGGAGAAAAAAAATGAAAGGCAAACCAAAAGTTATAAATAAAATTGAGAAAGAAGGAAAAACATTGGCTTCTAGTCCTCTTTCAGAAAATCTTGCAAGAATAGGATATGGTGCAAGAGGTTTAATTTATGGCACAATTGGTTTATTGGCAATGAAAGTTGCACTTGGTGCTCCAGGAAGTTTGCAAGATCAACAAGGAGCTATTGCTTCAATTGGGCAAACTATAGTTGGCCGTATATTTCTTGTGATTATTTT